>WPCJ01269923.1_pt1 | contig 17442 bp, 15 predicted proteins | sample 5399831 | NCBI WGS metagenome assembly WPCJ01 (sample SAMN12869470, study PRJNA574797) | sludge metagenome | isolation source: wastewater treatment of pH10 | place: China:Beijing | collected 2019-05-20 | reverse complement strand
TATCTGGCCAGCAGCCGGCAGATAGAGCTCGTCGGCCGCGAATCCGAGGTGGACAAGCTGGCGGCGGAAATTTCGCGTTTGCGTGTCGAAATCAGACAAGCCGAGCAGAAGGACAAGGAGCTTCTGGCACAGGCCAACGTGGCACGGGAAGCGCTCAGGGTGGAACAGCAGCGGGCAGGCGATCTCAGTGTCCGGATCGAGCGCCTGCTGGCAACGGTCGCCGACCGTGACGAAACACTGGAACGGCGCGAGCGTGAACTGGCGCGTCTGCGTGAGATATCCAAACCCTCCACACCGGAACGGGCATCGAAGAAAGCAGGTTCAGGTAAACGCGGTTCTGCCAGGGCGATCTCGGGGGCTGATGTGACACTTGCGCGGATCAAAGCCGACCGGGACAGGCTTGAGCGGCGACTGTCGCAAGCCAGGGGCAAGGAAGCCGAGAGCGGTGCTGAACTGCGGGACCAGATGGCGGCGCTGGCTGCCGAGGTTGTTCAGATGACCGCACAGAGGGAGGGACCGGATTCTCCCATCACCCGGCTGCTGGCAGAAAAAGGAAGCGAAAACTCCGATCGGACAAGCCTCGCAGCACGGATTACTTCACTGCAAAAGGCGGATGCCGAAAGCTGAGCGCCAACTCCGAAAGGAGGATGGAAGGCTGTGACGGTGTTGCTTATCCCGCATTTCTGGTGAAGGCGTGCAACGCGATCGCCGAGGCTGCGGCGACGTTCAGGCTGTCGAACCCCGGCGCCATGGTGATGCGCGCTGTGTGAAGGCGGGACATGAGGTGTTCGGGCAATCCCTCGCCTTCGGTGCCGAGGTAGAGGGCAACAGGCCCGCGGGGCTGGATGTCGCGTATATCCGTCTCACCGCGCGGAGACAGGGCAAACTGCGTAACCCCCTCTTTCTCCAGCAAATCTGCGATGATGGTTGCATCGTCAGCCACGGCGAACGGCACCTTCAGGGCTGCTCCGACTGAAACGCGGATTGCCTTGCGATAGAGCGGATCGCAGCTGGCCTTGTCGAGCAGGACCGCATCGGCGCCGAAGGCGGCGGCGTTGCGGAAGATCGAGCCCACATTGTCATGGTTCGAAATGCCGACCAGGACGGCAACAAGCGCATTTCGCCCGACAGCGCCAAGAAGCTGCTCGGGCGACACCAGTTCGCCGCGAAGGCCGATGGCCAGAATGCCCCTGTGCATGTGGAAGCCCGCAATGTGATCCATCACCGCTGCGCTGACCACATAGACCGGAACCCCGGCAGGCAGGCGCGCCAGCACCTGCTGCATGCCTGCCAGACGGTTTTCCAGTATCAGCACGGATTCGACCCCGAAACGCCGGGTTGCGGTCAGAACGTCCAGAACCACTTTGCCTTCGGCTACGAAGCGTCCTTGCCTGCCGACGAGATCGCGCTCGCGGATGTCAACATAGGCTGCTACCCGCTCGTCCAGCGGGTCGTCGATGCGGACAGGTTCCATGCCATCACCGTTCTGTTTCGATGGTGCGAGATAAAGCATTCAGCACGAAAATAAAAACCGCCTGAAGTGACACCGTGGGCTTCAGTTGATCCAACGGGAGTGTGGCTTCGGAAAAGTGTGCTTACGGCTGCTGACCTGTCAGGTTCCGGTATCAAGGCTGCGAACGGCTTTCCGGTCTGCGAACAGATCTTCCATCAGGCACAGCAGACGTTCCACCGAACGGCAATTGCAGGAATAATAGATTGTCTGGCGCTCGCGCCGCGTTTCGACCAGCCCGCCACAGCGCAACTTTGCCAGATGCTGGGAAAGCGCCGACTGGCTCAGTCCCACCAGTGAAGCGAGGGTATTCACGGAGAGTTCCTCGCGCATCAGAAGCGAGAGGATCTCAAGGCGCTTGCTGTTTGCCGTCAACGCCAGAAAAGCAGCGGCCTGTTCAGTGAGGATATTTTTCATTGCCCGCATGCACCCTCCTTCACGCCGATCCTGCACTATGGGTGCGGTGGAGCAAAGGTATAGCCTGCAACTTTTCCGTTATCAGGCATCAAATGTCTCAACCGATACAAAGCCTAAGCTATGCGCACCAGATCAAGAGACTGGTTCGGCGAACGGCCCGCTACCCGGCAGCACGGCCGGTTTTCGCCATTTCAGCCAGTACCCGGCGCAAATCATGCGCGGATGAAAGCGGTTCGGGGAAGAATATGCGCAGGCACTGATCGCCCGCGGCCAGATCCATGCCCTCGGAATCGAACCCGGTCACCACCCAGCCGTCACCCTTCGCCTTCGCAAAATGCTGCGCATAAACTGCAATGGCGTCGCGGTGATCTTCGTTCATGTGCTCGATGGCGGATTGCTCGCGTGCCCCGAATTCCTCATTCGCCGCGTTTTCAGTGACGATGTCGGATCGTTCGAGCAGGTAAGCCTTGCCGAAGCCTCCATTCATGCTGGCCCGCTCGACTTCCAGCCGGAAGAACGCAAAGTCGCCCAGCCCCACATAGAGCTTCGCCTTGGGATTGCGGTTGAGATAACGGCGCGCGATCCGCTCATTCTCAGCGGATTCCCGCTCGATGCGCCGGGCGTGGCAGACAATGCTGATGCGGGGGTGAGCCATGGCATCGCCCTTGCCAGGTTCACCCACGAGCAGAGCGCAGCGCGGATCGGCACCAAGGCCCTGCGTGTGGCCGGACAGGCCGGAAATCAGGGTGATCGGCGTTCCGTCGATGTCGGTGGCTATGCCGATGCGGCTGATCATCGGCACACCCGTGGCCTTTTCGTTAAAGGCAAGCGCACCGAAGCGGGCGCTCCGCAACAGCGTTTTAGCAAGCCGGATCGCCTCTGCATCCGTTTCGCGAATAACGTCTTTTTTGATCTCGTTCAAAACAAGTCTCCTGTTGCGCGCACAAAGCGCGCTCCGACATTTTGACCGGAAACCGCGACAGTCTGAAAACGTCCGGGTGTTTTTGGTCCGGTGCTTCGGAACACCGCATCACAGGATACGGATGTTCCCGGCGGTCTTATTTCGGCGCCATGCGGATGGCGCCGTCAAGACGGATTGTTTCGCCATTCAGCATCTGGTTGTCGATGATGTGGAGCGCGAGGGCCGCATATTCGGCAGGCTCGCCCAGACGCGAGGGGAACGGCACGGCGGCACCGAGCGAATCCTGCACTTCCTGTGGCATGGCCGCCATCATCGGCGTCTTGAAGATGCCGGGAGCGATGGTGCAGACGCGGATGCCGGAGCGGGCGAGATCGCGGGCAATGGGCAGCGTCATACCCACCACGCCGCCCTTGGAGGCTGAGTAGGCAGCCTGTCCGACCTGTCCGTCATAAGCAGCGACGGATGCAGTGTTGACGATGACGCCACGCTCGCCGCCCGCCAGCGGTTCCAGCTTTGCGGCTGCGTCGGCAAACAGGCGGATCATGTTGAAAGAGCCGATGAGATTGATCTCGATGACCCGGCGGTACTGGTCGAGCGGATGCGGCCCGTCCTTGCCGATGGTCTTCACTCCGATGGCGATGCCGGCGCAGTTGACCAGTATGCTGGCGGTGCCCAGCTTCCCGGTGACCTCGGCCATGGCTGCCACACCGCTTGCAGCATCGCTGACATCGCATTTGACGGCAATGCCGCCAATGTCGGCAGCCACAGCCTGGGCGCGCTCGATGCCGACATCGAATATGGCGACACGGGCGCCTCTGGCAGCCAGCGCGCGGGCGGTTGCCTCGCCAAGGCCGGAACCTGCACCGGTAACGATCGCAATTTGTTCTTCGGCGTTCATGGGCGGGGCTCTCCGTGAAAACTGAGCTTGCTTTACGAGGTCCTCCGCATGCCTGCAACCATATCGAGCATTATGCTACTAAGGTCGGGCAAGAGCGGCGTGGGTTACCTCTCCCGTAAGGCTTGTCACTGCCCCGGGGACGATCTCGTGGATCAGCAGCCGGTTGCGGTCGACAGGGCGGGGCATGGAGATCTGACCATAAGGAATGCGGGTGAAGCCCAGCGGGCCGTAATAGGGTTCGTCGCCTACAAGAAGAACCGATTGCCAGCCAGCGTTTCTTGCTGCTTCCAGCGCCATGGCGACAAGATGCCTGCCGATCCCCAGATTCTTGTGGGCCGGGCGAACCGCGAGCGGCCCGAGCATGAGCGAGCGGCCCTTTCCCGCGGCGATCGGTGTCATGCGGACAGACGCAATGACCATGCCATTCCTGATGCCGACAAAGGACAGATCACGCTCATGTGGCCCACCCTCGCGGATCTTGTAAGCGGCACGCGCGAAACGGCCGGGCCCGAAAGCCTCTTCGTTCAGCGTATCGATTTCAGGGTCATGCGCCGGGGTTTCCGGCATGTATGTGACGTCGGCAAGGCTCATGTCTTTGCAGTCCGGTATGCGAGAAAAGGGTGCCGCCACAGGCAGCGTTCGCCAATGCGCTCAGGCGCGGGCGTCCTTTCGTCGTCGGTCGAACCGGATGGCTGCAAAGAAATCCAACATGAAAGTCCCGCTAGCATCAAACGCGGGCGGCTGCAATCGGCCTTGTGCCGGTGTGCATCGGTTGACGCTGTGTTTCCCGTTCACAATGGTGCCTTCAACCGACGGCCGCCCTATATGCGAACCTGACCGGAAAGGAATTGTGAGGGGTTTGCTTGTCGACGGAAAATGGGAAGACAACTGGTACGATACCAGCGCGAGCGGCGGCCGGTTCGTGCGCTCGCAGTCGCAATGGCGCGACTGGATCACAGCCGATGGGCTGCCCGCTCCGGGACGGGAGCGTGGTTTCAGGGCCGAACCCGGCCGCTATCATCTCTATGTGTCGCTGGCCTGCCCGTGGGCGCACCGCACACTGATCTTCCGGGCGCTGAAGAAGCTTGAGAAGGTGATCTCGGTTTCCGTGGTCGATCATTTCATGGGCGCGGATGGCTGGACCTTCCGCAAGTGTGATGGGGCGACCGTCGACACGCTTTACGGGCTGGAATTTCTCCACCAGATCTACACCCGTGCCGATCCTGCTTACTCCGGCCGGGTAACGGTGCCGGTTCTGTGGGACAAGCAGGAGCAGACCATTGTCAGCAATGAATCGGCGGAAATCATTCGCATGCTCAATTCCGCTTTTGACGAATGGGGCGATGCGGGCGTGGATTTTTATCCCAAGGCTTTGCGGAAAGAGATCGACGCTCTCAACGATGCCATCTATCCGGCAGTAAACAACGGCGTTTATCGTGCAGGTTTCGCCACCACGCAGGAGGCGTACGAGGAAGCTTATGGAGAATTGTTCGCCATGCTGGACACGCTGGAGGACAGGCTGTCGCGACAGCGTTACCTGACAGGCGTGGGCATTACCGAAGCCGACTGGCGACTTTTCACCACGCTTGTGCGCTTAGATCCGGTCTATGTCGGCCATTTCAAATGCAACCGGCAGCGCATCGCCGATTATCCCAACCTGTCAAATTATGTGCGTGACTTGTTTCAGGTTCCGGGTGTGGCAGGCACCGTCGATCTGCACCACATCAAGTGGCACTATTACGGAAGCCACAAGACGATAAATCCGACTGGCATCGTGCCGCTGGGGCCGGACGTGGATTTTGCGGCCCCGCATGATCGGGACCGCTTTGAGACAAGGGCTCACCAATAGGGTGAAGCTGTCTCACCAGCGAACACTTCGGAAAGCCGCTTGCGGGTGGCCGGTGTGGTTTCTTCCGGCAGGGCGTCGAGCGCGAAGAAGCCAGCCTCGGCTATTTCCCTGTCGGGCAGTTTTGGCGACGGCTGGCTGAAGTGCTGGATAAAATAGAGGCCGACATGGTCGCGCCGGCTGGACCGGCGGTTGAAGTGCATCGAGATCAGGGCCGGCGGGCCCGACATGACGATGTTGGCTTCTTCGGAAAGTTCACGCTCCAGCGCTTCCAGCATCGTCTCGCCCACCTCCACGCCGCCGCCGGGCAGTTGCCAGCCGGGAACATAGGTGTGGCGCACGAGCAGAACGGTGCGCGCCTGAGGGTCATGGACGAGACCGCGCACACCCAGCGTCATCGGACGCCGCAGCAGGAAATAGAAATGAAACAGCCGCGCCGTCAGGCCGGGACGTTTGTTTTCATGCGAAACGGCGGGCGGATCGGAACTGTTCATTTCACTTTCCGTTTCCTGTGAGTTTTTTTGACGGGTGGCGAGTGGAAAGAGCCGCTCACCTCGCTTATGAAGACGGCCATGTTCAGGCTTGCGCATCTGTCCGACGCTCATCTCGGTCCGCTCCCCGATGTAACCTATCGCGAACTCGCCTCCAAGCGGGCGGTCGGCTACATCAACTGGCAGAGAAATCGCCGGCGTCACATGCATGACTCGGTTATCGACACGATTGTTGCAGATGTCAGGGCGAGCGGAGCCGATCACATCGCGGTCACCGGTGATCTGGTCAATCTGGCGCTGGACGGCGAAATTAGGATGGCCCGTCAATGGCTTGAGACGCTGGGCGAGCCCCGCGACGTCTCGGTGGTGCCCGGCAACCACGACGCCTATGTGCCGGGAGCCTTCGCCAAGGTCTGCCGCGAATGGGCGCCATGGATGAGCGGGGATGAGATCAGCGGGGATCATCATGCCGGGCCGCGAGATCACCGCGACTTTCCCTATTTGCGGATACGTGGAGATATCGCGCTGATCGGTGTGTCTTCCGCCCGTGCCACAGCGCCCTTCATGGCCAATGGCTATCTGCGGGAAGGGCAGGGGCGGCGTCTGGCCGCTCTCCTGGACGAAACAGCGGCCAGAGGTTTGTGCCGGGTGGTGATGATCCACCATCCCCCAGTGCGCAACGCCGTGCCTCAGCATAAACGGCTGTTCGGCATCGGGCGGTTTGGCAGGATCATGAAGCGTCATGGGGCAGAACTCGTCCTGCACGGCCACTCCCACGATCCGTCGCTGAACTTCCTCGATGGCGCCGATGGCCCGGTTCCCGTTGTGGGCGTGGCAGCGGCAGGACAGGCGCCTGGCGGCAAGCATGCGCCCGCACAGTATAATCTGATCGACATCGCCGCTGATGGAACCGGCTGGAACCTGAAGCTGACGCGACGCGGTCTGGAAGGGGCGACTTTGCCTCCTGCCGATCTCGAAGTTCGTGATCTTGTGGCCAGATCGGGTGAAAAGGTTATCTCGGTTAAAAGCGCAGAGCGATCTGCCTGATGTGATCCCAGAACAGCACCAGCGATAAAAGCACACCCGTGAGCGCGCCGGCGGCAATGAAGGCGAGGGCGGAACGGAAGGCTTCCCGTCGCTGGCTTCGGTGTCCGGCCTTTGCCTGCGGTTCGTCTGCCGGGGTTTCGGGCTGGGAAGGGGTGGCGTACAGCTGACCGCCAGCGTCAAGCATGCGCTGCCGCTCGACGATGCGTTCGGCGATATAGCGCGTCACCTGATCGGCGACCGGTTTTATCTCGGTGGATTCAGCCAGAACGACGCGTCCGAGGCGGGTGTCGCGCAGGAAACGATAGGTGCGCCGGTCGCGACCCATGGCGATGTGGGCCACGGCGTCGATCCACAGCCGGGGCTGCAAGCCGGACGAAAGGGCGAAATCGAAAATTTCGATGTCGTTCGGAACTTCAGCGAATATTGGAGCCAGTTCGGTGGCGAGGAGTTCGAGGCGCGCATGCTGCGCATCGCGCATGTCGATCACCACGTCATCGCGGTCGGCAAGATTGTTCTTCACCTCGCGGATGGCAGATGCCAGCGCCGAGGGGGCGCCATCCCGTGATGACGCGATTTCTTCGCTGTTGCCCGCCATCGTCTGCCCGCCCGCATCCGGTTGCAGCACTGGAAACCGAAACTGTTTCCGGACATCCAGTACCCGATCAGCGTATCAGCAATATCAATTGTGGCGAAAGAGCGGAATGCGTCTTTTCAGATGAGCATCAGCGGGCGTCGCCGAGACCGGCGGACTGCAGCGCGCCAAGCAGCTTGTCCACCATATCCGGCGGATATTTCCTCTCTTCCAGCACACGCCTCGGTTTGGCGGAGAAGTAGGGGAACCTGTCCTTCAGCGTGGTCAGCAACTGATCGCGAGTCCTGATGTCTCCTGTGTGATCGGCGGCGATCAGTCGCGCCACGAGATAATGCGAACGTTCGGACGCCGGATTCAGCCCCGCGGCGGCATTGGCCGCCTTATCCATGTCGCCCTGCATGAAATAGGAGAGGAACAGTCCAAAGTCCCACCAGGCCGGCCGGGCGCTCGACCCGTCGACGGCGCGCGCCATGATCGGGGTCGCGGCCGCATATTCGCCTGCGAAGATCAGGACGTAGGCATAGGCAGCCGCCATCGACAGATCATAGGTGTTCAGCTCATAAGCCTTCCGCATCCAGTGTATGGATTCCTCGGTGTTTCCGAGGCGCGAGTTGAGATAGCCATAGGCGCGGTGTGCATAGGAGCTGGTGGCGCCCATCTGCACCGCTTTTCGACCCATGGACAAAGCCCGTTCCCGCGATGCATCTGCGGGGTAGCTGTATCCGCTGGTAACTGTCTGGAGATCAAGGACCGCCATTTCCGAATAGATCAGCGGCGACTTGCCTCCCTGCTCGATGAGCTTTTCAAAGCAGCTGTAGGCGGCCCTGTGCGTCTGCTCTCTCGGATCCTGGTAATAGTCGTCATTGAGAAGCAGGCATTTTGTGAGGCCTGCCTGCACGCCGGCTTGTTCGATATAGGCGTATATGATTCCGGAGGCGGTGTTGGTGGTGCTGAGCAATGCGGCAACGCTGTCTTCGATGCGTTCGGGCGACAGTTCCTGCGGAGAGAAAGTGCGCGAGTGAAGCACGCGGCCGTTGCCGATGTTCTGCAGCTCGACCGTCACGCTGCCCTGCTGGTGCCCCGAGGTTATCTTGAAAGCAAAACTCGTGGCATTGGCGACGGGGTCCGGCGTCCCGTGAAAATCGCGGCCGATAAAATCGAGCGTATCGAAACCTGAAAGACCGCTGCGAAGTGTCGCCAGCATGGAAACCTGCTCCGGAGTGTCCGCGCTGGCTTCAATGTAAATCACGGGCAGAGCGTCCGGGCCCTGTCCCGCGATGCTGCCCGTGCGGGAGTTTTCGATAAAGCCCGACAGATCGGTCTGGCGCAGAAACAGCATTGCCATCATGAGCGTCACGACGCCGATGGCGGCCCACATCAATGCGAAATGCAGGGAGAAGGAGCGGGTTGCAGCAACCGCTGGAGATTTCACCTCATGTGATGGTTCCGATGCAATGGGTTCGTCGCCGGAGCCTTCCCCCGTTTGATTTTCGACGTAGCTGGGAATGTAGCTTCCGCGCGGAATGACGATCTGAAGCGGATCGGATGCTCCTTCGGTGGCGAAATATTGCTGGAGAAGATCACGAAGCCGTCCGGCCTGCACACGCACCACCGCATCGGTGGACGGGTCGAATTCCGTATCCTTGCCGAAGACATCCACGGCAATGGCGTAGCCCTTCAGGCGGTCGGCCTGACCCGCCTGTTCGCGTTCAACAAGATATCTGAGGAGGTCGCGGGCGCGCTCGGACCGGCTGAACGTGTTGCTGGCGAGAACGCGTTCCAGTGTCGTGCGCACTGCGGGGGCAGCAGGCGTGGTGGGCTGCAAATGTCGAACCTCTCCTCGGATCGGCAGGAAGGTCGATCATATAGAGTTCCGCTCCCGGGGGACAAGCGCCGGCGCGGAAAGCCAACAGGCTGAAGGGCCGGTTGCGCGAGGCAACCGGCCCGGTGGTTAACAATTACTTACCGGCTACGATTCGATTTGCTGCCGATACGATCGCTTCGAGTGACGCGGCAACGATATTGGTGTTGATGCCGACGCCGAACAGCCGTCCGCCCGGATGCTCGATCTCGACATAGGAGATGGCGGAGGCATTGGAACCGCTCTGGAGCGAGTGCTCTGAATAGTCGAGCACCGACATCGGCACACCGATGTGGCGCGAGAGCGCATCGACGAAGCCGTCGATCGGACCGGTGCCGACGCCTTCGATCTTCGTTTCCCTGCCGTTGTCGATGATCGTGGCTTCGAGAATACGACGGCCCTTCACGGTGCTGTCGGGGAACGTGTGATGGTCGACAAACTTCATCCGACCTGCCGGCTGCTCGACATAGATGCGCTGGAATTCATCGTGGATGCGGCGTGAGGGCAGCTCCTTGCCTTCCTCGTCGGTGATTTCCTGAATCACCTCGCGGAACTCCACCTGCAGGTTGCGCGGCAGATTGATGCCGTAGTCGGTCTGCATGATGTAGGCGATGCCACCCTTGCCCGACTGCGAGTTGATGCGGATGATGGCCTCGTAGGAGCGGCCGACATCCTGCGGGTCGATCGGCAGATAGGGCACTTCCCACACAGGCGAATTGGCCTTCTTCAGGGCAATCATGCCCTTGTTGATGGCGTCCTGATGCGAACCGGAGAAGGCCGTGTAAACCAGCTCGCCGACATAGGGGTGGCGCTCGGCGATCCTGAGCTGGTTGGAGTATTCGTAGACGTCCTTCATCCGGTTGATGTCGGTGCAGTCGAGCTGCGGATCCACGCCCTGCGTGTACATGTTGAGCGCCAGCGTCACCACATCTACATTGCCGGTGCGCTCGCCATTGCCGAACAAGGTGCCTTCGACGCGATCCGCGCCGGCCATCAGGCCGAGCTCGGTGGCGGCGATGCCGGTGCCACGATCATTGTGCGGATGCAGCGAGATGATCAGGCTGTCGCGCCGATCGAGATTGCGGCACATCCATTCGATCTGGTCTGCGTAGACATTGGGCGTGTTCATCTCGACGGTCGAAGGCAGGTTGAGGATCAGCCTGTTGTCCGGGGTCGGATTGACGATTTCCGTGACCGCATTGCAGATCTCCAGCGCCACTTCGAGCTCGGTGCCGGTGAAGCTCTCCGGCGAATACTGGAAGCGATAGCCGCCACCGGCCTTTGCAGCCATGTCCATGATCATCTTCGCGGCATCGGTGGCAATCTGCTTGATGCCGCCGACATCCTTTGCGAAGACGACGCGACGCTGCAATTCGCTGGTTGAATTGTAGAAGTGGATGATCGGCGTATTAGCGCCTTCGAGTGCCTCGAATGTACGGGTGATCAGTTCCGGCCGGCACTGCACCAGCACCTGCAGATCGACATCATCCGGCACATTGCCTTCTTCGATCGCCCAGCGGCAGAAGTCGAAATCGGTCTGCGAGGCGGAAGGGAAGCCGATCTCGATTTCCGGGAAGCCCATGTCGAGCAGCAGCTGGAACATGCGGGCCTTGCGGTCCTGACCCATCGGGTCGACCAGCGCCTGATTGCCGTCGCGCAAATCCACCGAGCACCAGATCGGCGCCTTCTCGATGCGCTTCGAGGGCCAGGTTCGGGCTGACATGTCCGGTGCGGGGAAAGGATGGTATTTCTGTGCCGCGTCCGGCATGCCCTTGCGGCTGGAACTGGTGGCAACGGGTTGCTTTGCGTTCATCGTCATCTTCTCCGGTTTCCACCGACCTGCCACAGGAATGGCTGTCATCGGATCGGCGGTGCCTTAATAAAAATCGGTCGTAGGGTACAGGTTTGCCAAGGAGCATCATGCCGGGCGGCGGTATCGACCGCCGGGCGCTCCTTCAGCGAACCCGGCGATCGCCGATAAGGCCGAGAAGAAGGAGAGTGGAGGCAAGCGCGCGCAACGTCTCGCCGGAGAAGCCGGTCGAGCGGTTGGAAGCGGATGCAGGGCGCTTGGTCATGGAGGCTCTCTTACAGGAGCCGTCCCTCAGAGGCAAGACACGGGCAGAACTTTCCGTCCATTCCAGCCTGCCATGCAATGGCTGAGCGCCTGATCGGGGTAACATGAGCAGAGGCGTCAGGTGACCATTCTGCGTGCAAACAGTCTCGCTATGGGCGGCCCGATCAGCAGCACGATCATGAAGCGGGATGTTTGCATGGCCATCACGAATGACAGATCAACCTTGTCGGTGGCAGCTGCGATGATGGCAATCGTTTCCATGGCGCCGGGGCTGGTTGCGAGATAGGCCGTCATCGGATCGATGCCCAGCATCCGGCTCATGAGCCAGCCGAGCCCGGCGCAGAATATCAGCAAGGCAGCGATCGAGCCGAGAATCTGGGGCAGGGCGCGCATGGCATGGTGAAGGGCAGGTCGGGTAAAGCCCAGTCCGACGTGCCAGCCGATCATCGCGTAGCTTATGCCCAGCAGCCATGGCGGCAGATCGAACTCCAGACCGGTGCCGAGATGCAGCGCCATGCCTATGAACATCGCCCCAAGGAAAAACGGCGAGGGCAGCCGCAGCACCTTGCCGAGGCTGGCTCCACCGATCGCCACGGCCAGAGTGACCAGCAAGCCGGTTTGCAGCGGCGGAAACCAGATGATGTCCGGTACGTCGACCCGGGTTGTATCGATCCACAGGCCGGCAATCAGAGAAGCGGATAGGGAAATGATGATGACCCGCAAATACTGCATGACAGCGACAAGACGCTGATCAGCACCGAAGGAGCCCGCCATCAGCACCATCACCGCTGCCGCACCGGGGGCCGATCCCCACAGTGCCGTGGTTCCCGGCAGTATGCGCAGCCGGCTGATGAGCCATCCGAGAAAGCCTGACGCGGCAAGCGTGGCCATAACCGCGCCGAGAATTGGAGGCCAGCTTGCGTAGAAAAGGCCAAGAATGTCAGCGGATACGGAGTTGGCGATGAGACAGCCAATCACACCCTGCGCGAGGCCGAAGGCAGGTGTTGGTACGCGCACCGTGGCGCCGCTCACGCCGATCACGATGCCGGCCAGCATCGGTCCGATCAGCAGCGGGGCGGGAACATTGGCGAGTTCGAGCAGCACCACCACCGAGGCGGAAAGGACGAAGAGGAGAGCCCACTGGAGAGGCGGCGAAGCATGTGACAGTCGTGATGCGGTCTTTTGCTCCTGAGGCTTTTGGCTTGTCTGGTCCATGGACTGGCTTTGCAGAAAGGATTGAGGACGCAGCCATCGGCCGGTGCCTGCGCAAATCGCCGATCCGATCGGATCAGCGCATCCCTGATAGAATCAAATTCAGCGAAAGCGAACCTGCAAAACACGAAATGCCGCGAAGGCACAAAGGCTGATCAGGGAAGGCCAATGCCTCCGGCCGGTTCTGTCTCGACCTGAAACTCAAAGCCCGAAACCAGAGGGCGGGCCCTCGCAATGGTTTCCTGAACATGGGGAAGCTGCAGCGAAGCCTGATGGCTCTCGGCGTCGGCCCACACCTCAGTTACCCAAAGAGCCGAAGAGTCGGCCGGGTCGCGGGAAACCACATAGCTGAGGCAGCCCGGCAGAGCGCTGGCGGTTTTCAGGATGAGTTCCAGAAACTCGTCGCGCTTGCCCGGCGCTGCGCGCAATTTTCCGATCAGCCCATACATGAGCAACCTCCCTGTCTGCCTGCTTGCAAGCCGCCGCCACCTATGCAGGGTGATTCAGATCGTGCGAATGCGCAACCATGAATCTTTACAAGGGTCTGCGGGTTCCGGCTGAGGAAGTGATTCAGGCGAAGGGAACAGCCACGCTGCCCTTCGGCAGCTTGGCTTCATCATCCGGTTCGACGTGAATTGTTACGCGCACGGAAGGGTTATCGGCTTTCAGCGCGTCTTCGATCCGGTCACAGATGATGTGCGCTTCGCCGACAGGCATGTCGGAATCCACCACCATGTGAAACTCGATGAAGGTGGCGCGTCCGGCAATGCGGGTCTTGAGATCGTGGACTTCCAGCGCGCCCCTGGAGTTGACCGAGATGATATCCCGGATGCGCATCTGATCCTCGATGTCGACGCTGCGGTCCATGAGGCCGTTCAGGGATTCGCCCATCACCTTCCAGCCCTGATAGAGGATGTTCACGGCGACAATCAGCGCCAGCAGCGGGTCCAGCACATGCCAGCCGGTAAACACGGCGGCGACAAGGCCGATGATGACACCCGCCGAGGTTACGACGTCGGTCATGATGTGCTGGCCATCGGCAACCAGAGCGGGCGATCTGGCGCGGCGGCCCGAGCGGATCAGGACCGTCGCCCATATGCAGTTGATGAGAGCGGCAAAACCATTGATGGCCATGCCCTCCCATGGCTGTTCCATGGCCTGCGGAGCCTGGATCGTGTCCCAGACCTGAGCCATGATCAGCAGCGCCGCCACCACGATCAGTACACCTTCGAGCACGGCCGAGAAATATTCGGCCTTGTGATGCCCGAAGGGATGGTCGCTGTCTGCCGGCTTGTGGCTGACGCGGATGGCCCACAGGGCCGCGCCTGCGGTGATGAGATTGACGATGGATTCCAGCGCATCAGAATAGAGCGCCACGGAGCCGGTCATGCGCCAGGCGAGGAATTTCAGCCCCATGACACCGAGGGCGATCAGGATCGACCAGACGGCAAGGATCTGCACCCTGCGCTTCGATGAATTCCGATCCTGATGCACCTGGTCCATTTCCATCAAAGTCAGGCCATCTTTTCCCGCGCCTTGCGGGGCAGGTGAACGACGATGTTCTCGATGATGCGCATCCCGGCGTCGCCGCCCAGCGTCATGATCGATTCGGGATGGAACTGGACGGCCGCCACCGGCTCCTTCTGGTGCTCGAAAGCCATGATGGTGCCGTCCTCGCTGGTGGCCGTCACCTCGAATTCGCGGGGAAGGCGGGCGGGATCGGCAAAGATGGAGTGGTACCGGCCGACTGTGACTTCCTTTGGCAGGCCGGAGAAGATGATGCCTTGCTTCGACACGCGAATGCGCGACGGTTTGCCGTGCATCGGAACGGCAAGCTGGCGCAATTCTCCGCCATAGGCTTCGGCAAGCGCCTGCAGCCCGAGGCAGACGCCGAAGATAGGCAGCTTGCGCCGGCGCGCCTTGCCGATGGTGGCGGCGCAGTCGAAGTCCCTGGGCGTGCCCGGGCCGGGTGACAGCACCACCAGATCCGGCTTCAGTTCGTCGAACACCGAATCGGCTACCGGCGTGCGCACGGTGGAGACGTTCGCGCCGGTCTGGCGGAAGTAGTTCGCCAGCGTGTGGACGAAGCTGTCTTCATGGTCAACCAGCAATATGTTCAGCCCCTCACCGACGCGGGCGGTGGCCCGTTCGACAGCGGCGCTGTTGCCGGCCTTGGCGTCGCGGATGGCGGAAAGCATGGCGGAGGCCTTCAATTCGGTTTCGGCTTCTTCGTCCTCAGGGACGGAATCGAACAGAAGTGTCGCGCCGGCGCGCACTTCGGCAATGCCGTCATTGATGCGGATGGTGCGCAGCGTCAAGCCGGTATTGAGATCGCCGTTGAAATGCACCATGCCGATAGCCCCGCCATACCAGGCGCGGGGGCTTTTCTCGTTGTTCTCGATGAAACGCATAGCCCACAATTTCGGCGCCCCGGTGACAGTGACGGCCCAGGCGTGGCTCAGAAAGGCGTCAAATGCATCCATGCCCTCGCGGAGGCGGCCCTCGATATGGTCGACGGTGTGGATAAGGCGCGAATACATCTCGATCTGGCGCCGCCCGATCACGCGCACCGAGCCCGGCTCGCACACCCGGCTCTTGTCGTTGCGGTCGACATCCGAGCACATGGTCAGCTCGCTCTCGTCCTTCTTGGAGTTGAGCAGTTTCAGGATCTGCTCCGAATCGGAGATCGCGTCCTCACCGCGCTTTATGGTACCGGAGATCGGGCATGTCTCGACCCGGCGGCCGTTGACCCGCACGAACATTTCCGGCGATGCGCCGATCAGATATTCGCCTTCGCCGAGATTGATGAAGAAGGAGTAGGGCGAGGGATTGGTCGTCTTCAGGCGGCGGGCGATGTCGGAAGGCGCGCTTTCGCAGCGCTCGTAGAAGGTCTGGCCGGGTACCACCTCGAACAGGTCGCCGCGCTTGAAACTCGCCATGGCGCTGCGCACGAGTGCCGCATATTCGCCGGGCTTGTGGTCGCCGCGAGGCGGAGTGAGGCCTGACGGAGTGAAGGGAGCGGCCGGAGTCTCGCGGGGCAGGCCCTCGGTGGAAAAACCTTTGCCCGCATAGTCATAGCGGTCGGTCCACGCCTTCGCCGAATAGTGGTCGACGACGAGGATCTCGTCGGGCAGGAACAGCACGAGGTCGCGCTGGCTGTCCGCGCGCTTCAGCTTGTAGTCCACCGGATCGAACTGGAAGGCGAGATCGTAGCCGAAGGCGCCGTAAAGGCCGAGATTGCTGTCGTTCGTGGTGTGGAAGAGGGCGGTGATGGCGCGCAGAACGGTGAAGACGGAGGGCGCGCGGCTGCGCTCTTCCTCGGTGAAAATGCGGTCCGGCTTGTTTACCTCAAGCAGGATGAGTGCATCGGTCACTTGCGTGATGTGAACTTCGGCAAGGTCGGCAAGAGCGGCGTGAAGTGTCGGCAGCAGGGCTGTGCCGCGTTCGTTGAGCGCCTCGATGCGCATGGAGCGGTCGCGGGCGGAAATGACCAGCGGCGGATCGATGATGGCAGTGTCCCAGCGTGTGTAGCGACCGGGATATTCATAGTTGGAGGAAAAGACGGCGCCGCGACGTGAATCCAGCCCGTCGATGTAGGTTTCGATCGCCCCGGCATAAGGCCTGTCATGGCGCTGGCGGGTGATCTCAATCCCCCCCGAGGTGATAAAGCGTTCCGCTCCGTTATCGAGAATTTCCACCGTCATTGCCGTCTCCGTTTTTGACTTCTGGCAACGGACCTGGAGGCTGAAATGTAAAATGGCCGCCCGGACATCCGTTGCGGCCACCATTCATTTTCGCGCGCACGCGTTCAGAAGGCCGCTGTCAGCAGGCCCACCACCACGCAAAGCTCGAGGAACGCATATTCATGGGCACTTCAATAGCTGCCTTCGGCAAGGCCGGCAAGCTATTTTGATGTTGTCCGGAACCTGAACCTGCGAGGGTGGAATCGGAGAGGCGCGGCCGTGTCAGGCAAGCACCTTTCCCTGCTCTCAGCTGAGCCCTTCGATATCGCCATTTTCGTTGAGATAGATATTCTCGGATGATGGCTTTGAGGGCAGGCCGGGCATGGTCATGATCTCTCCGCAGATGGCCACGACGAAGCCGGCGCCGGCTGAAAGGCGAACCTCGCGCACCGGAACGCTGTGGCCCGTCGGCGCCCCGCGCAGGTTCGGATCGGTCGAGAAGGAGTATTGGGTCTTGGCCATGCACACCGGCAGATGGCCGTAGCCCTGAGCCTCCCACTGCTTCAGCTGATCGCGCACGCTCTTGTCGGCGGTCGCCTCCGAGCCGCGATAGATGCGCCTGACGATGGTGTCGATCTTGTCGAACAACCCAAGCTCGTCGGGATAGAGCGGGGCGAACTGCGCCGCGCCCGATTCAGCAAGCTGAACCACCTTGTGCGCCAGCTCCTCGATGCCGGCCGAGCCCTGCGCCCAGTGCCGGCACAGGATCGCCTCCTCGCCCATCGAGGCGACATAATCCTTCACCGCCTGGATCTCGGCCTCGGTGTCGGAATGGAAATGGTTGATGCCCACCACAGCCGGCACCCCGAACTGCTTCACATTCTCGATG
>WPCJ01102012.1_pt1 | contig 17453 bp, 17 predicted proteins | sample 5399831 | NCBI WGS metagenome assembly WPCJ01 (sample SAMN12869470, study PRJNA574797) | sludge metagenome | isolation source: wastewater treatment of pH10 | place: China:Beijing | collected 2019-05-20 | reverse complement strand
GCGAGTAGCGCAGCGGGAGAACGTGCAATACCGCCGGGCCGGCGCGGCGCTGCAGGGCGATGCCGCCCGGGTTGCCGAGCCCGCTTTCCTGTCGCCCGGCATGGGGCAGCAGCGCCTTGAGTGCCTGCGACTGTGACGGTGTCGGCAGCACCAGCCGTCCGCGTTCCTCGCGCAGCCCGTCATCCTCGCTAAGCAGATCGTGGCCACTGCGGTTGGCATGCACGATCTCCAGCGCCTCGTCGACCAGCAGGATCGGCGTCGGCGCGGCATCGAGCGTCGCCGCGAACGTCGCTGTCGTCACCGCGCTGATGTCGAGCATCCGGCTGATCGCCGCGGCGCGGCGGATATGCGGCGCCAGCAGCCGCACCAGGTCGATCTCCGCGCCGCCTATCGGGCCATCGGAGACATGCCGGGCGAAGCCGACCGAGCAGTAGTTGTTGCGCTCACGGGTAATGGCGACCGCCATCAGGTCGCTGATGCCCTGCGGCGCGATCCACTCGTGGAAGTAGGGGCTGTCGGGCCACTCGATGGCCGAACGCACGCGGGACAGCACCTGGGGTTCGCCGATCTCGAACGCCCCGATGGCCGCCGGGCCGCCCCATTGTTCGATGATGGCCGGCCCGAACTCGGAAAGCCGTGCCGCGTAATCGGGGGCAATGCCGCTGGTCACATTCAGCAGCGGCCTGCCGGAGGCGGCTGTCCAGATGGTGAACATGGCGTTGCTGAAGCGGAGCGCGCCGCGCAGCTCGGCGAGCGTATCCTCCCAGCGCAACGGGTCGAGCGCACAGTCGTAGACCACGCCCACCAGCCGCGACAGCGCTGTGGCATCAATGCTCGTGCCTGCCAGAACCATCTGTCCCTTCCGCGCCCCCCGCGGAAAACCGGCGCAGCCTCCACCATTTGGTAGACGACCGCAATTCACGAAGCGTGTTCCCTCGCGTGGATTTTTCCGGCCGTCCGAGGAGACCACCGATGCGCCACCTGTTCGTCTTCGCCTGCCTGCTGTTCGCTCTCATCGGCACGGCGCATGCCGACGAGAAGGCTTTCCAGAATCCGCTGAACGGCAAGAACCGGCTCGACTACTGCTATAGCTGGCAGACCGGCTGCGGGCAGGAGGCAGCCGACGCGTTCTGCGCCGGCAAGGGCTTCCAGAATGCCACCAGCTTTCAGATCGCCAAGGGCGCCGGGCTGCTTACGCCGACACGCACCATTGGCGATGGTTCGGTGTGCGACGGTCCGACCTGCGACAGCTTCGGCACCATCACCTGCTACAAGCCCGGCGCCGGCGATGTCTATATCGAGCCCAAGGTGAAGGGCGTGCGAGTGGATTGGTGTTTTGCCTGGCAGAAGGGCTGCGGGCAGAAGGCGGCCGATGCGTTCTGCCAATCGAAGGGTTACGCCGCGGCCGCGAAATTCTCCAAGGCCAAGAGTGTCGGCCCGACCCGCGTGCTCAGCACCGGCCAGCTCTGCGACGACACCAATTGCGATGGTTTCGCTTCGCTGCAGTGCACCAACTAGCGTCCGCCATCGAGATCCGGCTTCGGCCCTCAGCCGACCAGTCGTGGTGATCGGATGTTGACCGGCGCCACGACACTCTGGTTCCGCCCCTGACCCTTTGCATCGTAGAGCGCCAGGTCGGCGGTGCTGATCAGCCATGAACCGTCATGCACGGCATCCTCGTCGCGCGGATCGATGACGGCGACGCCGATGCTGATCGTCGTTACCCGCCAGGGCAGGTTACGAGCGTGCGGGATGGCCAGCGCCTGGACCTGCCGACACAGCTCGGTGGCGATGCCGCGAGCCGCCTCGACATCGGTATCGGGCAACAGCAGCGCCATCTCCTCCCCACCATAGCGGGCGGCGAGGTCGGTGGGCCGGCGGGCGCTCATCGCCACGACCGAGGCGATCGACTTGAGACAGGTGTCGCCGGCCAGGTGGCCGTGATCGTCGTTGAAGCGCTTGAAGCGGTCGGCATCGATCATCAGCAACGACAGCGGACTGGAGAGGCGGCGGGCCCGCGCCACCTCGCGGGTAAGTGCGGCGTCGAATGCCCTGCGGTTGGCGATGCCGGTCAGGCCGTCGCGCATCGCGAGGCTTTCGAGCTTCAGCTCCAGGCGCTTGCGCTCACTGATGTCCCGTGTCACCCCGACCACCGACAGCCGCTCGGATTGCTCGGCCGCGATCCGCAGCGAGGTTTCGAGCCAGATTTCATGCCCGTCCTTGTGCTGGACGCGGAACGACACCGTCTCCTGTTCGGAACGGCCGTCGCGCAGCCGCGCGGCTGCCGCTTCCACGGCGGGCCGATCGAGCGGGTTCACCACCTCGAAGGCGTTCTTGCCCAGCATGTCCTCGGGCCGGTGGCCGGTCAGGCGTTCGAGGGCAGGGGAGATATAGGTACGCGTGCCGTCGCTCTCGAAGCGTTCCACCAGGTCGCTGGCGCTTTCGGCCAGCAGCCGGAACTCGGCCTCCTTCTGCTCGAGGACGCCTTCGCTGCGCTGCCGGCGTCGAATCTGTTCGACCAGCCGCAGCCCGAGCAAACCGGCTGCGAGCGTCAGACCCAGGGTGATGGCGCCGCGCTGCACGGCGCCACGCCCCCAACTGGCGAGCACCTGGTCATGCGAGACCGCCACCACCGAGACTACCGGATAGCGCGTGCCGCGGTCGAAGCCGCTGATGCGCCGATGACCGTCTATCGCTGAATCGTAGTGGTAGGCGCCCGAGGGGTCGGCGACGGCGTCGGCGTCGAACAGTTCGCCTTCGCCGAGATCTTCGTCGAGCAGGTCGGGGTGATAGGGCTTGCGGCTGAGCAACAGGCCGGTGCTGTCGTAGAGGCTGATCGTGCCGAGCGTCCCGACATCGATGCCGTCGTAGACATCGGCGAAGTAGCGGGCATCGATCGCTGCCACCACCACGCCGCCGAAGCTGCCATCCGGCTTGTCGAAGCGGCGGCTCACCGTGGTGATCATGGCGTCGTTCTCGGCGCCGCGGACTGGCGCGCCGAAGGAAAGCGCGTCGCTGCTGGAATTCATGTGGGCACGGAAATAGCCATAGGTACTCTGGTTGTCGCCCGGCGGCATGTTCGCCGCCGTGGTCACCATCCAGTTGCCGTCGGCACCGTAGACGTAGATGCCGCGCAGCCGTTGGGCACTGTCCATGGTGCGCAGCATGAACGCTTCGGTGCGTCTCAGCGCGTCGGGATCGAGCCCGGCGGTTTCGAGCTGGAAACTTACCAGCGATACCGCCTGGTCGGCGATCTCGTAGGTATCCTCGGCGTGCTGGCGCATCGAGCGGGCGAGGTTCTGGGTGTCGAGCTCGGCCTTGCCCACGGCGGCATCGTAGGCCACCCACTCGCGCCAGCCTTCCAGCACGACGATCGCCGCACAGATCGCGGCGACGAACAGCGCCGCGCGCCTGGTCAACGATTTCGGGGCCGTTCGGGCCATGAGGCGAGGTTTCAGCTACACAATCTGGTGCAGTCTGTGTGCCATGATCTCGTTAACATCGCTAGAAGCCGGTCCTTAGCATCGTCCCTCATGCGTTCACCAAAAACGACAACGGACGGCCAATGGCCGCCCGTGCAAACGCGTATCGAAACGGTGGCGCGAACGCCTATTTGGTGAACGGCACGGAGGCCTTGAGCATCTCGCCGGTGGCGTTGAAGATCACCTGGAAATCGACGCCGATCGCCTGGCCCTTGCCCTTGAGCACGATCGCAGCGGTGACGGTCAGGTCGTTGCCTTCCTCGTCCTTGTTCCGCTCCTTGAGGTTGAACACGATGTTGTCGCCCGATTTCTTGCCGACCGCGAGGCCGGAGAAGGTGACGTTCGAGGTCATGGCGGCTTCGTAGCGGCGGGCCGCGTCGTTATAGGCCAGCGTGCCGTTGACGGCGAGGCTGGTGCCCGCGAGGGTGCAGCGGCCCGAATAGTTGACCTTGTCGGAGTTGCCTTCGCTGAGCGACAGGCGGCAGACCACGGACTCGCTGTCGGCCCCGACCAGTGTGCCGCGGCCCTTCCAGCTGCCGAGATAGGATTTCAGCAGCGCCACGTCCGCCGGTGCGGCCATTGCGGGGGCAACGGCCATCGGGGTTGCGGCAAGCAGACCGGCGAGCGCGAGTATTCGCGGCAGGGGTCCGAAGAGCTTCATTTCTTAACGCCTCCAAGCGGATGAAAGAATCGCCCCCCGGCGACCAGCAGTGCAGGCAGGATGAACACATCCCCGATGACTGCAAAGCCGAGAGTTATCACAAACAGCGTCCCGAACAATGCGACCTGCGGCAGTTCGGAGAACATGACGATTGCCGTGCCGGAGCACAGGATCAGTGTCGCGGCGATGATCGCGCCGCCGATACGCTCCATGGTGTGATGGATCGCATCCATGTGCGAGCGGCCCTCTTCTCGTCGCGCGTGCAGGTAGTGCGACAGGAAGTGCGTGGTGTCGTCGACCGCGATACCAAAGGCGATGGTCAGCGACAGCACGGTGGTCAGTTGCAGCCCGGCACCTGACCACCAGAGGTAGGCCTCGGTGCCCAGGATCGGGAACAGGTTGGGAATCGCCGTGGCCACCGCCACGCGGAGCGAGCGGAAGGCCCAGCCGATGAGGAACAGGTTGACGATCACCGAGATGGTGAGGTCGAGTTGCAGGCCGCGCACGATGTTGTCGGTGGCATAGGTGGTCATCACCCGGAAGCCGCCGACCTCGGCGCCCTCGATGCCCGCCGCCTTGACGTCGGCCTGGATGCCCTCCTTGAGCTTCACCAGCTCTTCGGAATCGATGATCGTCGGCATGAAGCCGGTGATCAGCGCATGCATGCCGTCATCGGAGACGAAGCGGCGCTTCAGGTCGCCCACGGCGTTGAAGATCTGCTCGCGGGTGAAGCCGGAGTCGGCGTAGTGGGTAAAGGCGGCGGCCGAGATGACCTTGTTGGCGCCCAGGTGCTTTTCGACGATGTCGTGCACCAGCTTGATGGTCTTGTAGTCCTCGTCGCCGACGTCGGACACGCCTTCCTTGAGCGGAATGCTGACATAGAGCGGCGCCACGCCGCCGACGCCCTGGTCGATCTGCTCGGCCGCGGTCAGCGCCGTCGAGCCCTTGGCCATGAAGTCTTCGAACGAGAAGTGCGGCTGGATCAGGAAGTAGGGGATCAGCAGCAGGCCGGTGCCGACAATGGCGAAGGCCGCGATCGGCCGACCGAACTTGCGGGCCATGAACCAGGCCAGCGGGATCGGCGCGGTGATGGCGAAGCTCGGCTTGGGCGCCTTGAAGCCCAGCCGCACCGCCAGCTTCAGCACCAACGGCAGGAACGTCATCAGGCAGATGAAGTTGGTCAGCGACGCCAGCACGCCGGCCTGGGAGAATTCCTGGATGCCCTGGCCCGCGGTCAGCGACAGCGAAGCGAACGAGACCAGCGTGGTCAGCATGGTCAGCGCGCTGGCCGGGCCCACCACGCGCACCGTCTCGTCGACGGCTTTGTAGGGGTCCATGCCTTCTCGCCAGTAGGCGAGCCAGTTGAAGATGAAGAATAAGCTCTCGGCGAAGGCGATCACCAGGACGATCGTCGTCACGATGATGGTGAGGAAGGAGAACGAGCCGAACAGGAAGACGATCAGGCCCATCACCCACAGGATGGCGATGAACGGCGTCGCGGCGACGAGCACGGCGCCCCAGAAGGAGCGCAGCGACAGCAGCGCGATCAGCGAGCCGAGCGCGAAGCCATAGATGGTGAACTTGATCTGGTCGCCGACTGCGGCGCTCAGCATCTCGGAGGTCCAGATCGGGGGGCCGGTCAGTTCGACCTGCACATCCGTGCCCTCGTAGTCCTTCACCACATCGCGCAGCGACGCGATCATCTGTTTGGTGCCGCCCCCCTTGGTCATCTCGGGGTCGGGGAACACGATGATCACCACCCCGGACAGGTCCGGGTTGATGAGGTTCCGCATCATCGGGTCGTTCTGGTAGAGTTCGGTGAGTGCGGTCTTGACCTCTTCAGGGCTGCCGAGCCCCTCGGGCACCGCCGGCAGCGTCGTACCGTCCGGGCCCGGCTTGCGCAGGGTGAACGCCGACATCGTGCCGGTGACATATTCGCTGTTCGACAGGTCCAGCGCCATGGCGCGGATCGTCTCGATGGTGGCCGGGTTGGTCAGGTCAGGCGAGTTGACCAGCAGGTAGATGTCGTTCTCGAACGTGCCGAACGTGTTCGCCAGGTGCTCGTAGTTGTCGTATTCCTCGCCCGAGTGCGCAAACACCCGGAGCATATCGCCGTCGACACTGGCGCGCGGGACCTGGGTCGCGCAGAACACCGTCATCAACAGAACAAAGACGGCTATGACACGCGGCTGCTTTAGCGTGAGGTGCCCGAGCACCTCCAGGCCGAAGCCGATGGAACGATCATGCCCGAAGGCCCAGTTCCAGAGCCGGCCCAGCAGAGTATTCTTCGACAATAGATTCGTCCTCTAGACGGTAGCGCCCCGCGTCAGGCGCGGATTACTACGGATTCACGCGCCATGCGTCCAGCCGTTTGAGCAAGCGGCCCCGGCTTGATTGCGGCGCAAAGCGGCGATTCCGGCCCAAAGTTGCCGCAAACCCACGGCATTGTGTAGTTGCGCGAAGCGTGGCTCCCTTGCCAATACCGTGGACATCTTGTCGGCCATCGAGCGCCGATTGGTCTTCGGAACGGGAATCGCCTAAAGCTTCCGCCAGGTTTCATAGTTCGAAAACGGCCCCGTGGCAGACAAGACCGACGACCAGAACGGCGTACCGCCGCCGCCCTCCGACATCGCCCCCATTTCGATCAGCGACGAGATGCGCAAGTCCTATCTCGATTACGCCATGAGCGTGATCGTGAGCCGGGCTCTGCCGGACGTCCGCGACGGCTTGAAGCCGGTGCATCGGCGCATCCTGCATTCGATGAACGAGCAGGGTTACGCGTGGAACCGGCCCTATCGCAAATCGGCCCGCGTGGTCGGCGACGTGATCGGTAAGTACCACCCGCACTCCAACGACGCGGTGTACTTTTCCCTCGTTCGCATGGCGCAGGAATTCTCCCTGCGTGTCACGCTGATCGATGGTCAGGGCAATTTCGGCTCGGTGGACGGCGATATGCCGGCCGCCATGCGCTACACCGAAGTGCGCATGGAGAAGGTGACCGAGAGCCTGCTCGAGGACATCGACAAGGACACGGTCGACTTCAAGGACAACTACGACGCCTCCGAGCGTGAGCCCACCGTCCTGCCGGCGCGGTTCCCCAATCTGCTGGTCAATGGCGGCAGCGGTATTGCCGTCGGCATGGCGACCAATATCCCCACCCACAACCTGGGTGAGGTGATCGACGCCGTCCTGATGCTGATGGACAATCCGGGCGCCATCACCGAGGACCTGATGACCGTGCTGCCGGGGCCGGATTTCCCGACCGGCGCCATCATCCTTGGCCGCTCCGGCATCCGCCAGGCCTACGAGACCGGCCGCGGCGCCATCCTCATTCGTGGCAAGGCCCATATCGAGGAGATGCGCAAGGAGCGCGAGGCGATCATCATCACCGAGATCCCGTATCAGGTGAACAAGGCGACGATGATCGAGAAGATGGCCGAACTGGTGCGCGACAAGCGCATCGAGGGCATCTCCGATATCCGCGACGAATCCGACCGCAACGGCATGCGTGTCGTCATCGAGCTGAAGCGCGATGCGGTGCCCGATGTGGTGCTGAACCAGCTCTACCGCTTCACCCCGCTGCAAGGCTCGTTCGGCTGCAACTTCGTGGCGCTGAACGGCGGCAAGCCGGAGCTGATGAGCCTCAAGCAGATGCTGGCGGCGTTCATCGAGTTCCGCGAAGTCGTGGTGACGCGACGGACCCGGTTCCTGCTCAACAAGGCGCGCGACCGCGCCCATATCCTCGTCGGCCTCGCCGTCGCGGTGGCCAATATCGACGACGTGATCGCGCTGATCCGCACTTCGCCCGATGCCGGCGCCGCCCGCGAGCGGCTGATGGCGCGCGACTGGCCGGCGCGTGACGTGGCGCCGCTGATTGCGCTGATCGACGATCCGCGCCACAAGATCAACGACGACGGCACCTTCAAGCTTTCGGACGAGCAGGCCCGCGCCATTCTCGCCCTGACCCTCAGCCGCCTCACCGCCCTTGGCCGCGACGAAATCGGCGAGGAACTCAACGGGCACGGCAAGGATATCTCGGAGTATCTGAGCATCCTGCGCTCGCGTGACCGGGTCATGGAAATCGTCCGCACCGAGCTGACCGAGATCAAGGACCAGTTCAACACGCCGCGCATCACCGTCATCGACGACGCGGCCGGCGATTTCGAGGACGAGGACCTGATCGCCCGCGAGGACATGGTCGTCACCGTGACTCATGGCGGCTATATCAAGCGCGTGCCGCTGACTTCCTATCGGGCGCAGCGCCGCGGCGGCAAAGGCCGCTCCGGCATGGCGACGCGCGACGAGGATTTCGTCAGCCGTCTGTTCATCGCCAATACCCACACCCCGGTCCTGTTCTTCTCGTCGGCCGGCCAGGTCTACAAGATGAAGGTGTGGCGCCTGCCGATCGGCGAGCCGCAGGCTCGCGGCAAGGCGCTGATCAACATGCTGCCGCTCGACCCGGGCGAGCGCATCACCTCGATCATGCCGTTGCCCGAGGACGAGGGCAGCTGGCAGCAGCTCGACGTGATGTTCTCGACGATCCGCGGCACGGTTCGCCGCAATTCGCTGGCCGATTTCGTCGAGATCAACAAGAACGGCAAGATCGCCATGAAGCTCGATGAAGGGGACGGCATCGTCGATGTCGCCACCTGCACGGCGAATGACGACGTCCTGCTGACCACGGCGCTGGGCCAGGCGATCCGCTTCCAGGTCGATGAGGTCCGGGTGTTCAAGGGCCGCGACTCCACCGGCGTGCGCGGCATCAGCCTCGCCGATGGCGATCGCATCATCTCGATGGCGATCGTCCATCACTTCGATGCTGAGTCCTCGGAGCGCTCTGCGTACCTGAAGATGAGCCGTGCCGTGCGCGGCGAAGGCGAAGCCGAAGAGGTGTCGGATGACGCCGAGGATGCGGTTCCGGCGGGCGAACTCAGCCAGGAGCGCTATGCTGCAATGTCGGCTGCCGAGCAGTTCATCCTGACCATCTCGGAAAACGGCTACGGCAAACGCACCTCGAGCCATGAGTACCGGATCACCGGTCGCGGCGGCAAAGGCATCGTCGCCATGGCGGTGACCAAGCGCAACGGACCGCTGATCGGCTCCTTCCCGGTGGAAGACGGTGACCAGATCATGCTGGTGACCAATGGCGGTCAGGTGATCCGCGTGCCGGTCGATGCTGGTCCGGACAACCGCATCCGCATCGTCGGCCGCTCCTCGCAGGGCGTGACGGTCTTCAACACCGCCGACGGCGAGAAGGTCGTGTCGGTCGAGCGGATCAGCGAGCCGGAAGGCGAAGACGCCGAGCCCGAGGCCGATGAGCCGGGTGATGGCAGCGCCGACTGACGGCGACATGGTTTCGATCAGGCAGCGGGCGGCAATTGCCGCCCGTTTGCGTTCGACCATCGAGCAGAGCTTTGCCCACTGGGAAGCGGTGCCCGAACTCGATTTCGACGCCGCGTTCGAGCGCTATCTGGACGAAGCGCTGGCGGCCCCGACCCGACTGGCCTTCGTTCTCGCCGGCCAGCGGCTCATGGCGCAGTTGCGCAATGGGCACTCGGGATTTCACGACGATTGGGTGATGCAGCGGCACGGCCGATCGTTCGGGTTGATGCTCAGACCGCTCGCCGGACGCTGGACGGTGACTATCAGTCGCCATGCCGAGTTGCCGGTGGGGACTGTCGTGGAGTGCATCGACGACATGCCGATGGCCGAGCTGTTCGCGCATTGTCGCCCATTCCTCGCCGCGTCGAGCGATCGCGCCGCCGCCGACATCCTGTTCTATCGCCGCCATTTGCTGCCCGATGCGCCGACGCTGGGGCTCGAAGGCGGCGGGACGTTCGCGCTCGCCAAGGCCGATTGGCCGGCGCTCGAAACGCCCCTGCCGTCGCTAGAGCATCGGGGCAGGGTCGCGGTGCTGCCGATCCGCAGCTTCGACGATCAGCGTTTCGAGGCGGCCGCCGTCGATGCGGTTCGGGCGCTGGACGGCGATACTCCACTGATCATCGACCTGCGCGGCAATGGCGGCGGCAACACACCGCTCGGCCTGCTCGCGGCGCTGATGGACCGGCCCTATCGGCGCTGGCGGTCCACCGTGCTGAGCACCACGACGCTGCGGCGGGCCCATGGCGAGCGGCCGGAGGTCGTGGCCTACGAGGCGCGGCATGAACCGCTGCCCGGGGCGCATCGCGGGCCACTGGTCATCCTGGTCGATGGCACGGTCGGCTCGGCGGCGGAGGATTTTGCCATGCCGTTCAAGGATAACGGGCGCGCCGTGCTGGTTGGCGAGACGACCGCGGGGAGCAGCGGGCAACCGCACTACGTCGATCTCGATGGGGGCTATCGCGCCTGGGTCGGAGCGAAGCGCGAGGCATTCCCGGATGGCGCAACCTTCGAGGGCGTTGGGGTCCGCCCGGACCTGCCGGTCGAGCGGCTCGCCGCGGATCTGCGGGCGGGCAGGGACCCGGTCCTTGCCTCAGCGCTGGACGTGATCTCATCGCGGTGATGCTTGACGCGGAAACGCCTACCCCAGCAACATAGAGGGGGCGGCGCCCGCAACGAAGGCGCGCGCAAGTGGAACTGCAACTGCCCCTCCGGTCGGGGGAAGGGCAGCTGCAATCGCGTCGTCAGGCCGTCTTGGGGGCGCTCGGTGCCAGCGTGCCGTTGGGGCTCGCCTGATCGACGGCGTTCGGCAGATGCTGGGCCAGCAGCGCCGAAATCTGGTCGATCGGTACGCCGAACTGTGCCGCCAGTTGGCGCAGGTGCGGGTCGCCGAGGGCGGCCTGGATCTGCTCGGGGCTGATCGGCAGGTTCTTGCCGGTGCCGACCCACGAGTTCACCACATTGCCGAGGCCGGCCTGGTTGAGTTTGGCGAGGATACCGTCATAGCCCCCCATACCCGAGAGGGCCTGGGTGAAGATGGCGTTGACGCCGCCTTGCTGGGCGATGGCGTTTTCCACCATGCCGCCGAGATCGGAAAACAGACTCATGATGTGCTCCTTTGAAGGACGCCGGGCGCGCCGGTCAGCCCTTCAGCTGGGTGTTGCAGATGCTGTAATAGCCGCCGCCCTTGGCGATCCAGGTCAGGCCGCTGAGATCGTTGTTGGTCTTGTCGAGCTTGTACTGGTCGAGGCAGGTGTGCATGCGGGCCTTGCCCGGCGTTTCGCTGGCATATTTGGACGAGATCGACTTGGGGAAGATCACGCCCTTGGGCGGGACGATCTTGCTGACCGACGGCTCGGGCGCATTCTCGGTATTGGCCGTGTTTGGTTCCGTGCTGGCATCGGCGACTGCGGCCGGCTTGACCGGGGTGGTGGTGGTCGCGGCCGCGTTGGTCGCGCCGCAATTGGCTTTGCGGAAGGCGTTCCAGTTCATGCCGTTGAGAGTGCCCGCCGTCTGGGCGGATTTGTAGAGCGCGCTGCATTGGGTCATCGTGACGGCCTGCGCCGGCACGGCGCAGAGCAGGGCGAAAACGGTTGCCGCAGCAAGTGCGGCGAAACGGACAGGCGACATGATTGCCTCCGGGCCGAGGACGCTTTTTGGCACGGGCGGCGTTGGGCTGCCCCAGCGTCTTGGCGCCAGATCATCGATCGGCGAGTTGATTGGGCCGCCGGCACCGGCGGCCATCGACGCGACCATCGCGTGACGCTTGAATCCAAGTCCCGCAGCCGCGCCGAACTAGGTCGGCACTGCGGCTGCCGTGGGGTGTTGTGAAGGCAATGACGGCAAGCCTTGGCATGGTTTTGCGCGGGTTGGCGAAGGGCGTGCGCCCGGGCGCACAAACGTACGGATGGGTGGCGAATGTCAGGCGGATCGAGGGCCCTTGCGGTCTGGCCTTGCCTGTGGCTGGCTCACCATCTGCCTGACCCGGAGTCTCAGATGATCGATCCCGCCATCCTTCTTCCCTATGTCGCCGCGTGCCTGCTGTTCGCCATCGTGCCCGGCCCGTCGGTCACCGTGGTGGTCGCCAATTCGCTGGCCCGGGGGACCAGGGCAGGTCTGCTCACCATCCTTGGCACCGAGATCGCCATGTTCACCATGGTGTTCATCGTCGCGGTGGGGCTCGAAGCGGTGATGACCCTGGTGTCGGAAGCCTTCACCATCATCAAGCTCGCCGGCGCGGCTTACCTGGTCTGGATCGGCTTCAAGATGTTCACCTCGTCGGGCAAGCTCGAAATGGGCACTCCGGGCGAGAAACTGCCGCTCGGCCGCTATATCTGGCAGGGCGCGCTGATCAACTGGTCCAACCCCAAGACGCTGCTGTTCCTCGGCGCGTTCCTGCCGCAGTTCATCGACATGAGCCGCCCCGCCTTCGAGCAGATCATGGTGCTGGGCCTGATCGTCATGGCTGTCGCCACTACATCCGATTGCGTCTACGCCGTGATCGCCGGCAGCGCCCGGCAGTTGCTGACCACCGCGCGGGTGCGGATGATGAACCGCGTATCGGGCGTCATCCTGATGATCGGCGGCATCTGGCTGGCGTTCCAGAAGCGAGGCTGAGGGGCCTGTCGCACGCGGCGCGGTGGTGCTAGGTCAGCGCCGCCATGCCCGACCTGCCGATCCTCATCTCCTTCATCGTCGCCGCGTTCGTCGTGGTGATCGTTCCGGGCGTCACCGTCTCGGCGCTGGTCAGCACATCACTGGCGCGCGGCCTCGCGGCTGGGCTCTGGATGGAGGCCGGCGTGCAGGTGGGGCGCTTCACCATGGTGCTGGTGGTGGCGCTGGCGCTCGAGGCGGTGACCGGATTCGTCGGCGCGGCGTTCGACATCATCAAGTATCTGGGGGCGGCTTACCTAGTCTGGATCGGCTGGGGCTACATTACCAGCCGGCACGCCATCGCCACCGACCGCCCGATCGCGGCGCGTTCGCCGCTGCAGCAGGCGGCGGCCGGCTTCTTCGTCCTGTGGAGCAACCCCAAGGCGCTGATTTTCTTCGGCGCCTTCCTGCCGCAATTCGTCAACCCGATCTACCCCGCCTGGCCGCAGGTGATCGTGCTCGGGCTGATCGAGATGGCGGCGGGCTTCATCACCGACTGCGTCTACATCTGCCTCGCTGCGCGGGCCCGCGGCGCGCTGGGCGACGATCGGATGCTGCTGGTCAACCGCGTCGCGGGCGTCATTCTGATCGGCGCCGCCATCTGGCTGGCGCTGCAGCATCATGGCTGACTCGAAAACGTGATCGGCCGCCCCATAGTGCAACCCGATACATTCCGGTTACGAACTATACCGTAGTCGTGACGGGACGGATTCGTATGGTAGTCGCAGAAGCCTCCGCCAAGGTGCAAGTGGCGACGGAGGTAGCCTATGCGAGAGCTATGGAGGCATTGGCCGCCGATCTCGCGATCTACTTCGCTTCCGGTGTGCACATGCCCATCGAGAATGCCAGGAACGCCGTGGTCCGGATGCTGGAGCGAACCCTGGAATTGCCGCTCGGTGACTATCTCGCCGAGTTCCAGCTCACCACTGCCGAGGCGGACGTGGCGCACGCGCGGGCGCTCGACTGCATCGGCAACTCCATCCGGCTGATACGGGCGGCGGCGCTGCCAGCCGGCTGACTGCTCGCCGACGGCCCGCAGCGCGAGCGGCGCCGGCTGCCGCCCTCCGGCTTGCCATAATTGGTTTGCCGTGACAAAACCCGCCGCAACAACAACGGGGAGGGCGCTCCGCCATGGCCAGACTAGTCGGCTTTTATCCCGGCTCTTTCGATCCCTTGACCAATGGCCACCTCGACGTGATCGAGCGTGCCTGCAAGCTGGTCGACACGCTGGTGATCGCGGTGGGGACCCACCATTCCAAGAAGCCGCTGTTCAGCCATGAGGATCGCGTGGCGCTGCTGCGCGCCGTGCTCGAGCCGATCGGCAAGCGCACCGAGACCGAGTTCCAGTTCGTCGATTTCTCCGGCCTGATGGTCAACGCCGCCCGCGCCTCCGGCGCCAGGCTGATCATTCGGGGCCTGCGCGACACCACCGACTACAATTTCGAGATGCAGATGGTGGGCATGAATGCCCAGATGGCGCCGGACCTGCAGACGGTCTTCCTGCCATCCAGCCCGCATGTCCGCCACATCTCGGCCACGCTCGTGCGTCAGATCGCCGAGCTCGGAGGCGATATCAGCGCCTTTGTCCCGCCCACCGTTCTGAAGGCACTGAAGAAATAATGTCCGATCCCATCAAGCGCGCCGGCATCATCCTCGGTATTCTCCTCGCCGCGGTCGCCGCCTTCTTCACCGTCTCGATCGCCGCTCCGCAGGTCGCCAAGGCGCAGGAGGGCAAGCCGCACTGGATTCTCGAGCTCAAGGACGGCATCGTCGACATCGAGCTCAGGCCCGATCTCGCACCCGGCCATGTGAAGCGGGTGATCGAGCTCACCGAAAAGGGCTTCTACAACGGCATCGTCTTCCACCGCGTCATCGACGGCTTCATGGCGCAGGGTGGTGACCCGACCGGAACCGGCATGGGCGGTTCGGACCTTCCGGATCTGCCGGCCGAATTCACCACCAAAGAGAAGTTCACCCGCGGCATCGTCGCGGCGGCCCGTTCGTCCGATCCGAACAGTGCCAACTCGCAGTTCTTCATCATGTTCGCCGACGCGCCGCACCTCGATGGTCAGTACACCATCTGGGGCAAGGTCGTTTCGGGGATGGAGTTCGTCGACATGATCAAGAAGGGCAACGGCGACCAGCCGGTCCAGGACCCCGACAAGATCATCTCCGCCAAGATCGAATACAAGTAAGCACGGCCCGCGAAGCGCGGGCGGCAGGAGTGCTCCTGCACCCTCGCGGTTCGCGAGCCCGATAACAAAGGAAGCTACCATGGCCTACGCCGATCCCGAGAACACCCTCGTCATCGAAACCACCAAGGGCAAGGTGGTCATCGCCATGCGCCCTGACCTGGCTCCGAACCACGTCGCGCACATCAAGAAGCTGGCGCGCGAGGGCTTCTACGACGGTATCGTCTTTCACCGCGTGATCGACGGCTTCATGGCGCAGACCGGCGATCCGACCGGCACCGGCACCGGTTCGTCGAAGTATCCGAACCTGAAGCAGGAGTTCAACGCCGAGCCGCATGTCCGCGGCGTCGCGTCGATGGCCCGTGCCCAGAACCCGGACAGCGCCAACTCGCAGTTCTTCATCGTCTTCAACGACGCCCGCTTCCTCGACCGCCAGTACACGGTGTGGGGCAAGGTGATCGAAGGCATGGAAAACGTCGACCAGATCAAGCGCGGCGAGCCGGTGCGTGATCCGGACTCGATGGTTTCGGTGAAGGTCGCGGCGGATATCGCCGAATGATCCGGCTGGCCGCAATCGTCTCGATCGCGAGCCTTTGCGGCCTCGCCACTCCGTCGCTGGCGACCGAGTGGGTCAACTGTGCATCGCCGGATGGCGGCGCCAGTTTCGATTTTCTTGTCGGCGCCACCGACGTGCTGTCGGTCGCCGGCATGACCATTACGGTCGGCGAGACGGTCTGGGCCACCGATCCGGCTTATGGGCCGGGTGAGCCGACCAGTGTCGGTCAGGCCTTCGAGACCGACAGCATGATCCTCATCGACGCGGTCGATCCTGGTGTAACCGCCCGGATCGCCGAACTGCGCCTGTTCAAGGCCACCGAGGCCGATGCCTCGGTCTACGGCGGCACCATGCGCGTGCCGGGGCAAGGGGTATGGGCGGTATCATGTTCCGAACAGTAGTTGCGATCCTCGCGCTGGCGCTGAGCGCCGGTACCGCGTTTGCCGACGACTATACCTGCCGGTCGATCGCCGGCGGGGTGACCCTCGGTTTCACCCTGACCCGTGGCGATGCCGGCTATGCGGTGACCGACGCCGTGCTCAAGCTCGGCGACGAGCCCGGCTATTCGACCACCGCCACCGAGCCCGCGAGCCTCGCGACGATCACCGGGCTCGATATGGACAACAAGGTGCTGTTCAACTTCCACTCCAGCCAGAGCGACACCGACGTCGCCACGGTCCGGCTGGTGACGCGCTTCGAAGGCGGCGGCGGTCTTGCCACCGGCACGTTGAAGCCCGCGGCCGGCGGCGTCTATGCCATCCGGTGCGACATCGCCCAATGAAGGTTGACGATTTCGACTTCGACCTGCCGGCCGAGAGCATTGCACTTCATCCGGCAGAGCCGCGCGACTCCGCGCGCATGCTGGTGGTGCGCCCCGGCGGAGCCTTGGTGGATGGCCATGTCCGCGATCTGCTGACCATCCTGCGCGCCGGCGATGTGCTGGTGGTGAACGACACCCGCGTGCTGCCGGCCGAGCTCACCGGCACCCGCATCCGCGGCGAGTTGCGCGCCAATGTCAGCTTCAACCTGCACAAGCGGGTCGACACGAACACCTGGCGCGCCTTCGCCCGACCGGCCAAGAAACTGCATTTGCTCGACCGCCTGGAACTGGGCGACAATGGCTCGATCGCCGCCACGGTCACCGGCAAGGGCGAGACCGGCGAGATCACTCTGGCATTTGACCTCGGCGAGGCCGAGCTCGACGAAGCGATCAAGGCGCATGGCGCCATGCCGCTGCCGCCCTATATCGAGGCCAAGCGCCACACCGAAGAGCGCGACAAGACCGACTACCAGACCGTCTATGCGGCCCGCGACGGCGCCGTGGCTGCGCCGACCGCCGGGCTGCACTTCACCGAGAGCCTGTTGCAGCAGCTCGCCGATCTCGGCGTCAGCGTCGAACGCGTGACCCTGCATGTCGGGGCAGGGACGTTCCTGCCGGTGAAGGTCGACGATACCGATGACCACGTGATGCACGCCGAGTGGGGCGATATCCCCGCGGCTGTGGTGGAGCGCATCCTCGCCGCCAGGGCGAAGGGCGGGCGGGTGATCGCGGTGGGCACCACCAGCCTGAGGCTGCTCGAGACGGCGGCGCGGGCCACCGGCACGCTGCAGCCCTTCGTCGGCGATACCGACATCTTCATCACCCCAGGCTACCGCTTCAATGCGGTGGATATGCTGATGACCAATTTCCATCTGCCGCGCTCGACGCTGTTCATGCTGGTCAGCGCGTTTGCCGGGCTGGACACCATGCGAGCCGCCTACCGGCACGCCATCGACGACGGCTACCGGTTCTATTCGTATGGCGACTCGAGCCTGCTGTTCCGGGCCGAGCCGTAGACGTCGGCTCACCTCTCCCTTGGGGGAGAGGTCGGCCCGCAGGGCCGGGTGAGGGGGCCTTTCCCACGCCCGGCGATTGCTGCAAGGCCCCCACACCCAGTCCCACAACCCCACGGGAGATGGGTCGCGCACAGGCCCACCTGCGCCTGGGGCGGTTGGCCCGCAGTGGGTAAAGTGGGGCGCCGAAGGCAGGC
>WPCJ01230690.1_pt1 | contig 17457 bp, 17 predicted proteins | sample 5399831 | NCBI WGS metagenome assembly WPCJ01 (sample SAMN12869470, study PRJNA574797) | sludge metagenome | isolation source: wastewater treatment of pH10 | place: China:Beijing | collected 2019-05-20 | reverse complement strand
GCCGCGCGACACGAGGAGCGCGATGAGTCGCCAGCCGAGCAGGAATGCGCCCACGGTCAGCGTCGCGACGATGACGAACGGCAACGCGGTTCCCTGGCCGGTCAGCGCCCGGAACAGCATGCCGAGGGCGACCGTGCCGATCCAGACGGGAAGACCGGTGCGCAGGATCGCTGCAGGGCGCCGCCAGGCGAGCGCGAGCAGCCAGCTGATCGCGAGCCCGGCGAGGAACGGCCAGGCGGTCTCCAACGGGCCGAAGAGCGTGGCCTCGCGGGCGTGGCTCCCGCGCCCGATTGCCGCGAACACGACGATGAGGATCGCGTCAAGCGCGAGCGCACCCGTGATCGCTGCGGCGGACGCTCGTCGGGCGGAGGGAACGGTGGTGGCTGAGGCTGAAGTGGTCACAGGCTGTTCAACTCGATTCGGTTCGGGCCGCGCGGGCCGCTACTTCCGGGCGGCGGCGACGGTCGCGATGACCGCGTCGTGGAGTCGACCGTTCGTGGCGAGCGAGCTGCCGTTCCAGGCGCTCTCGTTGCCCTCGATGTCGGTGAAGCGGCCGCCCGCCTCGGTCACGATCGGCACGAGCGCCGCGAGGTCGTACGCTTTCACGTCGAACTCGGCGACGATATCGACGAGCCCCTCAGCGAGCAGCATGTATGACCACATGTCGCCGTAAGCGCGGTCGCGCCACGTCGCCTGCTCGAGCGCGAGCAGCGAGTCGAGGTGGCCCGCGAGCCGCCACTGTTCGATCGACTGGAAACTCAGTGAGGCGTGCTCGAGGTCGCTGACACCGGAGACGTGCAGCTGGCGCGGATCCTTCCCGACCTCCTGGCCCCAGGCGCCACCGCCGATCTCCGCCCACCAGCGCATGCCAAAGCCGGGAGCCGAGACAACGCCGACGGTCTGCACGCCGTCGACCTCGAGCGCGATGAGCGTCGCCCAGTTCGGAACGCCGCGCAGGAAGTTCGAAGTGCCGTCGATCGGGTCGAGGATCCAGCGCCGCGCGCCCTTGTCCTCGCGTCCGGATTCCTCGCCGAAGAACCCGTCGGCCGGCCGCTCGGCCTCGATCCGGCCGCGGAGGGCGTCCTCAACCGCCCTGTCTGCGTCGGTCACGAACGTGCGGTCGGGCTTCGTGTCGACGCGCAGGTCGGCCGCGCGGAAGCGGGGGAGTGAGATCGAATCTGCGATATCCGCGAGCTCGAGTGCGAACGCGAGATCGGCGGACGGGGATGAGGGCTGCTCGGGCATGAGACTCCGTCGTTGTTCGGGGGCGCCGTAGGGCGTGAATACCTGATGCCAGCCTAGCGCTCGGCGAGCAGCGGACCGAGTTTGGCGAGCTCCGTCTGTTCGTCGACAGCGCGATCCTTCGCCGCAACGCGTGCGATGAGCTCTGCCGCGGCCTCGTGGACGAGCTCTCGAAGGTACCGCGCCGCGTCGGGCGCGGCCGCCGCGTCGTCGGCGGTGACGAGCAGTTGCGCGGTGACGACGCGCTTCGGGACCGAGACCCGCGGGTTGCGCAGGCCCGTTACGCCGTCGCCCGGCGTGACCTCGCCCCCGATATGCAGGAACAGATCAATGTCGTAGGCGAACTCCGCGTCGGCGAGGTCCCGGGTGATTCGCTTGGGCTCGCCGTAGTAGGCCTCCTGGAGTGTGGTGCCCCCAAACACCGTCCTGAACGAGAGCCGGCCCGGTGGTGTTGTCGAGGCATCCTGCATATCGGCACAGCCTAGTAGCCGCTTCGGACATTCGCGAGCGCGGCGGCCGGGATCAGTTGAGTGCGATGATGCCGGCGTTTAGCGAGGTCGCGAAGAGCAGCCAGAGCAGATACGGGACCATGAGCCAGGCCGCCACCTTCGACCACCGCGCGGCGGAGATGGCAAATGCGATGACAACACCGATGAGCGCGACGATGACGGCCAGCGCAACCCACCAGGCGGCCTCGCCGATCACCGGGTACCCGGCAAAGAACACGGGGGTCCAGACGGCGTTGAGCACGAGCTGAACGGTGAAGAGCGTGAGCGCCGTGCTTGCGGCGTTCGGCTCGCGCGAGCGCCACCCGCTGCGCCAGACGAGCCATCCCGCGGCGGCGATGAGTACGTAAAGGACGGACCATGCCGGGCCGAAGACGCTGTTCGGCGGGTTCCACGGGACCTTCGTCGCCTCTGCGTACCACCCCTCCGTGTTGGGGATGGTCGCCTGCGACCCGAGGAAGGCTACGAGGGCGACGGCAGCGAGGAGGCCGATGCCTGTCGCAACTTGGCGCCAGATGGGAGGATGTGGAGTCATGCGTCACCGCCTTGGTCGTGGATTCACAACGTACCAATGCCGACGGCCGGGCGTAAGGGGGTATCCTTCCTCGCGGATATGCGATACGCGCGGGGGAGAGGCGTCGGCCGCCCTTAGCGCGAAGGGGCCGCGTGGTTTCTCGCGCGCGCTGCGACGAAGACCACCCAGGCGAGCGCCGGCCAGATCACGAGGCGTTCGATGATGCCACCGAACCCGTACACCCAGTCCGTCGTGCTGAAGACCACTCCCAGCGCCAGGGCGATGCAGCCGAGTGTCGCGCCAACAACGTGCGGCCCGCCGGTGAACTGAAACGCTCCGATGGAAATCGCGAGGGGCCCGCCGAAGAAGAGTGGCATGGAAACAATTTGGTGCAGCACCGGAGACGTGTCGAGAGAGACGAGCCCGGTGGCGATGCTCCCCGCCCCGGCGACCGCCCACAGCACGCCGGCAAGCCCGCCGAACCCGTCAGACCGGCGCAACACGATGGCGAGGAGGATCAGGCAGATACCGGAGAGGATCATCGCGCCGTTCATCACGCCGGCGAGCGGCGAACAGGCCTCGACGCCGTGCCTAGGATCAAACTCGGTCGTGCAGCCACCGACGCCGAGCTCGCTGATCGTATTCGTGACCCAGTCGTACTTGGGCTTGAACGCGAACGACACGATGATCTCGGCTGCGATGGTCGCCAGCTGCAGCACCGCAAGCGGCAGCGCGAGGGCGCGCACGGCCCGTCCCGCCGTGGGCCGGGCGTCCTCGTTGGGCTGGGAAAGACGAGGGGCTGTGATCACAACGGGTTCCTTGTCGTCGATGGGGTCGCAGCCGCCACCCAGTGGATGGGCGCAGCCTCGGATAGTTCAGATCGCCATCCAACGCGAGGCGGCGACCAGGACCCAAACGGCCAGATGTCTGCAACCGCAGCATCACTCGCCGCGTCCCTGACGTTTGGCGTCCTACGGAGATTCGTACTTCCGCGCACTCGTGGCGGCAGCAGCACTACCTGTCGCGCCGGCTCTTCCTGTAGGCGATGACCGCAGTGAGGGCGGCCACGACGACCGCGGCAGCAGTGAAGATGGTCCAGAAGATAAGCGGGGCAGTCACCCCGAAACACTAGCAGCAGAGATCGTAGTGGTTGGAGTGCGTGAGAACAGCGCCAGCGGGCTCCCCGGGGCCTTTCGCGCGGTGAAGGGCGAGGAGATACCCGCCAAACGTTCGGCCACACCCGCTACGACCGAATGAGGTGAAGGATCAAACTGATGACCTCAGAAAACCAAAGAAGCCCCGAGATCGTGATGATCTCGGGGCTAATCTGTGCGCCCTCACGGGCTCGAACCGTGGACCCGCTGATTAAGAGTCAGCTGCTCTACCAACTGAGCTAAAGGCGCTTGCTGCGGTGTGCAACGGGATATACGATAGCACGCAAATTTTCCCGTAATCAAATCGGCGTCGAAAACCGTGTATCCCGCGTGTGCCGCGCCCCAGGTATGGGGCCGCCGTGGGGCGCGACACGCCGCGGAACCCGGTGCAGTGAATTGCTTCGGGCTAGTCGACGACGAGGTTCGCTTGGGTGATCGGCTGGTTCGCCCGCTTGCGTTGGCCAGGCATGAGCACTGCAGCGGCGACGGCGACCGCGAGTAGCGACGCGACCATCACCGAGAGGCGGCCGGTATCGATGTCGCTTTCGTTGGTGAAGCTCAGCTCGGAGACGAGCATCGCGACGGTAAAGCCCACGCCCGCGAGCGCGCCGACGCCAATGACCTCGCGCCAGCGCACCGAGGAGCCGAGCGTTGCCCGGGTGAAGCGCGTGAGGAGCCAGGTCGTGAGCGTGATGCCGAGCGGCTTGCCGATGACGAGGCCGAGCATGATGCCGATCGCGATCGGGTCGAAGGGGAAGCGCGACGCCCCGCCGAGCGAGACGCCCGCGGCGAAGAGCGCGAAGATCGGCACCGCGATGAACGCCGAGAGCGGGTGGAAGCGGCTGTTGAGGGTTTCGGCGACCTCGCCGCCGGCCTTGCCGCGGACGGGAACGAGGAAGGCGAGGACGACGCCGGCGATGGTGGCGTGGATGCCCGAGTTGTAGAACAGCGCCCAGGTGACGATGCCGAGCGGCAGCAGGATCAGCCAGGCCCCCCACTTCGACTGCGCGAACCATTCGCCCTTCCACCGCATGAGCAGCGCGAACGCGAGCGCGGGGGCAACAGCGATGAGGAGCGGCATGAGGTTCACGTCGTCGGTGTAGAAGATAGCGATGATCGCGATGGCGATGAAGTCGTCGACGACCGCGAGCGTCAGCAGGAACATGCGAAGCGCCGGGTTAATGCGGGGCGCGATCAGGCCGAGCACGGCAACCGCGAAGGCGATGTCCGTCGCGGTCGGGATCGCCCAGCCGTGGGCCGTGTCGGTGCCGGCATTGACGGCGAGGTAGATCGCGGCGGGGAAGGCGACGCCGCCGAACGCCGCGGCGACGGGCACGATGGCGGTGCGTGGCGACCTCAGATCGCCCTCGACGAACTCTCGCTTAAGCTCGAGCCCGACCATGAAGAAGAAGATCGCGAGCAGGCCGTCGGAGGCCCAATGGCTCACGCTCATGTGCAGTCCGAGCGCCTCGGGGCCAATCTTGAACTCGCGAAGCCCGAGGAACCAGTCGGCGATCGGGCTGTTCGCGGCGATGAAGCCGACGAGCGCCGCGATCATGATGATGAGGCCGCCGACGAACTCCCGGCGCAGCAGACGATTGATCCTGACGATCTCGCGCCTGCTCAGGTACGCGAATAGCCGCCTGCGTTGGCGGCGCTGACTCCGTGCGGACGGATCGTGAGAGATTGGTGTTTCAGGGGTGGGATTCGCCATTGAAGACTCCTCGTGTGTGGGGTTGCTCGAACATGACGTCGACCAGACTTCCCGACACACCTAACCGCTGAAAACTATCGCACCTTGCGCCCGAAAGGCAAGGAGAAGTTTGCGGACCGGCGTGGGCTACTCCACGCCATACTCCTCGTCCCGCTCCTGCATGGCGACGCTAGAGATCGCGAGCACGAGGCCAGCCGCCCAGACGCCCCAGACGATGAACCGACGCCAGTCGTGGGGCATCGTGCTCGTGCGGCGAGCCGTTGAGACGACGCCTGCCGCTGCGCCAAGGACGCCGATATTCGTGAGGTACTTACCGACCTCGATACGCTGCCGAGCCATGCGGCACCTCCTCTGCGGGATGACGATAAACGGGTGGATCGCCGTGTGGGCGTTCGATTCCACCCTAACGGCTGCCGGCTGGGCGGTGGGCTTCGCCGCGCGTCTAGGATACGCTGGGGGTATCGCGCAGGACTGCGCTTCATCACCACACCACGGAGGAATTGAGAAGACATGGCAAAGCAGAGCGAGGGTCTGTTCGAGGAGAGCTCACAGGGCTCGGTGAGCGCTGTCACCGCAATCGTCTTTATTCTTTCGTTTGTGCTCTCGATGGGTGGCATCGTGCTCGCAAGCTACGGCTTCAACCCGCCGATCGGTGCAAGCAACGAACTCTTCCTGTTCATCGGCGGGCTCGTCCTCACGACGATCGGCTTTGCGCTTCCGTTCACGGTGCTGCCGGCACTCGGGAAGTAGCCGAGCAACGCCGTCACGAAAGCGGGCGCCCGGGGGTTCACCCTGGGCGCCCGCTTTCGTTGTACGTCCCGCTTCGGGAATCTGCCAGGGCGTAGGATGAGTTCATGGCAGAGAAGTCAACTATCGATATGAAGCCGCGCAGTCGCGACGTTACCGACGGTATCGAAAAGGCCGCAGCGCGCGGCATGCTTCGCGCTGTCGGTATGGGGGACGAAGACTGGGACAAGCCCCAGATCGGGATCGCGAGCTCGTGGAACGAGATCACCCCGTGCAACCTCAGCCTCGACAGGCTCGCGCAGGGCGCCAAGGAGGGCGTGCACTCGGGCGGGGGATACCCCCTGCAGTTCGGCACGGTGTCCGTGTCCGACGGCATCTCGATGGGTCACGAGGGCATGCACTTCTCGCTCGTGTCGCGCGAGGTCATCGCGGACTCCGTCGAGACCGTGATGATGGCGGAGCGGCTCGACGGCTCCGTGCTGCTCGCCGGTTGTGACAAGTCGCTGCCGGGCATGCTCATGGCTGCCGCCAGGCTCGATCTCGCGTCGGTCTTCCTCTACGCGGGATCCGTTGCGCCCGGTTGGGTGAAGCTCACCGACGGCACGGAGAAGGAAGTCACGATCATCGACGCCTTCGAAGCCGTCGGCGCCTGCAAGGCCGGCACGATGAGCGAAGAGGACCTGAAGCGCATCGAGTGCGCGATCGTTCCGGGCGAGGGTGCGTGCGGCGGCATGTACACCGCGAACACGATGGCGTCGATCGCAGAAGCGCTCGGCATGAGCCTTCCGGGGTCGGCGGCTCCGCCCTCGTACGATCGCCGCCGCGACTACTTCGCGCATCGCTCGGGCGAGGCCGTCGTGAACATGATCGCCAAGGGCATCACCGCGCGCGACATCCTCACGAAGAAGGCGTTCGAGAACGCGATCACGCTCCTCATGGCCTACGGCGGGTCAACGAACGCGGTGCTGCACCTGCTCGCGATTGCGCGTGAGGCCGAGGTCGACCTCACTCTTGCGGATTTCAACCGCATCGGCGCGAAGGTCCCGCACCTCGCCGACATGAAGCCGTTCGGTCAGTACGTCATGGCCGATATCGACCGTCAGGGCGGCGTCCCCGTCGTGCTGAAGGCCCTGCTCGACGCGGGCCTGCTGCACGGCGACGCGCTCACGGTCACCGGTAAGACCATGGCCGAGAACCTCGCGGAACTCAACCCAGACCCCATCGACGGCAAGGTCATCCACCACCTCGACGACCCGATTCACGCAACCGGCGGCCTGACGATCCTGCACGGCACGCTTGCTCCCGAGGGCGCCGTGGTGAAGACCGCGGGATTTGACGCCGACGTCTTCGAGGGCCCGGCGCGGGTGTTCGAGCGTGAGCGCGCCGCGATGGACGCGCTCACCGAGGGCAAGATCGGCAAGGGCGACATCGTCGTCATTCGCTACGAGGGCCCCAAGGGCGGCCCTGGCATGCGCGAGATGCTTGCGATTACTGGCGCGATCAAGGGCGCGGGCCTCGGAAAAGATGTACTACTATTGACGGACGGCAGATTCTCGGGCGGCACAACCGGCCTGTGTATCGGCCACATCGCGCCTGAGGCCTCGGATGGAGGCCCAGTGGCGCTCGTGCACGACGGTGACCTGATTCGGGTTGACATCGCGGCACAGACGCTCGATCTGCTGGTAGACCCCGCTGAGCTTGAGGCCCGACGTGCGAACTGGGCCCCGCTTCCTCCCCGCTATACGCGAGGAGTGCTCGCAAAGTACGCGAAGCTCGTGCATTCGGCATCTGAGGGTGCCATCACCGGCTAGTTCCCACACTCGTCTTGCGCCGGGTCGTCTATGGTCCGCGCTCATCCACCACCGTAAGAAAGCAAAGAATGACCCTCGAGTCGAACGCTATTCAACGTCAAACAGGGGAGCCGCCTGCCCGCGGCGAACGCATGACCGGCGCGATGGCTGTAGTCCGCAGCCTTGACGCGCTTGGGGTCACCGATGTCTTCGGTCTCCCCGGCGGCGCGGTCCTCCCGCTCTACGACACGTTGATGGGGGATGAGCACCTCCGTCACGTCCTCGTGCGCCACGAGCAGGGCGGCGGCCATGCCGCGGAGGGCTATGCCGCAGCGTCCGGCAAGGTCGGCGTCGCAATCGCAACGTCGGGCCCCGGCGCGACGAACCTCGTCACCGCCATCGCCGACGCGTACATGGATTCGGTGCCGCTGCTTGCGATCACCGGCCAGGTGTTCTCGCACCTGATGGGCACCGACGCGTTCCAGGAGGCCGACATCATGGGCATCACGATGCCCATCACCAAGCACTCCTTCCTCGTGAAGACTGCGGAGGAGGTGCCGGCCGCGATCGCCGCCGCGTACCACCTTGCGTCGACCGGACGCCCCGGCCCCGTGCTCGTCGACATCACGAAGGACGCGCAGGAGGGCGAGGTCGACTTCGTCTGGGACCCGCGCGTCGAGCTGCCCGGCTACCGCCCGATCACGAAGGCGAACAGCAAGCAGATCCAGGCCGCGGCCGAGCTCATCGCGGAGGCCCAGCGCCCCGTGTTCTACGTCGGCGGCGGCGTGGGCCGCGCCGGCGCGGCCGAGGAACTCAAGCAGCTCGCAGAGCTCGTTGGCGCCCCCGTCGTCACCACGCTGATGGCGCGCGGCGTGTTCCCCGACTCACACCCGCAGCATCTCGGGATGCCCGGCATGCACGGCACCGTTCCCGCGGTGCTCGCGCTGCAGGAGTCCGACCTCCTCATCACGCTCGGCGCGCGCTTTGACGACCGGGTGACTGGCAAGGCGGCGCTATTCGCACCCGATGCGAAGGTCATCCACGCCGACATCGATCCCGCCGAGATCGGCAAGATCCGCGCCGCAGATGTGCCGATCGTTGGCGACGCTGCAGATGTCATCTCCGACCTCATCGCCGCGGTGTCGACCGCGAAGCTCGGGCGCGATTTCGCGGATACGACCGCCTGGTGGGACCGCCTGCGCGGCCTGCAGGAGACCTACCCGCTCGGGTACGCCGAGACGAGCGACGGCCTGCTGTCGCCCCAGCACGTCATCCAGCGGATCGGCGAGCTCACCGGCCCCGAGGCGATCTATGCGGCGGGCGTTGGCCAGCACCAGATGTGGGCCGCTCAGTTCATCAAGTACGAGCGCCCGAACGCCTGGCTGAACTCCGGCGGCGCCGGCACGATGGGCTACGCAGTCCCAGCCGCCATGGGCGCGAAGGTCGCCGAGCCCGAGCGCACGGTCTGGGCGATCGACGGCGACGGCTGCTTCCAGATGACCAATCAGGAGCTCGCGACCTGCGTCGTGAACAACATCCCGATCAAGGTCGCGGTCATCAACAACTCCTCGCTCGGCATGGTGCGCCAGTGGCAGACCCTCATCTATGACGGCCGCTACTCGAACACCGAGCTGAACACGGGCCACGGGTCGCAGCGCGTGCCCGACTTCGTGAAGCTCGGCGAAGCGTACGGCTGCCTCGCGATCCGCGTGGAGAAGGAAGACGAGATCGACGCCGCGATCAAGCTCGCGCTTGAGACCAACGATCGTCCGGTGGTGATCGACTTCGTCGTGAGCGCCGACGCGATGGTGTGGCCGATGGTCCGCCAGGGCACGTCGAACAGCGACATTCAGTATGTCCTTGAGCAAGCCCCCGAGTGGGAGGAAGAGTAATCATGGCTCGTCACGTACTCAGCCTCCTCGTCGAGGACAAGCCTGGCCTGCTGACCCGCGTCGCAGGGCTCTTCGCTCGGCGCGGCTTCAACATCGAGTCGCTCGCCGTCGGCCCGACGGAGATGGACGGCCTCTCGCGGATCACCGTCGTCGTCGACGAGGACGAGGTGCTGCTCGAGCAGGTCACCAAGCAGCTGAACAAGCTCGTCAACGTCATCAAGATCGTGGAGCTCGACGCGAGCAACTCGGTGCAGCGCGAACACGTGCTCATCAAGGTGCGCGCCGACAACCAGACGCGGTCGCACGTGCTCGAAGCCGTGAGCCTGTTCCGGGCGCGCGTCGTTGACGTCGTGCCCGAGGCGCTCACGATCGAGGTGACCGGCGACTCCGGCAAGATCGAAGCATTCCTGCGCGTGCTTGAGCCGTACGGGATCAAGGAGATCGCACAGTCGGGCCTCATCGCTATGGGCCGCGGCTCGAAGTCGATTTCCGAGCGCGTCTTCAAGGTCTAGCCGCGCGGTCCCGGCGTCGCCCGGGGCTGCACCAGATTTCACAGTTTCATACACCACACAACAAAGGAGAACGGCCAGTGGCTGAAATGTACTACGACAGCGATGCAGACCTGTCGATCATTCAGGGCAAGAAGGTTGCCATCGTCGGATACGGCTCGCAGGGACACGCGCACGCGATGAACCTCCGCGACTCGGGCGTCGAGGTCGTCATTGCGCTGAAGGACGGCTCTAAGTCGATCCAGAAGGCCGAAGAGGCTGGCTTCGCGGTGAAGAACGTGGCAGACGCGGCAGAGTGGGCTGACGTCATCATGCTGCTCGCGCCTGACCAGCACCAGCGTGGCATCTACAACGATCACGTCGCCCAGCACATGACCGAGGGTAAGACGCTTGCCTTCGCTCACGGCTTCAACATCCGCTACGGCTACATCGAGGCCCCGGCTGGCGTCGACGTCATCCTCGTCGCCCCGAAGGCTCCCGGCCACACCGTGCGCCGCGAGTTCGAGGCCGGCCGCGGCATCCCCGACATCATTGCAGTCGAGGTCGACGCGTCGGGCACCGCGTGGGAGACGGCGAAGTCGTACGCGAAGGCAATCGGCGGCACCCGCGCGGGCGTCATCAAGACGACCTTCACCGAGGAAACCGAGACCGATCTCTTCGGCGAGCAGGCTGTGCTCTGCGGTGGCACCAGCCACCTCGTTCAGGCAGGCTTCGAGGTACTCACCGAGGCTGGCTACCAGCCCGAGATCGCGTACTTCGAGGTGCTCCACGAGCTCAAGCTCATCGTCGACCTGATGTGGGAGGGCGGCATCGCCAAGCAGCGCTGGTCGATCTCGGACACCGCTGAGTTCGGCGACTACGTTTCGGGCCCCCGCGTCATCGACGCAGGCGTGAAGGAGCGCATGCAGGGCGTCCTCAAGGACATCCAGGACGGCGCGTTCGCGAAGCGCTTCATCGAGGACCAGGACGCGGGCGCACCCGAGTTCACCGCGCTCCGCGAGAAGGAGGAGTCGCACCCGATCGAGAAGACCGGCGTCGAGCTCCGCAAGCTCTTCGCATGGCAGCAGCAGGATTCGGACTACGTCGACGGCAGCGCAGCGCGCTAACGACAAATACCCGTTTCACGAGAGGCTCCCAGGTGTTCCCGGGAGTCTCTCGTTGTTTCCTTTGCCGATAGTTGCTCCGCGCACGTGACACACCCCGTGAGTAAATCAGCGTCGGGTTTGCGCTACCCGACTGGGTTCTATGGCTCGAGTAACGACTGGCCTCGGAACGAACGCTTGCACGTAGTCCCAACGAAATTGTGGGCACTCTGCCACCAGTCCTAACTGGAAACCATGTGTCATTCCGAGGAAGCGAGGACTGCTCACTCAGCACCATTCCGTTCAGATCGAGAATACTTCGTGTCTTGAAGCTCTGCTCGTTGCGCGCAGTCCTTGTAGTGAGATCGCGACGAGCATGGTTACGAGAATAATGGGTAAGTCTCGTTCTTGATCCCATCGGTCAAGAACGAAAGCCCAATCCAACGGTACGGTGCGCGAGCTACCGAAACCAAACATGCCAGCCGCCAAGAAGTATCCCATCGGGAGTGCAAAAGTGGGGAGTGTCGAGGAAACGTTGTATGCCAACAGACACAAAGAGGATGCAAACAGGAAGTTTCGCCCGACGCCTTGGATCGTGGGTGAGCCAACGCTTATCAGCACAATCATAACCGCGGAAGACGGAATGAGTGCGAGCGCAGCGTCGAGAGCTCCTAGCTGCAAAGCCCGAGTGGTGAGTTCCTCGGACTGGAACTTCCGAACCGATACAATTGCGAGCCAGGTTAGCGCGGGGACGAAGGCCAACGCGTAGCCGACAGAAAAGCTGTTGGTTGAGGAGCGAGGTAGATTTGGCAGCAGCATCCCAGTCGGCCATGCAAAGTAAGCACCCACAGCCGCAATCGCGGTAGACGCTAGTACCAGCCAAACTAATCTCGCCCGCCACCACCCAATCACAGATCTGCCTCGAATGTGGCGCCTTTCATGACGTTTAGATACGCATGTTCCGCTCGTTGGGCTTGGGGAATGGACGTGGAGACCCCGCTAAGAAATTCGGCGGTGGAGCCTGAAAACAGGATCTTGCCTTCGTCTAGGACAGCCACGCTCGCATAGATATCGTCCAGATCCTCAGTCTGATGCGTTGCGGCGATGAGGGCAGTTTCTTGTCGGATCTTCTTGAGCGTACTGCGAAGCAGGCTCCTTTGTTCGGGGTCGATCCCGGCGTAGGGCTCGTCAAGGAGCAACACTTCAGGTTCACTAACCAATGCCTCGGCAATGCCAAGCCGACGCCTTTGTCCTCCTGAGAGATGATGAACCGGCCGGTCGACCAAGCCTTGGAGACTAACTTTCTCGAGAGCTAATGGGGCTTGGCTCCAGGCCTGCCTGTACCGCATTCCCTTGAGCCAGCCACCGTACGCAACGTGCTCTCGTGCCGTAAAGCCGCGCAAAGCGCGTGGGTCCTGCGTCATCAATGTTGTGAGTGCTCGAAGAGCACTCACAGAGTCCGCGCGTGGGCGGTCGCCGGAATCGAAGAAGACCGCTCCAGCAGTAGGCGCGTGTAGGCCTCCAAGAAGTGAGAGAAGCGAAGATTTGCCAGCCCCATTTGGGCCAAGTAGAGCGAGCGGAAACTGCTCAACGTGCATCTCCGGGATAGATAGGACGGTTCTCCGTCGAGAATACCCAAACGAAACATTCTGTAGCGTGAGCTGCAAGACCCTATACCTCGCATTCTATTTGGGCGTCATACCAATTCTTCGCTAGAACAACAGCGTCATCAACACTGTCTATTCCGAGCATCGAGCGCACTTGCGAGGGCGACGGTTGTTGTACGAACGCTCCCTCTTCGCCCAGCGGCATGATCTCAAACGTCGGCGTTGCGGCATCAAGATCTGCGCCGAGCAGTACCGCGAGGACGAAGGTGACGACAACTTCTTCGGGCACTTCGCTGCTGGTTGGCAGGAGGGGGGTCGATTGTCCCGGGAAGCTCGAGGTTGCGCAAAACGTTGAATCGGCGAGGCTTCTAGCAAGAGAGGTTAGTAGTTCATCCCGGGTGGCTAAGGAAGAAGCGTACAGAACTAGCGCGTCTGCTGCATTGTCGCTGGCCGGAGCTTGAATGGTCTGTGGCAGATCTACCCCATGTCGATTCGCCTCCAAATTCGCTTGACCAAGTGTCTCAACGAAAGAAAGACGAGTTGCAGGGCTCACCTCTGGGTAGAGACACACGCGGGGCGCGATTCCGGAGCAAACCTGATCTACCTGGGGTCTTAAAGTAGCGGCCATGGCAGTGGTGCCCTTCGCGATTCCAATAGCGCCTGAGGTGGCCCCGATCAGAATTATGAGGGCCGGGATTGCTAACCGGCGGGCATCAACGCGGACGGATGCCAACGCGATGATAAAGAATGCTATGGCGAGGACAGCAGGAGCCACAACCGAACGGAGGTCGAGCCTGTTCTCAACGAAATCGCAACACATGAATGATGCGTAACCAGTGATGTTACGCAGGGAAAGGTTGTTAGCTTCCGCTAGAGGATACGCTGCCCACTGATACGCCATTACCACGGCAAGGGGAACCGCTAGTGGCAAAGGGAAGAATGCGCCCACGGTCCAACCAAAACTGAGAGATGCGACAATCATCGACAGGTGCACTGCGGGCACAGCAAGGGTAAACCCATTCATGGCGGTGAGGTCTGACATCATGACAAGGACCGGCACAAGATATCCAACGTATGCGCCGAGAACCAGCGGCCAAAGGTGGGCGAGCATTACCCGTAGCGCTGATCGAGGCCTAGTGCGCATCGTGGCTGGTGGAGTGAGGGCTCGACTCCGCCGTGCGGCCCATGCTGCTGCTCCAGCCGCTATTGGTAATCCATACTGAAAGCCAACACCGGCACGAGCAAGCACTCCGTCGGTGTATGGTTCGGCAGAAACGCCCCCCAAGATCGAAGACCACCCGAAAATTATGAGTGCAGTCACGAGAGGGGCAGCCCAGACCGAGGGGGCGCTCAGCCATGGCAAGGTAGTGCGCCCGTCCGCGAGAACGCTCAACTTGTCCATCATATGTTTGCTCCGTGGACGAAGTAGCGAGTCGGCCGCCGATCTCCAGGCCGACAACCTCGTCCGGAGCGATTCGTCAGTATGTTATTACTACTTTCGTACTCGAGAGTCCGATGTCTTGCAATGTCTGATAGCCAGGAATCTTGGCGCCGTTGTATTGGTAGCGGTGCTTGAGCCCTTTGGAGACCTTGCCCCAGTTACCAGCGCTCGCAGAAGAGCCACAGGCGAGAGCCTTGTTGCCGAGGGATACCACGCCTAGACCGTTTGCTCGTTGGAACTGCATCTGCACGGTGGAAATAGTCGTGGATGCGTGCCACCGCGTTGAGGTGCACTTTGCGGCGAATTTCCAGGTCTGACTCACATTCGAATTTGCCGCACGCCACGAGGAGTCCTTGCCGATCCCCCAGCCAGTGACGTAGGTGTTAGCGGTTGCGGCGCTTGCAACGGTGCCTGCAGTGAGAGTGAGGCTTATCGCGAGGAACGATGTCGCGAGGATACCTCTTGTTGTTCTTACAGATCTCATGATCTCATCTCCTTTGATTGCAGCAATGATGCCACGTTGCAGAAGGAGTGTAAAGCAGAAAACTATATAATGTAGCTAATGTAATGAACTGCTGGAAATTCGGAGGTGTTGTGCGTGTTGAGAAGATCGGGTGTTCAGGTGCAAACTGCGGCGTGTGCCGTCCTTCTTGCGATGACCATGATCGGGTGCTCAGCCGAGCGAAGTGTTCAGGAGCCGCTGCCGCCATTGGGCGAGAATGGGCCCCTCTCGGCTTACTTGGACGTGTTGTATCGCTCCGAGACCGCCTCTTTGGACTCTCAGCTGGACAGCTTCGCGAAGAGGGAAGCTGCAATAGCGGACTGCATGAAGACCGAGGGGTTTGAATATGTCCCTCTTGCGGAGCCTGAAGGTGGTTTCTTGTCGTCCTTGCCTACGGGGAAAGAGTGGTCGCTCGGGACAATGGAGTTCGCAAAAAACTACGGTTACGGGAACGTGGAATGGCCACCAGGGGTGGAAGACATCGATCTACCTGATGACGCGCCAGATGTAAATGCGGAGTATTATTCTGGCCTCACTGCGGAAGGGCGTCGCGCCTACGATAGGGCACTCTTTGGAGTGGGCGCGTCCCGTGAGGAAGGCGCTAGTGACAGAGAGCTGGGCGCAGGCGCTGAGGATTCCAGCTACGCCGCAGACGTTGATCCCGGTTGCTTCGGCGCAATCGGGACTGACGATTTGAGTGAGCAAGATCGAATAGACGCTGTCTTCGCGGACCCGGAGTTTGCTGATCTGGTGGCTGCGATCGCGAGCTTTGCGGACACCGAGCTATCTGGCGCGGAGGTCGAGGATCTGAATGAATCTTGGCGCAGATGCATGTTTGAATCTCCGGGCAGTATTTCTTTAGCTACGACAGCCGAAACGCCCTCGGAACTACGAGAGCTTCTTAGCGAAGAATACCTAGCTCTTGGATACCCAGCAGGGAATGAGTATGTGGACCCCGGTGATAGCGCGAGGCGACGCTTTCAAGAAACTGAGATCCAGGCAGCCGTTGCCGACGTAAGGTGCCAAGAAGAGCTTGGGTACGAAGACTCGTTGCGCAGGCTGCAGTTCGCTGCTGAAGAACAGTTCATTCTTGAGCACGAGGACCGGCTCGGAGCATTTGTCTCGCGACATGGGCTAAACCCAGAGTAGGGATGCCTTTCCGAGCGCATACGCGACTTCACCTCGCAAGACGGTTTGCATCTCTCTGATCTCTATGGTGCAGCCTGGGCGAGGCATGCATGCTCAACCGGTCTGAAGTGATAGGCCGCTTGTCAAAGGGTCTTGAACGGGCAGGTTGGGCACTGCATCCCGTCGCATTCTTCCGAAGAACGACATAGGAGGTAATGGGTCACAGCGGCCTCGACCCGCTCCCGGACGCTACCGCGGCGCAGATTCATCGATTCAAGTTCCTTTCCACAGAATCCGCATTGGAAGGTTGGCGACCAGATTGTTGAGTCGACTAGACAGAGGGCCCGCAAGATCACTCCCGTGGAAGCTCACTTTTTCAGATTCCTTGGATTGTTGCTCTGCGTGCTTGAGACGGCTGGTGGCAACGCCAATGGCTTCCTGGAACGCCAGTGGCCTCCTGGGTTTGGAAAGCTCCCCAGAGAATGAACCGAGAAGTCGAGACCCGCATCCGGGAGGTCTCCAAGTGCTCGCATTCACCCACTGGCAGCGGATCAACGGAAACGTGCTCAAGCGCATTTCGGACAAGATCTCGGACGCGATTCCACACGACCCATCATCGAGGAGTTCACTTGACCTGGACTCCTTAGGGGCGACCAGGGCCATCTTTCTCGTCGCGAACGTGTGCATCGGTGACTTCGTCGTGCTGGCGGATCGCGCCGCTCCACTTCACGCTCGACCCCGGCCAGTCGCCGATCGATGGGTCCCGTGCACTGCTTTCGAACGAACTCGGCTCGTTTGACGCCGTCTACTGCATCAATGAGTCGTACGCAACGCCCGTCACCACGGCTGCCGCAGAACTCGAAGTGTCCGTCCCTGACACGCTCGCGATTTCAGTCGCTGGCGAAGCGCACGCCGCCGCGGTTGATCCTCGCCTGGTGCACCTCAACGTCGACCCGATCGCGCTGGGTGCGCAGTGTGCAAAGCTTCTGATTGAAGTGCTCAGTAGCGTCAGCACGCAACGTCATCCGCCTCAGAATGTGTCTTTGCCGATGACGTTGTCAATTCCGCCGAAATTCTAGGCTCAGCGCCCCATGGCCCGCTTCGTGCGTGCGGTCGCCTCGGCAGCCCACGGGTCCTCCGGCCACGGATGCTTCGGGTATTTGCCCCGCATCTCGCGACGCACGTCTTGATAGGGGCCGTTCCAGAAGGAGGCGAGGTCGCCGGTCACCGCGAGCGGCCGGCGTGCGGGGGAGAGCAGGTGAAACAGCACGGGCACGCGCCCGCCGACGAGTCGGGGAGTGTCTCCGAGTCCAAAGACCTCCTGGAGCTTCACTGCGACGATCGGGCGGCCGTCGCCGTCGAGCGCCTCTGCGTAGTCGATGGCAACGGTGGAGCCCGACGGGACGGGGAGACGCTCGGGCGCGAGCTCGTCGAGCCGCACGGCTTCCGGCCAGGGGAGCAGCCTGCGGAGCCCGCCGGTGACGTCAAGGGCCGCGAGCGACGCCTTCGGGCTTAACCTTGCGAGGTCGGGGCCGAGCCAGTCTGGGATGGTGTCGAGGAGCGCCCGGTCCGTGACGTCCGGCCAGGGCTCGCCGAGCTCGCGATGCAGGAGCGCGAGCCGGGCGCGCA
>WPCJ01209220.1_pt1 | contig 17483 bp, 17 predicted proteins | sample 5399831 | NCBI WGS metagenome assembly WPCJ01 (sample SAMN12869470, study PRJNA574797) | sludge metagenome | isolation source: wastewater treatment of pH10 | place: China:Beijing | collected 2019-05-20 | reverse complement strand
AACCTTTTTGAGCTGATTGTTGAGCTACTTCCACATTCCTTTTAGAAGCAACTTGCATTCCTTCCATCCATACTTGGTTAGCAGCAGCTATTGCTTCCATGTTTTTACTTACCATACTCTTGAATCCATTTAAATCAAGAGGTTGAAAGTTACCAAAAAAATTTGCAAAATTGTTTTTAAAATTATTTACTGCCATAGCACTCTCCTATATTAATTTTAATTTAATACTTGATTTTTAGTATAACATACAATTTGTGCGATGCAACAATTAACTCGAAGCTAATATTAAAAAGTTGTTTACTAAATATTCCGGCTAGCTTGATGTGTCATCAACAATAATGCCATAGAGTGCATTCTGTCCGGCTTTTTGAATACGTACTTTCATAGTTTTACCGATTAAATCTTCATATTTTGATTCAATGACTATAGTTTGTAAGTATGGGGTTTTACCGTGGTATTGGTTTTGCTGTCTTCCTTTTCCATCAAATAACACTGGAAGGATTAATTCCTCCTTACTTTTATTAAACTCAAGTTGTTGTTTATTTAGCAACTCTTGTAAAATAAGTAGCCGCTCTGTTTTTTTCTCTTCCGGGACCTGATTATCCAGTACGGCAGCTGCGGTCCCGGGACGCGGGCTATATTTAAACGAGTAAGAAAGTGCATAGTTAACTTGAGTTATAAGATCTAAAGTATCTTTAAAGTCTTGATCGGTTTCTCCGGGATACCCTACTATAAAATCAGAAGAGAAAGCAATATCAGGGCATGCTTTTCTATATTTCTCAATTACCTCAAAGTAGTATTTTCTATTATGCTTCCTATTCATAGCTTTTAGAATCTTATCTGAACCGGATTGCACTGGAAGATGTAAAAAAGGCATTACTTTCGGTTGATTAGCGTGCGCTTCTATTAGTTCCTCATCTAACATGTCGTTGGGGTGAGAGGTTGTATATCTAATTCTTTCTAACTTATCTATTTCAGCTAATCTATTGATTAACTTACCCAGTCCCCAAGTTTTGCCTTCTTGGGCTTCACCGTGATATGCACTGACGTTTTGACCGAGTAACGTAATTTCCTTAACTCCTAAAGAAATCAATCTTAATGCTTCACGATAAATTTCTGGCACTGATCTGGAATATTCAGCCCCTCTTGTAAAAGGAACGCAACAGAAATGACAAAATTTATCGCAACCTTCTTGCACGGTTAAAAATGCGGAAACTCCTCTATCTCCTGATTCCTCTGGCATAGAATCGAATTTAGAATTACTTGGAAAATCCAAATCAATAACCCATCCTTTTTTTCTTTTCGCTTTTTCAATTAGCTCTGGTAGGTTCTGATATGATTGTGGGCCAACAACTATATCTACATATGGAGCTCTTTTAAAAATCTCTTCTCCTTCAGCCTGCGCAACACAACCTGCAACTGCAATCATCATATTCTCGCCTTTAGCAGATTTTTGTTCTTTGCCTTTCCTTATCCTGCCAAGTTCGGAATAAACTTTATCAGTTGCTTTTTCACGAATATGGCAAGTGTTAAGAATCACTAAATCAGCACTTTCAGGCTCATTGCTTAACTCAAACCCATGAGGTTTTAACAAATCCTCCATTTTGACTGAATCATAGACGTTCATTTGACAACCGTAAGTTTTAATATAAAGCTTAGCCATTGGGATATTTAGTTAGTTATATATAAATTCTTTCCGCATTTTAATGGAAACTAGTCTTTAAGACAATAGATACTTGTCTATTGTTGTTTATGATGATAATATTTGGCTAAAATTACTGATTGTCATATATCATCTATGGAATTTGAATTCACTACGATTAAAAGCAATATTGAGAAATCTATCTCCCTTCTTAAGAGGTATCTTTGACTGGGATAATGCTGAGTCTCGTCTAACCAATTTAACTAGTGAATGCGAGGACCCAACGTTGTGGGATAATGCAGAAAAAGCCCAAAAGCTACTCAGGGAGAAAAGCTATTTAGAAGGTTCAATTGCTACAGTCAAAGATATTAGCCAAGAAGTGATGAACCTAGTAGAGCTATTTGAACTTAGCGAGGCAGAGGGGGATCAAAGCACTATTAATGAAGTAAAGCATGAACTTAAAAAACTGGAAAAGATAGCCAAGCAGAAAGAAATAGAATGTATGTTTTCCGGTGAGGCTGACCATAATGATGTATTCGTTGAAATCCATTCAGGTGCTGGAGGAACGGAAAGCCATGATTGGGCTTCAATGCTATATAGAATGTATACTAGGTTTGCTGAGAAACATAAATTTAAAGTAGAAATTGTAGACTATCTTGCAGGCGAGGAAGCTGGGGTTAAGTCAGTGACTTTAAAAATAATTGGCGAGAATGCATATGGCTGGCTAAAAACGGAAAGTGGAGTACATAGACTTGTCAGGATATCTCCATTTAATGCAGCAGGTAAAAGGCACACCAGCTTTGCAAGTATCTGGGCATTTCCAGTAATTGATGACTCAATTGAAATAACTATCAATGAATCTGATTTAAGAGTAGATACTTTTAGGTCTTCCGGTGCTGGTGGGCAACATGTAAATACGACTGATAGTGCGGTTCGGATCACTCATATACCGACTGGTATTGTTGTTTCCTCACAAACTAATAGATCTCAGCATCGTAATCGTGATGAATGTATGTCTATGTTAAAATCTAGGCTTTATGAAGCAGAGCTAAAGAAGAAAGAAGAGAAAATTAATCAGATGAATGCAGCAAAAACTGATATCGGCTGGGGACATCAGATACGTTCTTATGTATTACAGCCTTATCAGATGGTGAAGGATTTGAGAACTGGCCATTCATCACCTGATCCTTCTGCTGTGTTAGATGGTGAATTAGATGAGTTTATTCTGAAGAGTTTAGAAGCAAAGATGTCTGGTCAAGGGCTGGAACCTCAATTTGATACTGAGTGATGGTAAATATGTCTATAATTACACAGTTGCCTAAAGTTAATGGAAAATATAGAGAGAATGTTGAGCTTGCAAAGATGTGTTGGTTCGGTGTGGGAGGCAAAGCTGAGGTTTTGTTTATCCCTGAAAATTTAGAAGATTTAGTACATTTTTTAAGGAACAAGCCTAAAACGATACCCATAAATGTAATTGGGGTTGGCTCGAACTTACTGGTTAGAGATGGAGGATTAAAGGGGGTTGTTATTAGGCTAGGGCGTGGCTTTAATTATACTAAACATAATTCAGATTATATAGTTACTGCAGGCGCAGCTGTGTTAGATTTAAATTTAGCTCTTTATACTAAACAGTCAGAGATTGCAGGACTTGAGTTTTTTTCAGGTATACCGGGTACAATTGGCGGGGCACTTGCAATGAACGCAGGAGCATATGAAAATGATACTGCTTCAGTGCTTGTTGAAGCCATGGCGATTAATTTAGAATCAGGAGAGCTCAAAGCTTTTAAAACTGAAGAATTAGGTTACTGTTATCGTGGCAAAGCTTTAGAAGATAGTTGGATATTTGTTGAAGCAAAGTTTAGAGGGCATTCTGGAAATAAAGAAGAAATAGCTTATAAAATAAATGAAATCCAAAATCAAAGGGCTTCTACCCAACCTATTAAAACTAAAACCAGTGGTTCTACATTCAAGAACCCCCATCCTCACAAAGCTTGGCAACTGATTGATAAGGCAGGTTGTAGAGGATTTTCGATTGGAGGGGCACAAGTCTCTGAAATGCATTGCAACTTTTTTGTAAATAAAGGGGATGCTACGTCAAAAGATCTTGAAAGCTTAATAAGAGAAGTAAAATCAAAGGTATTTGCAACTTCCGGTGTTATGCTTGAAGAAGAAATTAAAATTATAGGCGATGCTTAAATCTAGCTTTACAACTTGATTTTTCCTATAATTTATATAGTCTAAAGACATAATCCTAATTTTTATAGCTCCGTTTTTCATGAAGGCAATTAAGTTTTTTCTAAAATCTTTTTTATTAGTTGAAATATTTCAAGGTCTTTACCTTACACTCACCTATATGTTTAAGAGAAAAGTGACTTTGAATTATCCATATGAAAAAGGCTATTTAAGTCCGAGATTTCGAGGAGAGCATGCTTTAAGAAGATACCCAAACGGTGAAGAACGCTGCATTGCTTGTAAGCTTTGTGAGGCAATTTGCCCAGCACTTGCCATAACGATTGAAGCAGAAGAACGTGAAGATCATAGTCGACGCACTACCCGCTATGATATTGATATGACTAAATGCATTTATTGTGGCCTATGCCAAGAAGCTTGCCCGGTTGATGCAATAGTTGAGGGACCAAATTTTGAATTCACCACTGAAACTCATGAGGAACTACTTTATAATAAAGAGAAGCTATTGAATAACGGTGAAAGATGGGAACAAGCAATCGCTCATAATCTTGAGCAGGAATTACAACTCAAACAATAGTAGATCACATAATTTTTAGAAGGCTTAAGCAAAATGCAAAGACTATTTGGTACTGATGGGATAAGAGGTACGGCAAACCAATATCCGATGACAGCTGAAATTGCGATGAAATTTGGGATTGCAGCAGGAACTTACTATAAAAAACCCGGGCACCGTAATAGAGTAGTGATTGCAAAAGATACCAGGCTTTCCGGCTATTTAATCGAACCCTCGTTAACTGCCGGTTTCATAAGTGTGGGTGTAGATGTTATATTAGTCGGGCCAATGCCAACTCCTGCGGTCTCAATGTTAATTAGGTCACTTAGAGCCGATTTGGGGGTAATGATTTCCGCATCTCATAACCCTTATTATGATAACGGTTTAAAACTTTTTGATAATAATGGTTTTAAATTATCAGATGAGTGTGAAAATAAAATCCAAGAAATAATCCTAAGTAAGGATACTGAGCGATACTTAACCGAGCCTGAAAATTTAGGCAGAGCTAAGCGTCTTGATGATGCCCCCGGCAGATATATTGAACATGTTAAGACTTCTTTTAATAAAGGACATACACTATCAGGTTTAAGGATAGTTATTGATTGTGCTAATGGCGGTGCTTATCATCTTGCCCCGACCATTTTTTGGGAATTAGGTGCTGAAGTAATATCAATAGGAGTTGAGCCTAATGGTTTTAACATTAATGACGGATGTGGTTCTACTCATCCTGAAACCCTATCAAGAAAAGTGGTTGAGACAAGAGCGGATATAGGCATCGCACTCGATGGTGATGCTGATAGGATGGTAATTACCGATGAGAAAGGTAATATAATTTCCGGTGACCATGTTATTGGTTTAATTGCAACTTATCTTAATGATAGCAGAAAATTAACCAATAATGCTGTTGTGGTTACTGAGATGTCTAATGGTGCATTGGATGAATATTTAAAAAGTCAAAATATTAAAACCATACGAACAAAAGTAGGGGATCGATACGTTTTTCAAAGTATGCTCAAGCATAACTGCAACTTAGGAGGTGAGCAATCCGGGCACATAATTTTAAGCAATTATTCTACTACGGGAGATGGAATGATAGCGGCATTACAAGTACTTTCTTTATTAGTCAAAAGCGGAAAGAAAATGAGTGAACTTGCTCGTATTTTTGAAGCTTATCCTCAAATAACTAAAAATGTAAAATTTAACAAAGCAAACCCCTTAGATAACCCTGAGCTACAAAAAGAAATTGACTTGGTAAGCAAGGCTTTCTCTTCTGAAAGAATATTTATCAGAAAATCCGGAACTGAAAAGTTAGTTAGAATTATGGTAGAAGGGAAGCAAAAAGATTTAATAACTGAAGCCGCTAAAGCAATAGAGTTATTAATAACCGGATATTAGCACGAATTACCTTGGCTTTCACCCTATTATATTTAGCGAGCAAACTCTAAAATCATAATTACAATAAAATATACGCCTAAAAAAAAGCTTAAGCTATACAAGATTGATTTGATATATTTTTTCTTACATCAATAAATTATCGATATAATAGATCTTTTTCCAAATAGGACTAAGCCAACTCATAGTTATGAATTCCAGCTATTAAATTGAACCTGAGCCCAAATCTTTTTCGTCGGTTCCTGTATTTGGCGCTTACTTATTTTTTATATCTTTTTTGCTTAAAAGGTTTTTCTTGGACTTTTTCTTTGGTAGCTCAGAGTTTGCATGGATTTTATCATACTACCCGGCAGATATAGGTATAAGATAACGAAAGCTTAAATTAAACAATTGGTTAGCTGCTGTAAAGATGAGCTCTGTAATCCAATCGAGAGCATACCTAAAGAAGCTGAATTGATAACAATTCAGAGTTTTTTTAAACTTCTTAGGAGTCTCGTTGTAATGCCGGTATTGTCCTAGAGTAAAGCAGGCAAGGTAAGCGACGGCACAAAGAGTAAACAGAGTTTTTAAGCGCTCAAGGTGAGTGATTTTGGTATTTTCAATGTTAAAGCCTGCTGTTTTTATTGACTTAAAAAAACACTCTATATCCCAACGTTTACGGTATAACTTCAAAGGGTTATCTACTTTATATGAGACTGTAATTAAATATTCACCTGCTAACTTCTTAGTTGATATATCCGCAACTATATCTTTATTCCTAAATTGTCCTATTAACTGATGTTTAAGGGTTTTAGTCGTGTTTCCTAAAGACTTAATCAAAGGCTGGACAACATTCAAATTTTCTTTTACTCGGATTACAAAAGGAATATCCCTGTCAATCAGATAATTTGCAAATTCAAGACTAAAAAACTCCCTATCACATAGCAATGCAGTAATTACACCACAGCCAAGTCGGTTAAGTATAGGGTCTAAGATGTGCTTTCTATCCTCAAAGCTGCTGATGCCTGTAATAGCTACTAACTATATTTCTCGGAATATTAACGCTGGTATTCCTTAAGTTTACTAGCTGAAATAAATTTAGCAAGCATTAGATATATAATAATACTGTAAGAATGTAATACTAATCTACTAAGCTAAGTAAAAAACTTAGTGAAATATTTATAAATCTATTCTACAAGTTTGGTACAGGAAAAAATTTTAGAATAAAAAATGAAAGATAACTCATCACAGTTTTGGCAATACCAATTAGAGCAATTTCAACTTAGGCATCTAAGATTTATACAATTTATACTTAATCGGTCTCATATTGAATTATTACAATATGCACAACATCAATATATGCAACCCCAATTAGAGCAACTTCGACTTAGTAACCAAGAATTTATACAACCTATGTATAACCAGTTAAATGTTGAATTACCACAATACGGACAACCTCAATATATACAATCTCAACCTGTACAACCTCAATATAATATAGAAGCAGACCTTCAATCAAAAGCGAATTATACTAAGGATGATAAAATGTTTCCAGAGTTAGTCGATCCAAAAACGGAAAAAGCAGCCATTCTACCTAACTTAGACCCTTGGGATAATAGCAACAATGTTAGAGGACCAAAATCTTTGAATCCGACTTCTAGGACTACTTTTTTAGAAAAAGTATTGCCTGGAATTGGAGAAGGAAAAAGAGGTAGAGAAGAAAATACTATACCTAATGTCGAACTGAAAAGTAAACGGTCACGTACTAACCATGCCGAAAATGTACTGGGGAGAAGAGCTTCGGAAAAAAAGAAACGAGGGATATCAGGTTAAATAGCATTCACTAACCTTGCATTTTAGCATTTATAGCTATAATATAGGGCTTAAATAAATACTTAAGAGTTTATATGCCGGATAAATTTCCAATTACCCCTGAAGGATACGAGAAGTTAAATCAAGAATTAACAAAATTAAAGAGCGTTGAACGGCCGGCAGTAATAAGTGCAATCGCTGAAGCAAGGGCGCATGGTGATTTATCTGAGAATGCAGAGTATAGTGCTGCTAGAGAAAAGCAAGGATTTATAGAAGCTAAAATAGCTGACCTTGATAGCAAGCTATCACGTGCGGAGATAATAGATATTAAGGCATTAAGCGGTGATAAGGTAGTCTTCGGTGCTACGGTTACTCTAATTGATGAAGATACAGAAGAGGAAGTAATATATAAAATCGTAAGTGATTTTGAAGCAGATATATCCCGTGGGGCTATCTCTTTTTCTTCACCTGTTGCAAAAGCCCTTTTAGGGAAATCCAAGGGGGAAATTATTGAGGTTTATACTCCGAAAGGTCTTAAGTATTATGAATTATTGGATGTAAAATTCATTTCTTAATCGGTTTTAGCATTCGTAGCTCAGCTGGATAGAGCGTTGCCCTCCGGAGGCAAAGGTCGTGGGTTCAAATCCCGCCGGGTGCACCATTTTTTATTTAAGTCATACTTTGATTCAAGATATTTAGAAGACATTATCAGCAATAATAAAGAACTGAATGAAGTTACTAAAGCGGAGGAGGAATTTATTAAGAATAATAAATTCCGTAGAGAAGAATTAATTAAAGCCATAAATAGTAAGCTAGTAGCGGATTCAGAAAATATTATTTCCGAGGGAGCATGGGTAAATGTTTATAATGAGTATGGAAGGACAGCATTAATAAGTGCGGCAAAAAATGGCCATGAAGAAATAAAAGAGATAATTTCTACTTATGAAGAAGAGCTAATGTCAATTCATGATAAATTATGGTGGAAAGCTGAAGAATATATCAAATCTGCACTTGATGGATTGTTAAAAAAGGTAAATATGTTAATAAACTTTATAAACAAATAGATTTCAATTATGTAGTAAGGACAAAAAAGAATTTGGTGATAAATTAGTAAATGTGTATAAAGAATTATCAAATGAAATTTTTGCAAATATAAAAAGTGAGAAAGGCGATACTGCTGGAATTGTGCTTGAAGCTGCAAAGCATACAAGCTTTACTAAGGCAATGAAGAGCTTTGTTAACAACAAAAAGCCGGAGATGGAAAAAGGTTCTGCTGCTGCCTTATTTAAGGAAGCCGTTACATCAATGGTGTACCCATCTTTAAAACAAAAAGTTAGTGAACCTAGAAACCAGTCACAAAGAGGTATATAATAATTACCAAAAAGGTAATTACAAAAGAGAAAATTTATGAATAACCAAAACGTTGAACTCGTTCAAAACATTCTTATTCTAGTTTTCATTATAACAGCTTTTGTTTCTGGTCAAAGGTTTAAAAAGATTCCTGTTTTAAGATATATATCCTACTGGGCAGGAATCATTTTAATACTAATCTTAAGCTTTGCATATTTAGATGAATTAGGGGCAACAAAAGATAGGTTTATGGCTGAATTAATCCCGGGATACACTATAGAAAGAGATAACGAAATGATGGTGAAAAGGGCCGGTGATCAACATTTTTACCTATATGTCACTATGAATGGTAAGTCGATTAGATTTATGGTTGACACTGGTGCTTCCCATGTCGTTGTCTCTAGAAAGCTAGCTAAGGAAATCGGCATTGATGTTGATAGCTTAAAGTTTATATATACTGCCTATACTGCAAATGGAGAGACAAAAACCGCTAGAGCCGTTGCTGAGAAAGTTAATCTTCCTGGGCTTGAGTTTAATAAATTTCCAATTGATGTTAGCTATTTCGATTTGGAAACTCCATTATTGGGTATAGAATTTTTAAGTAAATTAAAATCGTATAGATTCCAGAGGAATAGCCTATACCTTAAATATTAATTTATTTTACTACATTTTTTTAGTAACATAACTACAGTAGAATTTTATAACTTGCGTCTTGTGTTTAAATTGGGTAGGATTATTGCTATCATTTTTTCATTAATTATTGCATATAATGCAATAGCTCAAGGTCAAGCTTCTGCCTCTCCTTCTATAAAACAGAAGCAGAATGCCCGAAATGATATAATAATTAATCAATATCCTTTCAAAACAACTATAGAGGTTCCCCGGGAAAAGGAAGTCGGTGTAGCAGCATTTATAAAAGGTAATAAGCTATGGGTAATATTAAATAGCTATAAGAAATTTAATTTTGGTAATATCCGCTTGGGCCAGGATAAATCATTACTTGCTAAGAAAATTTATTGGGTTGAGTCTATTGAGCAACTAAGGCTAAGTTCTGACCAAACTTACTTAGTTTTCAGCTTAGCTGGTCTATTTTCAAAAACTCCTGTTTTGAATGCGAGTAAAGGTGATAATAACTGGATTTTTGAAATATATGATCAAAATCTACAGCATAATCAAGAAATTAGCGTCGTAAGTAAGCCCTTTGCCACTCCATTCCCAAGAGTTGAGCTTGGCATAGATGAAGAAGTGAATTGTATAGACTTTATTGACCCTTATATCGGGGATTCAATGCTCGTAATTCCGGTTAAAAACCCTAAGAAGTCCATATCTAAGAAGTATGATTTTGTTGATTTTAATATTATTCCTTCCGCACAAGGTATAGTAATACGTAGGCTATCAGATACGGTATCATATGATATAAGCGGGGATAAGCTATATATTGGGTCTTCTGAAATGGTACTTTCGACAAAAATTGTCTTACCAAAGCAGAGCACTAAACCCCATAAGCATAAGGTAGAAAAATCTCTTGAATTTACGGAATATGGTAATGGCATTATTAATTTCAATCTCTTTAGAGTTAAGGATGAGGATTTTAATTATGAGAATTATAAAATAACACAAGCACTTCAGGATTTCAGTAAAGAAGAAAGGGCAAAAATCTATACAAACTTAGCTTTACTTTACTTAGCAAATGGCCTCTATAAAGAAGCAAGAGTAATAATTAAAATCATAAAACAGCTAGATAATAATTTTGCTTATTATTATAAAATCAGGCTAATAAGTGCGATTGCGGCATTTATGGATATGGATTACAATGATGCATTTGAATCAATTTCTTCTATAGATATTTCTAATATACCGATAAATTCACGGAGAGAAATAAGATTTTGGCAAGGAGTGATTAGTTATGTCTCAGGCAAAGCCAATAATGAATATTTTATAAGTAATGATATTGGGAACTCATTTAATAATATTCATCTTGATTTCTTAGCTGGTTACACACCGCATATTACTTTAAAACTGGCTGAAGCGGTTATCAATAATGAGATAGAAAGTAAGGAGTATAAGGTAGCTGAGCAGGTTTTAAAAATAGCTTTACAAATTGATGTGGAGAACCAACAGCTTGAAAATAGAATATTGTATATAGCAGCAAAATATTATTTACTTCGGCAGCAAGATAAAATAGCTGAAGAATATCTAGATAAATGTATGTCTGACATATTAGATACGTTAAACCGTACCTTATGTAGATTCATTAAGGTCAAACATCAACTAGAGCATAAAAAAATCACCTCTCAGCAAGCGATTGATGAACTAGAGGAGCTTACATATGTATGGAGAGGAGATCAACTAGAAATAGAGATGCTAGATTATCTCGGCAACCTTTATAACCAACAAAATGAATCCGGAAATGCCCTAAAAACCTGGAATAAGATTGTTAAGTACTATCCGAATTCAATGGATGCTTTGCTTGTGCATAAGAGTATGATTGATACATTTATTAAATTCTTTCTTAATAAGCAAGATGAGAATATGAGTACCTTAGAAGCTTTAGCGGTGTTTTATGAATTTAAATATCTAACCCCGATAGGGGATATCGGGGATAAGATAATGGTTAAATTTGCGGACTATTTAGCAAAACTTGACCTATTAGATAGAGCAACGGCAATCCTAAATCACCAAGTGGCCAACAGACTTACCGGTCTCATGAAAGAAGAAGTTATAAACAAGTTGGCCAAATTACATATCCTTAATGGCAAGCCTCAAATCGCATTAGAGGTATTAGATTTAGGAGGTAAGGAATTCCCCTTAGCTAACGATTTAGCTCAGGAAAGAATGCATATTAGGGCAGATGCTCTATATCTTATTCATCATTATAATGAGGCACTCGAGTTATTAAAAAATGATTACACTCAAAAATCCGATGATATAAAAGCAAATATATATTGGGATTTACAAAATTGGGGGGAGTTTAATAATTATTCTGAGCCTTATCTATATTCGATAGTTAATGATAGTAGACAATTAACCGCTCAAGAAGTAAAAAGAGTTTTGAAGCAAGCTGTTTCATATATTATAACCAATAGAAAAGATCTATTGCAGGAGCTATATAAAAATTTTAAAGGTAGAATGCCACCGAGTAAGCCATATACTAATGTGCTGGAACTTCTTTGCGAATCTTTGCTTACTAAGCCGGGCAATAATATTATAGGGGCACAAGATATAGAGAATTACAAAGCTATTATTAATAACTTAGTTAATGCATAACTTAAAAGGAGTGAGATGTCTGAATCAGATTCTATAATTATTATCCCGGCACGCCTTGCTTCCACTAGGCTGCCTAATAAACCGCTGCTTGATATTGCCGGCAAGCATATGATAATTAGAGTGATAGAAAAAGCCTATGAATCCGGTGTAGGGGATGTAGTGGTTGCTTGTGGTGATCAGGAGATTGTTGATATCGTAACTAAATTCGGTTGCAAAGCCGTTATGACCGATCCGGACCTTTCTTCGGGAAGCGATAGGATATATGCCGCTTATAAACAATTAAACTTGAAACATCGGTATATAATTAACCTGCAAGGAGATTTGCCGACAATCTCTCCTGACTTAATTATGAAAATTAACGATGGTTTGATCAGCTCAAATACAGATATCACAACTGCTGCTTCTAAGATAGCTGATGAGGAGGAAAAGCGAGATCCAAATGTAGTAAAAGCTATAATAGGATTTGATAACCGAGCTTTATACTTTACAAGGGCTATGTGCCCCTGGGGTGAGGGAGATTTATATCACCATATTGGTATATATGGCTACCAAAATGAGGCATTGGAGAAGTATATTAAATTCCCCCCCTCACCGTTAGAGAAGAGAGAGAAACTAGAACAATTAAGGGCATTGGAAAATGGTCTCTCTATTTCAGTTAGTATTGTAGATACCTTCCCTTTAGGAGTGGATACTATAGAAGACCTAGAGAAGGTAAGAGGCTTGCTGTTGGAAGCCTAACCACATGAGTCTTTCTTAAACCCCGGCTCATATCTTTCAAACTCAAGAGTAGAATGCCCTATATTATACTTTTCTTTTAAGGTAGTTTTTAGATGTTCTTTGATTTTTTCCATATTTTCAAAATTATTGATTACCACATGAGCTTCTAATGCATTTTGCACCTCATCCAACTGCCAAACATGCATATGATGTATGTTAATTACTCCTTCAGTTTCTTCCAAATTCTGAGTTAAGGAAGTAAGATCCAATCCTTTGGGCTTTGCTCCAACCAAAATATTTATTACCTGTGGAAGATGGTTTGTCGCATGATAAATTATATAAATAGCAATAAGTATAGTGATAACAACATCAGCAGCATGGAGATTGTAGTACATAATCAATATACCTGATATAAATACGGCAATTGAGCCTAAAGCGTCTGACACGCTATCCAAAAATGCAGCTTTTAAATTAATACTATTTCTTGAAATAAGGTAGAGAAGAGCAGCTACTAAGGCATCCACTATGAACGCAACAAGAGCGGTAATAATTACGATTTCGCTTTCAATATAGTGCGGAGAAAAAACTCTTCCGACTGCCTCTATAATTAGGTAAATACCCATTAATATCATGGTGGTTAGGTTGATAAGCGCAGCAACCACTTCTACTCTCTTATAACCGAAGGTTTTTAGCGCATCAGGTGGTCTTTTAGCTATCACTTGGGCAAATAGGGCAATAAGCAGGGCCGAAGAATCAGTTAGGTTATGTAAGGCATCTGCAATTAAAGCCATACTATTTGAATAAATTCCTGCGGTAATTTGAGAGGTTGCAAGGATTAGCTTTATGATCAATGAAATTAACAGAACCTTATCTTTAGAATCAAAACTTCTCATTTATAAACTCAAATAAATTTTAGTATATTGCTAATATTGCTAAAAATAAACCTCCAATAATACTATTTTCCAAACCGGATTACGTAAATCTCAAGCCCTAATCATATAATTATTTATGGAGAATAGTATAACAGTGGACTTTTGTAACAAGGATTGTAATATTTTTATTATACTATTGTTTCATATTATATAAATGCATAAGCTAAAATATTGCCTCGCTATTTTCCTGTTTCTTACCGGGTGTAGCTGCAAATCATCTCATATGGAAGAAGTTAAGGTTGTTGAAGCAAGTGATCCTTATAAAGATTGTGATCTATTACTATATTCAATAAAAGAAGCCGATCACCTGTTAAAATATGCTAATAAGCGGCATAAGTTTCCGGATGTATTTATGTCTTATCCGATATGTTTACCAATCGTCCAAATCGATGCTTTAAGAAACAAATTAATATTGAAAGATAGAATTGACTATCTCAATTCTTTATATGAAATCAAACAATGTACAAAGCCTCTAAAGCATACGAGTAAAGGAATGGACCAAAGTTCAATGGGGGTAACCTTGGTAAAGCGGGTAGATCTAATACCTACTCCTTGAAAAGGCCAATATGATATGAAGTGCTTGCTCTATGCGTCAAGACCGCTCTTATTATTTTTTTGCTGAATGTATAACAACATTGTGTGCGTCATTTTTTAAAGCATTATAAATCAAATCAAGCAGAAGGTTTGAAAGCATTGTCATCTTATGTTTATCGCTAAGCACCTGGGATGCTACATCCCCTTGCTTCTCAATGCTTGTAATAATCGCATCCTGTAAGGCAGTGCTATAATCCCCATGCTTGAAGTTTTCTTTTGAGTTGTTTTTTGCCTGCTTGCGTAAGTTATTATTTTCTAGCACTTTGTTAACAACGCTTGTTGTGAAGTCAATCTTATCATTCTCAGATAAGTCACCTGCAAATAAATCATTTATTTCGGCTATTAATTCCTCAAGGATGATTTTATTATTATACTTCGGCTTGCCGGTTCCTGCTTTGGATACTGGCTTTAAAGGCTTATTATCTTTCAGTAAAATCCGACGTTCAGTCCTCTTTTCCATCCTATACGATTCAAGTGCTACATAAGGGTCAATATTGTCAATTTTCTCAGATGTCGGATCATAGGGAAGTTTGCGAATAAGAAAACGGCCAAATATAGAAAGCTTTTCTAAATCGCTATCAGAAAATGAAACTATCATACATATGAAATCATATAGCCTTATAAACTTCTTTAAAGAGTCTTTAAAATCATTCTGTTTGTCATTATCCAACATATTATACCTATCAACCGCAGGGTCTATATGGCTATGCAAAGCAGCTTGATTATGAATAGCATTTTTACGGGTATATTCTTTTACAAAAGCTTCAACCTCTTGTTTATAAAATATATTATATTTACCTAGCTTCTTATTTATATCGTAAAGAAAATTAGGGTCGGTTTCCGCTTCCAGCTCAGTGTTTTTATAATAAGGCTCAAAAGCTTCTTTTATAGACTCCGGTTCATTCACAAAATCTAAAATAAAAGTGTCCTGCTTTTTCGGGTGTGTACGATTGAGGCGTGATAAAGTTTGCACTGCGGCGACTCCGCTTAATTTCTTATCAACATACATCGTATGTAAAAGTGGCTGGTCAAATCCGGTTTGAAATTTATTGGCAACAATTAAAATCTGGTATTCTTCCGATGCAAATGCCTCCTTGATATCGCGGCCTTTCAAGTGAACATTCATGTTAGCTTCATTAAATTCTTTATTAGGAAAATCCTCATCAATTACAGAACCTGAGAAAGCTACAAGTGCCTTTATATCATTATAACCTTTATCTAATATATATTTCTTAAAAGCCTCATGATACCTAACTGCTTTCTGCCTTGAATCAGCTACAACCATTGCTTTAGCTTTTCCGCCGATTTTAGGCATTACATAATGACGGAAGTGCTCAATAATAATTTCAACTTTCTGACCTATCTGATACGGGTGTAGCTTAATATATTTTGTTAGGGCGCGAACAGCCCTTCTTTTATCGAACTCTGGGTTTTCCTCTATACTTTTGGCGATTTTATAGAATGCCTTATAAGGGGTAAAACGTTTTAAAACATCCTCAATGAAACGTTCCTCTATAGCCTGTTTCATACTATATTCATGGAAGGCCACAGGCTTTTGAGTAGGGCTTGGTTTTCTACCGAACATTTCAATTGTTTTGGCTTTTGAGGTGGCTGTAAACGCAAAGTAGCTTATATTTTTCGGCGGTCTCTTGGCTTCAATTATCTTGTTAATAATTTCTTCTATATCTTCTGTACCATAATCTTCATTTTTACCCAAAGCAGCACGAAGCTTAATAGCACTATCGCCTGTTTGTGAAGAGTGCGCTTCATCAATGATAACTGCATAGTTATATTTACTCATGTTGCTTACACTATCCAGAACATTAGGGAAAGTCTGTATAGTAGTAATGATTATCCCGGCTTTGCAATTAAGTGCTTTAGATAGCTGTTTGCTTTTACTGCCTTGTTGTCATCAATATAAACGATAATACCTTTTTTATGCTCAAATTTGGATATGGTTTCCTCTAGTTGCCGATCCAATACACGACGGTCAGTTACGATGATGACGCTATCAAAAACGGCCTTATTATTATCATCATGCAAGCTTTGTAGGCGGTGTGCAAGCCAGGCAATGGAGTTAGATTTACCCGAGCCGGCACTATGTTGTATGAGATAGCGTTGCCCTGCTTTTTCTTGCTTGGCGGCCTGTAATAACTTGGTGACGACCTCCCACTGATGGTAGCGAGGAAAAATCAGCGTTTCTTTTACACTGCGGTTGCCGTTCTTATCAATTACTTCTTTTTGTTGAATATGTAAGAAGCGGGTGATAATATCAAGCCACGTATCTTTCTGCCAGATTGTATCAAACATATAATGGGTACGATAACCATCTGATGGCGATTGCCGGCACCAAACTCAAAACCCTTATTAAATGGCAGGAAAAGACTGTCAGTTCCAGCCAGCCTCGTTGTCATATATACTTCATCAGAAGACATGGCAAAATGCACCAGCGCTCGTTTTTTGAAGGATAATAAAGGCTCACCGTTAGGATTTCTAGCTTCTTTATATTGCTTGATTGCGCAATGCACGTTCTGGGTGAAATCGGTTTTAAGCTCAACGGTAGCAATTGGTAGACCGTTTATAAATAATACCAGGTCAATTGAGTTCTCATTTTTCTCACTGTAACGCAACTGGCGGACGATAATAAGGCGATTTTGCTGGTACTGCTTCTCTATTTCATCATTTAAGGTATTATTGGGCAGCTTGTAACATAAATCAAATTGAACACCCATATCTTTAAAGTCATTACGGATGATGTGTAACATTCCATATTTATCCAATTCTTCAACAAGGCGTTTGATAAATTTATGTTCACTATTCTCATTAGATCTCTTTCCAAACTGTACTAATTTATGGTAATATATTTTTCTAAATAAATTTGGTGGTTAGGATGCGATTTGAATCAGTCAAGGGATTATCAGGAGAAGAATTTCGTCGTTTAACTGGTGTAAAGAAAGAAACATTTAAAAAAATGGTTGAATTACTCACTGAGGCACGAAATAAGAAGAAAGCTTTAGGAGGTAGACCAAACAAGCTAAGCGTGCAAGATACACTA
>WPCJ01005666.1_pt1 | contig 17483 bp, 16 predicted proteins | sample 5399831 | NCBI WGS metagenome assembly WPCJ01 (sample SAMN12869470, study PRJNA574797) | sludge metagenome | isolation source: wastewater treatment of pH10 | place: China:Beijing | collected 2019-05-20 | reverse complement strand
ATAATAATCATTCAGATGTTAAATGTACTAAGCCCCACTGATAATATATCATGGTCATGTTTATTTAACAATGGCAAATATGCCATAATTAGATTGACTCCATAGTTGGACGCCCGTGGCGGATTCGAACCGCCGTAAAAGGATTTGCAGTCCTTGACCTAACCACTCGGACAACGGGCGACTATCAAGTCACCTGTCGGTGAGAACTCTCGGATGTCTGTGTTTTTTTCGATCTCCGCTATCGTCCGCATGAAAAAATCTTAGCCTCGCAAACGAAAAAAGTAAACCCCTGTTTTTCTGCTGGTTGAGTGAAAAAGTCAAGTAAGCAGGAGGAGGCAGACAGCTGGTGTGATGATTCTAGCGAGGAGAAAAACAACAAAAATTAGGATCAGAAGAGGGGGCAAAAGTTTGGCAAAAAGGGGTAAAAAATCAAACAACCCACAGCGTCGATACTCTTCGATTTCTGGGTCGTAATTCTTGCCTACATTTAGCCTGATTTTTTCCTCCGAACGAATGGACTGCCTGCTTCGAGGTTTAGCCTCTGGGCTGACACAGCCAGCCTGAGCGCTATACTCAAGCTGGGTAAGTTCAGTGTGGCAGGAATGCCATAGGAGGTCGCCTGCCACTTGTATTATATCATAAATCCCCACTCCGCGAGGATCTGGGGAGTGAGGGGGAGAATTAAGGAACCATGAAATCTGTTGTATTTTTGTCTTGGGTGCGAATCCTCACCTCTAATCGTATCACAGTATCGGCTTGGACGCCTGTAGCGGAATCGAACCGCTGTACAAGGTTTTGCAGACCTTTGCCTAACCACTCGGCCAACAGGCGCTATTTTTCGGAGAAAATCCTATGGACTTTAGCCACCACCCCAGCACCAAACAAAAACTCAGCAATCGGCATTGCCAGCTGATACTGTTCTGGTGTTATTTTACTAGTTCTGAGAGCAAGTTCTACCCCAACCATAGTCAACATACCAATGTAGGTTTTCTTGCCCCTCAACAAGCGTCTAATAGCGTAATACATTTTTAATCCCAGTACCACCCAACATGTGCATCGACATAATCACTAAAAATCAGGCGGTCAGACGGCTCACATCTGTTGCAGGGGCATTTTCTAATACGCTTACCCTCATAAAGCCTAACTGTATTTTTGAATATTTTAATTCGGAAGTCGTTTTGGTTAGGATCGTCTAAGATACGGCTATTCTTGCAAAAGTAAATTAGTGCCTTAGCCTCCCTTCTATTACGGATAGCAGTTACCCCATAGCCTCGACGGATACCACGGCTATAGCTAAATCTGTCTGCCAGTATCTCTATCCTTAATCTTAAATCTTGTGCCTTCTCTTTCAACCAGTCCATACTAGTTACCTCCTATAAAAAATTGTTTCAAGAACTCGAATAGCTTGGTAAAGAAACTGACTTGCTCTACCGTAAAACTATCAGCAGGGGTAGGTGTAGGTATGGGTGTGGGGGTTGGAGTAGGTGTAGGTGTTGGATTGGTGGTAGGAGTAGGAGGATTAGGGTTAATATGGGTAGTTTGGTCAGACCTAACCGCACGGTAATTATTATATGAGTCAGTGTCCAACACAATCTGCTCGATATTCCAACGAGTTCCATTATAGTCGTAATAACCACCAAATAATAGCTTAGTATTTTTAGGGTAAGGATACCTAAAGTTGGGCTCATTGACTGGGTTTACTACCGCTGTGTCTACTTTAAGCCAAAGGTATCTAGGTGAACTGTACTTATGGATTGTAGGTTTGGCTACTGGTGGAGCTGTTGGCTCGACATTACCAGTTGTTCTATATCTATCAACATAAGGGACCAAAATATCACCACAACAAGCTGTAGCAGAGAAAGACCTATGAGGGAATACATCGTTTTGATCGGCTGGGAACTGAGGGTTTTGGGTACATAGCCAATTAAGTAGCCATTGCAGGGCTTCTTTTTGCTGGGGCGTAGGTTGTTGATTATATGGCTGGTGAAAGTATCCATCTAGACAAATAGCTATACCCTCTAAGTTAGCCGTAGCATCACCAGCATGGTGTAGCCAAACAGTATGGGGCCTAATTCTATATATCTCACCTAGATTATTTATTTTATAGTGGTACTGTAGCCCTGGACCCAAGGTATTGTAGTGCTGGGCAGCTTCGTTACTGTATCTAGTATAGTCATCATATACATCTGGCCTGATTACTGCGTCGTGGTGGACTACAATCTTTGTGATAGATGACTCAAATCTATTATGTCCAGCCCATGGTGGGTTTAGATAGCTCTTACTTGTCCAGTCAATTATATTCATTTAGTCTCCTTTAAGATATCATTTAAGCACCTAGCACAAGACTCTAATTCCATACCTAGAGCCATGCTTAATACCCCAGCTAGCAGACTAGTACTATCATGTAGTGAGACTAAGGTCTCAGCAGTCTGAGTTGCTTGCCACACTTCCATAGCCTCCATGTATGATTCGATAGTGTGCTTGAGTGGACACCACAGTTTATCGTTGAAGTCATCAGTGGTCTCTTTAAGTATCCTCATCTTACTTCTGCGATTCTCTAAAGCCATTAAGAGTAACTTCTTATACTGGTTAAACTCGTCCATTGCGCCCTCTTCCCCCTCCTTAACCCTAGAGTAAGCGTCATATAGATTCTCATGTAAGTGGTTAGTTGTAGCTAGGTCATTAGCTATGCCATTGACTAAATCAAATATCCATCCCCTGCTTGTATCACTCATTGTTACTCTCCTTAAATACTTTCATGGTTTCTTTTGCCAGCCTAGCAAGCGTATTATTTCTAGCTTTAGCACTATCTACCCTAGTTGTGTTTGGCACTAATGCATCTTTCTTGTCCTCTGCAGACGGGTTGACCATTATGTTAACCGCATAGTTATTCTGCCAGAGAATAAAGTATGCGAAGTAGCTACTATTCATAGCTGGATTTTTATGGGTCATGCCAGAGGCATTAAGATAGGCTTTAACATTGCCACTTTTATCAGTGCTCTTGAATAGTGGTATTTCTTGGTCGTAACCTTGTTTATTTAGTTCACTTATAAAGGTATTTATCCTTGTCTTTGCAGAACTACAACCACACCAGAACACAAAACCAGGGAGACCTACTGGCTTTATACGATTTGTAGCTGGGTCGTTGATAAAACTTAGTCTTACATTAGTGGTCATCGTCATCTCCTATCAAACTACTTGGGTTGTACTGGTTAGATTCTGGCTCTGTCAAGGTAAGCACTTGATCACCAGCACCACCATTAGCTTTTAGTGTAGAATATGTCTTTCTCATTTCAGTCAGAGCAGCCTGTTTGTCACCAACTGACTCTGAGTTTTCTAGCATGTCACTAATAGTATTAATACCTTTAGATAACATTTTAAGTATATTATTTTCCACTAAGTTAACCATTGCTTTTGATGACTTTGCTAACTCAGACTCAAATCTAGATAATGCTGTTTTGAACTGTTGGGTATTTTCTAGCTTGAGAGTAGCATGATGTACATATTCCATATTCTGTTCAGAGTTAATATGTTTTAAGTATGCCTCATACTTAGGCACAAAGTGTAGCTTAGTATCTATGATGTACTGTGCTAGTTGCTCCTGAGTAGGAGTTACCATTATTACTCAACCTCAGTTGTTTCAGCATCTACCTTAGCTTCTGCCTCTTTAGCCGCTTGTTTGCGTTTGCCATATTCTATTAAAGCTGTTTGTGCATCTGCTATCTCTTTTTGGATACTGATTCTTGTTTCTTCATCTATATTATCTAAGTTGTCAATACCTCTAACCTTTGCTAGTGCTAAAAACGCAGCGGAGTCAATGATATTTAGGTGATTGATAATGCCAATAGCTCCGTCATCCTTATTTCCAAAGATTGACTTAGCTAGGGTTGTTAGTGCTTCCTCTTGTTTCTTGGTTTGAATTTGTAATATAGATATCTTTTGCTCAATAGATACCTTGCTGTCTTGTAAGTCTTGATTTATTTGGTTGCTTGTTGGACCTTTACCCATTAGAACTCTCCTTTTAATTTATTAATTGTTAAAATATCTTGTCTGTCAGCATATAGTTGACCATTATCTATTCTACCATACAAGTCTCTTAATGTAGAGTTAGCCCTGTTAAACTTACCATTGGCTAGGTCGACATTAATTTGCTGGATTTTATCCTTAACTTCTTGGTCAGATGGTAAGTTAGTGCTAACATTGTTCCCGATACCAAACAAGTCACGGATAAAGTTCTTGGCAAACCCCTCTTGTTTATTTAGGTTAGGGTTTCTAGCAGAGCTTAGGTATCTACCACGAGTATCTCTAGTATAGTCACCAGGTACTTTAATAAATCTATCTATTTGGTCTAGTGTTTTAGAGTTCAAAAGAATACTTGGTCCGTACTTCTGAGCTAAGGGACTTAGTACTTTAACAAACTCATTATTATATTCACTAGTTAACTTATCTACCTCGTCATAGTTGCCAGTTGCCCTAGCTACATCATAGGCTTGAGTGAATAACTTATCGTACTTGTTATCTAGTTCTTTTAGTGGTGCATTAGTACCGGAGACCAAGGTGTTTATCTCTGACTCTATCTGGGATGGAAGCTGGAATCTAGAGCGATTGAGTAAATTGTCGATATCACCTAGGTTATTAAAGTCTAAACCACCAGTATCATTGACAGTTCCGTATAAAGCAGCGTCATTTAAGATTGGCAAACCTTGCTGAAATGCCCCAAGTCTACCAGTAGAGTCTTGTGTTAGACCAACATTCGACTGGATTTGCCCTTCGGGTGAACTTGGGTCAGTAGTTGCAGAACCTAAGTCAAACAAGTTCGCTATCCTGCGTTTCTGGTAGTCCTCTAGCCCACCAGCTACTCTAGATGCACTGTCTAACCTCGAGTAGAAATCCCCCAGTTCTTTATAGTAGTCATCAACTAGTGTGTCGTATTCGTTCTTGAGTCGTTGCTTATCTTGGTCAGATGCAAAAGGATACTCTTTATTGATGTTTTCTGCCCTAGCCATTACTCTATCTCTAGCAGATGACATCCTATCAAGACCACCATAATACGCTTCATTGATTTGAGTAAAGCCACTGTCTGAACCTGTTAGGTTATTGCTCAAATCATCCAAGATACTTTCTCCCCCTAGTGGTCCACCATTACCTAGTAACCTATCTAGCCCATTTAAGACATAACCACCAACAGTACCAGTAGTATTTCTAATAACAGATTGCAGTCTATCTTGTGGTATTCCAGAAAAGCTAGATATCCGTCTTAAGATTGCCGAGTCCTTAGAGTTATAAGTGATATCCTCTGGGTTAGCATCTAATCCCCTGGCTAAAAGTTCTTCTTTATTTGGTCCAAGAAGGTTGCCTGTGTAGAGGCTCTTACCAGTTATTGCTTCATAACCAGTTTTAACTACTTGAGGTAAGACAACATTGACAATCTGGGTAACCCCTCTAGCTGGGTCAGTCTGCCCAGTGATATCTTTTTCTACTACTGGCGATATATCTATTGGCATTGCACCCAGCATCCCAGACACAAAGATACTTTGAAAACTATCAGGGTCTACATCGTTGGTAGTTTCAACTAATCTCCTCCATGGCTTAATAAACTTGGCTACTTCTTGTGGGAGTGGGATAGTTATATAGTCATCTTGCTTATTACCAATTACATATACTAAATTATTATCCTTGATGTAGTCTGGGATATTAGCATAAACTGCCTTCGTATCATCGTTGGATAAATTGTGACTTGTGAGCATTAAGCTTGGGATGGCTACTCCTGCAGTCATACGCATAAATACCCCTAGTGGGTCAGCAGCAAACATCCTTAATGCAGAGGCGTTACCCTGAAGTGCTGCGTTAAGGAACGGTACATTTTTTACTATCCCACGCATACTAGCACCTACATTTCTAAAGTAAGTATTAGCATTATTAGCAAAGTATAGGGCTTCCTCAATAGCTTGTTCCTGAGTCTGACCTCGCTTCAGTGCATCTGCTAGCCTGTTTGTTAGTACTCTGTTCTTACTATATAATTCTACAGATTGTAGCGCATTATCTAGGGTATTAAGTGCTATACTTGCTCCTTCTTTAGTAGTCAATCCTTCAGCTAACTTGATTATTTTATTAGTACCATCAGCGTTCCTTATTAAGATTTCTTTTGCAGAGTATCCTGCTGGCTTAATAGCACTTGTAAATGTAGCTCCTTCAAGCTTTGGTGCAATTCTTCTAAACAAGTCATCTACCTGACCACGAGGAATACCAGTTGCTTTTGCTACCTCATCTAACGCACTCTTAATCGTTGATGTAGCATTCCCAAATACAAATGAACTGATGGTATCTCTCGGTAAGTTTCTAGTAAGCTGGAATACTGGTTGGTTGGTGACAAAGTTTCTGTATAACCTGGTAGCTGTAGTAGATATGGTATTTATTAGATTGTTGCTAACTGGTGTAGAATATATAGCTAAGGCATCCAATAACCCTGGGTCAGCTAAGATTACTTCTCCGTCTGCACCACCTGGGAATCTAAACTTAAATAACTTTTCTCCGTCTTTTGGTTTAACATTAAACTCTTTAGCTAGTCTACTGACTTCATCAAAACTATTATTGATATCTTTAGCAAAACTAGTTTCAGGAGTGCTATCAATTAGTTCTTTTAACCTGTTTCTTGCTATCTTTGTCATCTCTTGAGCTGTGTTCTTGTCAGTAATAGACTGTGATAACGATTCAACAAAGGCTCCCTTTGCCCCGAATAAAGAGTTTCTTGTTGACTCCCGATTAAGTAGAGCTATCGCTCCCTCTCTTGGGTCTATCCCTAGGTCGGAAAACTCCTTAGCTAAGTCTGGAGATTTTGCTATCGTATCTACAATATCGTCAATAGCCGTTGAGATATCTTTTTCTAATAGCTGTGCAGCTTCAGACTGACCAGTGACATTAGCTATATCATCATATTTATCTCCAACATTTTTGAAGGCTTTGTTAAGGACATTATCTATCGAGTCCTTTATTGTCTTATTCTTTAATATGTTAGTCTGATCAAGGGACTGGAATAATTCTGATGCAGTTCTATCCTTAACTAGTTTACCCTTTAAGTATCCATTGTCCACTAGATCTGACAACATTATTCTGAAATTATTATTAGCCTTCATCGCAAATGTATCGTTAGCAAACTTATACATGTTCTCCAAAAAATCAGACGGTTTGTCTACAAACTTAAAAGTATTTCTTGTATTAGGGTCAATGTCTTGGATAACTTTTCTATTACCAGACTTACCTTGTCTTGTCTTTCTTGTTGCGAGGTCTGTCATGTCTGCTTGTCTATATAGGTAGTTTCCATATCCTTCACTAGCACGAAGCTCATCTAGGTTTCTTGGACCGAGACCGTCAGCCTGCTGTAAATCTACTGCCTTAGTATAGTACCCATCTGGTCCAGCTAGCCGATTATATATATCCTCTGCTGTAGCTACATTATCACCAAGTTCCTTACTAACTTCACTGAACCTATCTTTATATTTCTGGAGGGTCTTTTGTTCAACCTTACTTAGGCTGCCTTGGGAGTCAAGGGAGTCCATAACCTGAATAATTCTTTTGTCAGATAAGTAACTACTGATGTTACTTCTGGTTGTATCATCTAGTCCTTGTGCGATGTTGATAACATCATTGCCAGTTCTCTCAACAAACTCTACCCCTTGACCGCCACCTTGAGTTGCCCAGTCGTTGATGATGTTGTTATTGGCATACTTAAGAGCAGAGTCTCCACTGTCTGCAAACTGTTTAGCTACTGCTCGCCTGACTGAGTTAAGGTCATCAACCGTTTCATGATATAGTTTCTGACCTAGACGGATACCTGGCATGTCGCTTAGTGTTAGGAACGCTTTCGTTATCCCTTGACTAATACTATCAGACACTTTACTCCCAACTTTAGTATTTGCTGTGAACTTAGCTACACTAGGGATAGACTTACCTGCTCCATATAATACTGCATTAGCAGCTAAGTCTTGTAAAAAGTTATTAGCAAAGTCATACTCCTCTTGATTAAGTGCTTTGTCAGTAGCCTGTAACCCACCAAATGCTAGCGATGGTCCTAGGTCTACTGCGGTAAATATTGTTTTACCAACCCTACCAGCTGACTGTAGTGCAGCCAAGGTTTTGTCACCCTTAAGTACACCACTACCAGCTGACTGTAGTGCAGCCAAGGTTTTGTCACCCTTAAGTACACCACTACCAACCCTACCAGCTGACTGTAGTGCAGCCAAGGTTTTGTCACCCTTAAGTACACCACTACCAGCAGTACCTAGTGCGGATAAGTATGGTAGTGCAGCCCCAGCTGTAGCACTAGCGATAGCCCCAGCCGCAATTGCATCAATCCCGATTGCTCCCAGGCTACCAGCCAAACTACCGACTGCCTTACTGGTTGTGGTATTTAGGTATTGTTGTTCAGGTGTTAGTTCAGTGCGTGTTCTAAAGCTTGTAGGGCCAGTTGGCTGACCTAAGTAGGTATTCAAAACATCTAAGACAGGTGATGGTAGGTCTGGGTATCTAGACTTTATAGTGTCGAGTAAACTTTGGGGAGCAGTCGCAACCTTTTCAAGTATACTTTGTACAGCACTATCCTGTAGCTGTTGGTCAAAAGATGTTAGCCCAGCCCCAACCTGAGTACCTATCCCAGCCCCTAAGTTAGCGTTCTTATTTATAAAGTCTACTAGTCCACGGTAATACGCTTTTTGTGACTCAGGAATATTTTGCGACTCTAGCAATTTATAGTACTCTTGGACTCTAGATGCCCTTGAAGTCTCATCTGAGTTGTTAAAATAGTCCAAAAGTGTGCCAACAGTCTCTACTATTGGTTTACCATTGGAGTCAAACCCAGTTACAATGTTTGATTCTCGGTCAGTAGGGTTTGTATTATAAGAGGCAAGGTAGTTGTCTGCGTCTTGGCTAGTTGACCCAGTGTATCTATTGACATACTCTTTTCTAGCTATATCCAACGGTCGTACTTCAGTGGCGTACTGAGCAACCAAGTCTCTAGCTTCACTTAACCTTGCTAGTAAATCAGGTGACTGGACTGGCGCACCAGAAAAACTACTGTCTAGTTGCTGGATAAACTGTGGGAATTGGGGTGATGATAGTACATAGTCTGGAGCTTTAACCCTAATCCTATTTGTATTGGGGTCTATGTCAATACTAATGTTAGCTGGATCAAGTGATTTTGCTACCCTAGTAGTCTGGGCAAAGGCTTGTGAGAATGCCCCAGAGCCAGTAAGGTTATTGTTATTTAGGTCTAGTCTTGTTTGAGTTGGAAGTTTAAGCTCTGGTGCAGTCTGGTTAATAGAGGTTAGTGACTGGTTTAATCTATCGCTTAGTTCTTTTGATGTAGCCACTTAACCTCCAAACATACTCATCAACCAAGCCTCGCTTATGCTCTGAACACTAGGCTTTGCAAAACCGTAGTTTACTTCAAGTTGTCTCTTGAAAGAGTCATAGCCGTCATTACCGTATTGTTCTTTATAACTATTTAATTGGGGTGTAATATACTGGTCGTAAAAACTTTGGTTTAGTGGTTGAGCTTCACTACTAACTACATCTACTCCCTGTACTGTAGAGTTATTTTGATTGGTTTGTTGAGCAGCTTGCTGAGCAGCTTGCTGACTAGATACCCTGTTATAGTATGCCTTCGTAGCATTATTATAGTTACTTTGAGCTGCATCATAAGCGTCGTTGATTGCCTGTCTTAGTACAGCCTGTTGACCTTGAGCGGCTAGGCTAGTAGATAAGTTATTAACTGTTGGAGCAACATACCTAGCATAGTTTAGTGTACCTGGCAATGCAGAGTTACCAAGAGATGATCCACGGTTTAAGGCGTTAGTATTTATCTCGTTAACTAAGGCGTTGGCAACTGGTTGTTGTTGGGCGGCTAGTGTTTGGTATAGTTGGTTAATCGCTTCTGGTGTCATACACTTAATCCTGCTAGCTCGGCGGCTGCTTTATTAATTTCGTTTATTCGGTTTATAGTGTCTTGAACATTTTGAGTAATGGAGACTTGAGACTCGGCGGCTTGCTGGTTAACTTTAGACACTTGTGGTAAGTAACCTGCTAGATTTCTCATTTGAGCAGTAGCTAGACCAGTAGAATACAACTGACCTCTAGCGTTAAACTGGTTTGCAGTCTGAGCGTTCTCTAATCGTCTACCTGTATCCAGTGACTGTAACTGTGCAGCTCGCTGTTGGTCGATTAAACCTAACAAGGTCTGCATAATTTGTTCTATGTTATTTAACTGAGGGTTCATTATAGTACCGTATTAGCTAATACAAATTGGTCTCCATTGATGGTGTACTCTTTAATGCCCCAACTATTGTCAGGCTGAGTACCTATTATTATAACTCTTTTATTGTCTTTACTCCAAACCTTTACCTGATTGTTTGCCAGGTCTTGTGCTTTACGCTCTTTATTCAGCCTATGCAAAAACTGCTCGGGCATTTTGAGACTATTCCGTGGGTATGATACATCCATCATAGTGTGTCTTTTCCTCCTACATCGCTATCAATGTATAGTAACTCAGCCTGGGACTGGTAGCAGTATGTTAGTACCCGAACCTGGTAGTCTCTTACTTTTTTTCTCATCATCAAATTGAACACCTGGCTACCTACTTCTGCCGTGTTACCAAAAACAGCATCTTCATTATCATCTTGGTCAGACTGACCGATAGCTATTTTTCTCCAAACCGAAGGGTTATCTTGGTGGTCTTTATCTACGCCAATAAACCAAGATGCTGTAGCGTTAGCTATGATTTTAACTGCTACTCTCCTTAGTAATGTCCAGCCAGTAATTGAGCCAGGTGAGATATATGAGGTAGAATACTCAACCTTAATCGAACTATCAAAGTCACGGTATACTCCTTCTTGATCAATGATAAAAGTAGCTGGGTACTGACTGTGCATACCAACAATCCTATCACTATTCTGGTCCCCTAGTGCCCACTTAACTGGGGTATTATCATCCATATACCAAGGTGAACTTCTAGATAATAAAGTATAGTAAATCAGATTATGATTTGGATACCCTATCCCACTCCTATCAAAATACATCCTTACTTTGTTAGCATGAAAGATTAAAAATACATCGTTGTTCGGACCGATATTCCTAAGCTCATTATCTATTTTAAGTGACTGAGTAGACGCATCTACCCCAGCATAACGCTTAAATCCCTCTGACCTATTCCAGTAATATAATTGCCCACCACCTTCAGCCACTGCCTCTTGATGTGGCACACCAATGTTCCAAGCAAATGTATCTATCTGTTGTGGTGAACCAAAACTTAGCCCTGCTTGGATTCCAGCATAAACACTATTGCCATTAGTTCTGAATATAACTAGTGATGTTTCTAATTGAGCTAGTGCAGTAATTGGTCCACACGCAGAGTCCTTTGGGCTGCGGTCTGGAGAATAAAACCCTTCATCAAACTGTTCAAATTTCGGACCAGTGGAATCAATCAATGAGTACTGAACAAAGTTAGGGTCATCAGCAAACCCAGATAATACAATTCGGTTAAACATAAACTTAATTAAAGACGCTCCAGGCTTAGCAGTTAAAGTTGCTGGGTCAACAACTGGACTTAAGGGATTGCTGGGGTCTTGGAGAATATCTATATCATCAGCTAATGGAATAACATCTTCATACTTCCAACTACATAATTCTATTCTGCGCAGTGGAGAAATACCGTCAACATAGTACATATAGCCATCTGCTAAAGCAAACCTAACCTGACAAGCATCTGAATCAACTGGCGCATTTAGCTTCTTTGGTTTACCTCCAGGAATATACTCGGGACCACAGTTGTCACTCGAACTAACTGGTGAACATACCAGCTTCTCACCCTTTGGCAATCGCTCAACATAGATATTGATAGTACCATCTGGGTTCCTAACAGGGTACATTATATGAGGATTAGTACCGCAACAAAACTCAACCCCAGTTTTCATAGCTTTATAGCCATTAGTAACTGTACCCAGTAGTGGTATGCTTGGTGCTATAGTGAAGTCATACTCTTGTTCTTTCATACATGAGTTAGTGTTTGGTAGTGTATATGAAGCCTGTCTATGATTATCTATACCAGTAGCTAATATCCTGATTTTCCTACCGACTACTGGGTCATCAGCCTGACAGTTATTGCGCTCAACATCGTCTAGTATCTCTAGCCGTAGAGTTGCACCACCGTTCATCGCCGCCTGCATCCATCTAAAATCTACTTGAGTATAGTTAGTCTTACTAACCTTATCTAGAAAAACAACAGCGTCACACAGTGGTGGCTCGTCAGGACTTGGCTTCAAGATAACTCGTAGTATACCTTTAGCATTCTCTATGTTTTGGATATATAGCATACCAGCTACAAGCAAATCGTCAAACTCTACATCAAACTCAATAGCCTTACCTTCCCATATCTCTAGATAGGTTTGAGCATCGTCTCTGCTAGGATAATGCTTAACATCTCCAACAGTATTTAGTAACTGAGTACCACTACGAGAAGTTGCCTGAGCTCGTTGGGTGGTCTGCTTTTCACCCATGTATCTAAAGTTTCTAAGGTAAGGAGATTCTCCTGGTGTTTTATGAATATCGTCAATGGCTGTATTAAGTCCTAGTAAATTAGAAAAACTAGAGAACTCTTTGTTACGCCTACCTACTCTAGTCTGCCAGACACCTGTAGTTCTGGCATAGGTATCAGGGAATATATCGTAGTTACGCCTACCAGCATTTCTCCTAGCCACTAGAATCCGCCTTTAATAGTCCGAGTAGTAATGCCACTCTTGAGTCTGGCTAGTAACTCTCTACTCTCAGCTACTAGTAAATCGTAGTCTTCATATAAAGCTCTAGCTGTTGCGGCATCTGCGGACTCTAGGTAGTAATGAATAGCTACTATCTTAATTAAGACATCCCAGTAACCGTCTGGGATTAGTATCGTATCATTGACAGTTCTAAGTCTTGGATGAAAAGCAGAGTATAGCATTATAAGTGATACTGGTCTGTCAATAGGTCTATCAAAAATTACCTTAGTCTTGCCCTGAATTTGCTCAACCGTAAACTCTCCAGGTACACCTGGCTGGTTAGATTCAGGAACAGGATTACACATAAAGAAGTCCCTGAAGTCACTAAAGCAAGAGTTAAGAGTCACTGGAGCACATCCAGATGTATCAACGATTGTTAACTGTTCTATCTTAATAATGGTTGGGATTGTCTGATTTCCAGTAGTATCCTGTTTCTTAATTACCCAAGCTGCCGCATTAGTACCATCATCATTTATACTAGCTAGAGTAAATGTATCTCTGAATAAGAATAGTTTATCTAGCCCAGGCTCTTTTGCTACTGAGCGTAAAGAGTTATTAAGCCAACTGATTATACTAGCCTGAGGAATATCACAGTCGGTGTCTCCTAGGTGTGTTCTAAACTCTGTTATAAAATTGCTTACTGTTTCCATCTAGCCTCCCTGACAAGCTTTACATGGTCTACATACCTTGTCAGTTACTATTATACTTCTATCTCTGCCATTATCAATAATACTTATTTCGGTCTTTGTTACTGGATATCCCTCACACTCTTTATGGGTTTGGTTGACATTGTCAGATACCCATACCATCTTTGGCTCTCTCCAATGGATAGTCTTGTTTATAACTAGCTCTCTACCACAGTTGTCACTAATACCAATACAAAACTTATTATGTTTCTTTTTGTACGGTGCAGTTGTTTCCAGTTTCTTGTTAACTCTAGGACATAAGTACTTCTTTCTCCAGTAATCTACCAAGAACTTCGGACGCTCAACACAGGTCTGTTCTCTTTTAATATCCTCATATACAAAGCTTTTATGCTTGCGAGTACCATTAGTAAATACTATCCCTCGTCTCATGCCGTTAGGTGTCAGTACATTAAAGATAATAGGAACTCTAGCCCCTAAGACATTGATCCCTAGAACTCTAACCTTGCTGTTGTTAAACTGCTTATTGGACTCTTCACGCCTAAGCCCAACAGAGTTTTCACTGTGAATCAACTGGTCACAGTTCATAACTAATCCCCTATAGTTATCTGGATTGTACTAGAGTCAACGACATAAAATGCTTTTTGGGGATCAGAACCACTAGGCAAGTTGACAAGTTGCCCGGGGTTTGTCTCATGAACATAGTAGGTGTACCCAACAATATAGTCGTGACCTTCAGTAAAAGTATAGTACCCACTAGACTGGACTAGCATATTATCTGCATTATTTGGGTCTTGCCCCAGCACAATAAACTTAGCCCTTGTAACAGTAGAGCCAGAGGCTGCTGCCTCAATTTGATTTGGTAAGCCTGCAGTAACATAGGCTGGTACTACTTGTCTATCAGGTACTACTAAAGTACTAGTCGGTGACTGAAGTGAGTAAGTATTTAACTGAAATGTACCACCTGGAGTTAACTTACTAATAGGCAGATACCATAATGCATCTACATACTGCGAACACTGTGGGTCGTATTGTTCAGCCAACATAGGAAGGTATGCTCGATTTGGTAAGCTTACCTGTTCATATACTGGTATATCTCGACTGTCTATATTCTCAACAGGGTAGTCATTTTGACTAGGAATAGCACCAGGACTATAGTTCAAGGGGTTGTTATTACAACTCATGGTACGATATCTCCTGGTACAAATGGATCAAAGATATCTGCTGTTCTGTCACCATCACCAGATGGACTTCTTAGTGCAAGCCCAGCTACTGCGATAACTGGTCTAACAATTACCTTCATGGCGTGAAGCCTAGAGAAGTTAGTTAGTCCATTGTCAACTCCACTTTGGTCAGCTATCTTGCCATCGTAAGCAGTTGGAAATGGATCGTGCCAGTCTGTGCCAAGACCACCACTAGGATAACTAGTAGATACCGCTCGCATTCTAACCATATGGAATAGACTTAGCTCACTTCCTTTTGGGACCATTATAGTTCTAGATACTTGCTCTGACCTAGTTCCCCATGGGTAAGCATTGATGACTTCTAGCGATATAGCATCGTGCTTAAATGGGGTAAGGTCACCATGTAGGTCTGGAGTGTTAGCATCAAGATAAGGCAAGACGATTGATTTAACTGAAGCTTCAAACCCAGCGTCAGGTCGTTCAGTCATAAAACTATATTCTACTGTAACTTCTAAATCCATCTTACCAAATATCTCTGGAACATTATCTGATAAATATAGAGGAATAGTTTCGTTAAAGTTACCATAATGGAACGGCCAGTCGTGACTGTTGGGCCACGAGTCCCTGAACTCATACATATAAACTTTGTTAGCTGGAATTAGGTTACAAGCTTCAATACAACCATTATCATTAGTAGTCAGTACCTTAAACTTACCTTCGTCATCTGGTTCAATTACACAATTACTATCGTACGGTATTGTATATGGTCCCCAGCTACCATCAGTTGATGAGCCGTCTGGAGCACAGGCACTTGGATGCCAGACTAATAAGTCACAGTTTTGAGGTGTATCGTTGTCAACATTGTTCAAGTCCTCAAGGTCAATACATCCAGCTATATCTTTAATGTAAATTGATTGGGTATCAGCTGCTGGATCTTGTCCGTTACTAGACATATAAAGCTCGTTAAGGTACTGAATAGCACACTTGTCCTTATTAAGCCTAAGGAAAGTCTGAGTTTCTGCACAGTGTACTCCTTCTTTAAGGTCGAGTATCTTAACCTTACCATTATCCTTAAAATATATTTTGCTGCAACTACCTTCTAAGTATCCAAGTTCAAACCCAGCAGAACAATCTGGCTTAGGTTTGTTGCAGGTACTGTTGCATGTCTGTCCACAAGTCGAACACATACTACCTCCTGTTCTGATAACTGAGGTATAAAAACCTATTAGTTACATTATTACACATAGTATTAGATATTACAACTACGGATACCTAATAAAGTTACCAGTCTTATCTACTATGTACTTACCCTCTGGTGCGTGATATAAGAAGTCACCAGTTGCAGCTCCACCGCCCCCACCTGCTCCTGCCACAACCGAAGTCAATGATTGAGTTAGTGGTGAAGCTAAGTTACCGTTCTTGATAGTAATAGAACTGGAATAAGTCCCCGAAGTCAAAGCTAACGCCCTAAAAGATATACTATGGTTGTTGGCTCTTTCTATCATTGGTATATAAATATCTGTACCTGGTGTCCATGAAAACCAATCAGTACCATTATAGGTATACTGCCATGAGGAGTTATCGTAACCAGTAGCTGGGTAGTTAAACTGAACATAGGCATTTACTAAATAGTTGTTTGCTGGTGCAGTATTAGCTAGTGTAATGGTTGTCATGAAGTAGGCGTAGTTACCAATAGCTACATCTGGTAAAGTAGTTGAAGATGTATTAGTAGCATTAGCTACAATAGCTGGCTCAGTATTACCAAACCACTCGTTGCCACCTAAATGCCAAACTGACATCATCCTAGAACCAGCTGTCTCAAGATTGTTCCTTTTAGTATTCAGTGCATTGGTATCCATGTAAGCATAATACTTACCACCAGATGTAAAGTTTCTCTCAGCGTCTGCATTAGTTGCATTAGTTCCAGTGTTGAACCCAGATACTAAAGCAGTTTGATCATAAGTATCAATTACTACATCGTAAGCACTAGGTGTTGCATGATAACCGTAAGACGGAATACCAATCACCAATCTAGTTACATCACTCACTCTAGCAGCTGCCCAGTTGTAGCCATTAGTAGCCCAAGTTAGCGGCTGAACTGATGACCCACCACCACCATAGTTCCATTGATTGTCATAAGACATAATACATAGATAATCTACTCCTGATAGTGAATCAAAATCTTCATACTTAAATAACCACCACCCTTGCTCAGTTGCATTAGCAATATGGGGGCAATCAATCATTAACTTTTTCCCATACTTCTGGAGTTCAAGACCTAGAGTATTAACATAGGTTTTGTATTGAGCATATTTAGTGGCTGTCCATGCCCCAAACCCTTCCCAGTCTAGTTCTACTCCAGATAATCCTTGAGCATTTACAAAGTTTACTAGCGTGCTGGTACAGGCTGCTTCCTTAACTGAATCGCCGAGCAGTACAGAGAAGTTAGCATACTTACCAGATACAGTGACATACTGCTGACTAGAGTTAGCTTTAACTGCTGCAACATTAGCTGCACTAAAAGCATTACATCCGTCTACTGCGACAGTTAGCTGAACTAGATTACCACTAGCGTTTACAGTATAGTACTCTGGCTTGAGGGTGAATATATTTCTCCCGACCATCTCAGTGCCTGCATCGCAAGCTGGGGCTCCAGTATATATCCAAGCTTGGATATTACCTAAAAAAGCCATTAAGCCCTCACTAGTTCGTAGATAACCTTATATAGTAAGTTGTCTACTGTAAAGGTTGTAGCCCATGTCTGAAATGTAGTTTGAATTGAGTTGTTGTCTATATACAACTCTAAGTAAAACTTAAATGCAGATGTAGCATTTTGCTGAATATCAAATGTA
>WPCJ01268159.1_pt1 | contig 17486 bp, 16 predicted proteins | sample 5399831 | NCBI WGS metagenome assembly WPCJ01 (sample SAMN12869470, study PRJNA574797) | sludge metagenome | isolation source: wastewater treatment of pH10 | place: China:Beijing | collected 2019-05-20 | reverse complement strand
GCAATTCCAGGAAAAGTGCGTAGCGGTTTTCCGTCCGGAATTGCGTAAGACAAAGAGTTAGAGCGGTTCCGTGAAAAACGGAAACGCCATAGTGCAGCCCGGCGCATGGGACCCGAACCCGACAGGCTTCGCCGCTGTCTTCCGGTTAGAAGTCACAGGCCCTCTGGCAAGTTCTCCAGGGCCGAGACGGCCCCGGAGATATCTGTCGCACGCGATCAGTTGAGCTTCGGATTGAGCAGTGCGTCGATCTTCGGCTCCTTCATGTTCGCCTTGGTGACAAGATTAGCGCCAGTGTCGACGAAGGTCTCGACCTTCTCACCCTTCGAGGCGGCCAGCGCGGTCTTGATGCCGTCATAACCCATGCGATACGGGTCCTGCACGACAAGACCGGAAATGACCCCGTCATTGAGGAACTTGATCAGCTTCTCGTCGCTGTCGAAACCGATCAGTCCAACCTTGCCGGAAAGGCTGTTTTCGGCAATCGCCTGGCCGACGCCCTGCGCCATGATCAGGTTGGAGGCGAAGATGCCCTTCAGGTCCGGATTGGCGGTGATCAGGTCGGTTGCGATGTTGAGGCCGGTCGTGGCCTGACCATCGGCATATTTGTCGGCAACCACCGTCAGGCCCGGATATTTGGCCTTGACCTGTTCGAGGAAGCCTTCGCGGCGCTGTTCAAGCGAGCCGGCACCTGGAAGTGCGGTGATGATCGCTACCTTGCCTTCGACCTTGCCGCCATTGGCGGCGCCGATCGCGGCGGCCAGACCGTCGGCTGCAACCTGGCCGCCGACCTTGTTGTCGGTGGTCAGGAAGGAGGTGAAGGCCTTGGAATCGGCCGAGGAGTCGATGCCGATGATCTTCACCTTCTTGGCTGCTTCGTCGATCGGCTTGCCGAGAGCCTTGGCTTCGGTCGGAGCGATCACGACGGCGGCCGGATTGCCGGCGACCGCGTTTTCCAGGATCGAGATCTGGCCGTTCACGTCGGTCTCGGCTTGCGCGCCGAGTTCCGGCACGTTCACGCCAAGGTCCTTGCCGGCCTTGCGGGCGCCGGCAAGAACGATCTGCCAGTAGAAGGAGGTGGTGTCCTTCACGATGATCGGAATCGTGGTGTCGGCGGCAGCGGCCGGTCCCGGCTGAAATGCGCCGGCCAGCATCGAGGCAGCGACGAGTGCCGCGAAAGTGCGGCGGCTGAGCATGCTTTTCACGAATTTCATAGGCTTCCTCCCAAAGTCGCCCGGTCGATTACGCGAAGTCCCTTCTGGATAGGCGAAGTCCAATCAGGACTTTATGGATAAAAAACAGCATCTCGATTTTTAGTGGATCGTGGCTGGGCTTGCAAGTGTGACGCTCCCCTTGGTGGCCCTCACCACCCTCGTTCCGATATGAGGCATCAATTCCAAAACAAGGTCAATGCGGAATAATCATTCCATATTGTGTGCCGTGTCTTTCAATCCTGTTCCGAGCGGACCACACCTTTCTTGAGAAGGATGTTGGCGTAGGAGGCACGCTCACCGGAGGCAACGATGTACGCGGCCTTGGCCGCACGCTCATAGAAGGCGAACCGTTCCAGGGGGGCGACGACAAAAGGGCCGGCCAGGCGGTCGATGATCGACTGGTAGGAGCGGCAGATGTCAGGAAGTCTGTCCGCGTCTTCGACGACTGCCATCCGAAAAGCTGCAGCCGGTGCATAGGTGTCGAGCGGCATGTGAGTGAGGATCGCTTCAAGCAACGCCTCGCCGCCCAGCCCATCAGCGCGCACGACCTTGGGCCCCTGCGTACTTGCCGGAAAATTACCGTCGGCGATGACGATCTCGTCGCCATGTCCCATGCTGCGCAACGCATGCAGCAGGTCGGGGCCGAGAAGAGGATGAATGCCGCGCAGCATCAGGCGATGTCCTTCGGAGTTGTTGTCTGGCCGTTGCGTCCAACTGGCTTCATTCGCGCACGGCTCCCGTCAGCGGCGGCTGCACGGTCGTGTAAGGACGGTACTTTTCGAACTCTGCTTCTGGAACCTTGATGTTGAGCAGGTCGACGTTGCGCGTCAGGCTGGAAGCCCTGGCGGTGCCGATCAGCACCGTCGACACCGCTTTCTCGTGCAGGGGGAACTGCAACGCTGCGGCTGCCAGCGGGTATCCGGCCTCTTCGGCGATCGTTTCCATGGCCGAAACCTTGGAGAGGATCTCGGGCGAGGCCGGGCCATAGTCGAAATGCGAGCCGGGTTTGGCGCCTGTCGCCAGAATACCGGAGTTGAAGACGCCGCCGATGACCAGCGTGGTGCCGCTTTGATGGCAGAGTGGCAGCAACTCCGCCTCGGCCGAGCGGTCAAGCAGCGAATAGCGGCCGGCAAGCAGGATGCAGTCGAGCGGTGCGCGGCGCATCACCTCCACGCAGATCTCCACCTCGTTGACGCCGAGGCCATAGGCGGAAATGACGCCGCCGGACTTCAGCTCTTCCAGTGCCTTGATCCCGCCGCCCAGCAACTGGCCGAGATGCACCTTGGTGAGTTCGATACCGTGGGTGTAGACGCCGATGTCGTGCACATAGAGGATGTCGATGCGGTTGAGGCCGAGGCGTGCATAGCTGAACTCGACCGAGCGCATGATGCCGTCATAGCTGTAGTCATATTCCAGCTTGAAGGGCAGCGGGTTGAAGAAACCGAGGTTGGGAACTTCGTGTTCCGGCGCGGGCTTCAGAAGACGGCCGACCTTGGTGGAAAGCGCATAGCCGTCGCGCGGCTTGTCGCGCAGGAAATCGCCGAAACGGCGTTCGGAAAGGCCGAAACCGTAGTGGGGTGCCGTGTCGAAATAGCGGATGCCGGAATTCCAGGCTGCATCGAGAACCGCTTCGGCGTCCTTGTTCGGTATCGCCTGGTAGAGATTGCCCAGCGAAGCGCCGCCGAAACTGATCTCGGTGACCTCCAGCGCGGTTTTGCCGATGCGGCGCGTCTTCATGCATACACTCCCATTTGCGGAAACGCTCCAACCAAAGCTACAGCGTTGCGCCGAGATGCCAAGGCACGAACTCGTTGTCGCCGTAACCGAACAGCTCGCTCTTGGTCTTCTTGCCCGAAGCGGTCTCGACGATCAGTTCGAAGATATCGCGTCCCATCTCCGCGATTGTCCTGTCGCCGGAGGCGATGACGCCGCAGTTGACATCCATGTCCTCTTCCATGGCTTCAAACAGCGTGGTGTTGGTGGCCACCTTGATCGATGGAGTCGGGTGGCTGCCGAAGCAGGAGCCGCGCCCGGTGGTGAAAACGATGACGTTGGCTCCGCCTGCTACCTGGCCGGTGGCGGAGACCGGGTCATAACCTGGCGTGTCCATGAAGACGAGACCGCTGCCGCTCACCTTCTCGGCATAGGCGAACACCCCGTTCAGTGGCGTCTGGCCACCTTTGGCGACGGCACCGAGCGACTTTTCGAGAATGGTGGTCAGCCCGCCGCGTTTGTTGCCGGGCGAGGGGTTGTTGTCGATGGAAGCGCCGTGCATGGCGGTATGGTTCTCCCACCATTTGATCAGGCGATCGAGTTTGTCGGCGATCTCCGGCGTGGCGGCGCGATAGGCAAGCAGGTGCTCGGCACCGTAGATTTCGGTGGTCTCCGAGAGGATGCCGATACCGCCGACGCCGGCGAGCAGATCGACTGCCGCGCCGAGTGCCGGGTTGGCGGTGATACCGGACATGCCGTCCGAACCGCCGCACTGCAGGCCGACCACGATCTCCGAGACAGGGATCGGTTCACGCCCCAGCCCGCCGACCTCTTCGGCGATTTCGGCCAGCACGCCCATTGCCTTCTCGACCGATCTGCGCGAGCCACCGGCGTCCTGGATGTTGAAGTGCCGCTTGCCCGCGGCGACGCCCTTCTGGCCGTAGAGGGTAAGTTGGTTGACCTCGCATCCCAGCCCCACCATCAGCACTCCGCCGAAATTGGGATGGCGCGCGTAGCCGGCCAGCGTGCGGTGCAGGACCATCATGCCGTCGCCGGTGGCGCTCATGCCGCAACCCTGTCCGTGCACGATCGGCACGAAACCATCGATGCCAGGATAAAGCGGCAGCAGGCGGCGGTTAGCCTCGTCGGCGATGGCGTGGCAGACGGTGGCCGAACAGTTCACGCTCGCGACGATGCCGACAAAATTGCGGGTACCGGCGCGGCCGTCAGCGCGGCGATAACCATGAAAGTACGGACCTTGTCGGTCTCGGAGGCTTCCAGCGGTGCCGATGGCGGCACCACCGGCATGCGTCCGGATTCGAAGACCAGATTGTGCGAATGCACATGCTCGCCCGCAGCGATATCCTGCGTGGCGCGGCCGATCGCCTGCGCGTATTTCACGACCGCGGAGCCAGCCGGGATCTGCCTGATCGCCACCTTGTGCCCGGATTCGATCGCATCGGCTGTTGTCGCACCACCCGGCAATGTCGTGCCTTTCTCAAGTCGGCCGTTGGCGACGACGACATTGTCGGAGGGCGAAAGCACGATCGAATTGGCGGCGGTCACGACGATGGTTCCTGGGATTATCCTGGGTGAATGCCGGATTGACACCGGCAATCCTGCAGCTAATGTCTTTTATCGTAAAAAAACATTTGGGCGTCAATTGGCATTTTCGGTTAGAGCGCTCTCCGGGAACGGTGCGCGGGCCAAGAGAACAGGATGTCGAAGAGCAACAACGTCTACAAGGATGCCTATAATCGTTGCCTGCGGCTGCTGGAGGAAACCAGCAACCTGCCCTCCGAGCCCGAACTGGGAGCGACATTGGGGGTGAGCCGCACCACGGTGCGCGGCATTCTGGCCCGGATGGCTGACAACGGGCTGATCACCTGGGACAAGCGCGACAAGACGGTGCTACGCGCGCCGAAGGAAGAGGATTTCTTCCCGGAGGAAGAGACCGACTCGCTGTCACAGATCATCGAGCGCTCCTTCATGCGGCGGCTGCTGGCCGAAGGGGCGGAAGCCGGCATGCAGATCAACGAACTGGAACTGGCGCGCGACATCGGCGTCGGCACCACCAGCGTGCGCGAATTTCTCATCCGCTTCAGTCGCTTCGGGCTGATCGAAAAGCGTCGCAACAGCCATTGGGTTCTCAAAGGGTTCACCCGTGCCTTTGCACTGGAGCTGGCTGATATCCGTGAGATGTTCGAATTGCGCTCGGCAGCCGCCTTCGTTGCCTTGCCGGATGACAATCCGGTCTGGGTCGATCTCGACCGCCTGGAAGTCGAGCACCATGCCCTGGCGCGCGATATCGCCAATCGCTATCCCGAATTCTCGGAACTGGACGAGCGCTTCCATCGGCTGATCCACAGCGCCTCGCACAACCGCTTCATCGTCGATTTCTACGACGTCATCTCCATGATCTTTCACTATCACTATCAGTGGAACAAGGCGGGCCAACGCAGCCGCAATGAGACGGCAGTGGCCGAACATCTTGCCTATATCGCGGCACTCAAGACGCGCGATGCGGCCAAGGTGGAGGACGCTTGCCGCAGGCATCTGACCTCGGCCAGGCAGACCCTGCTCGATTCGACGCCCGAAGGCAGGCAGACCATTCCGGCGAAACGGACCAGGACGCTCTGATACGGTCGGGCTTGTTGCCGCAGCGCTGATTTGGCGGTTTGCCGGCCCTCAGGCTCGTGATAGGTCTTTGCCGATTGGCAAGGGAGTGCGCGACGCCGTGATCGCCGGGCGCAGGAGATGGAGCATGCCGACGGCCCTCGCCGTTGCGTGGCTGCTCGTCCTGCAATCCGTGCTCGGCGCCTTCGCCGCCGGCGCTGGCCCCAATCCCGCGCAGCTCGATGCCTTCGGCAACGTCATCTGTACACATGACGGCGCCGCGCAACTGCCGCCTGGCGAGCAGCCGCAACAGCACCAGCAATCGTGCTGCGTGCTGGGTTGCAACATGTACGCGTCGGCCTTCGGTGCCCCGCCGGAAGCCTCCCCCCTGCTGGATGGCCTGGCCTTTGTCGCCAGCCTCCGCGTCGCGTTCCCAGCCAACAATGTCATCGGTTTCAGCCATGACTGGTCGCCGGGCAATCCACGTGCGCCACCGGCGTCGGCCTGATCTTTGTCCGTTGCGCCAGGCCTTTGGCCGCGCCACGATTCCTCTCTTGTTTTTGTACCTGCGTGTCCGGCAACGGCGCGTCTGCCATGGAGCAACCCCATGCCTGTTTTCAACAGCACTCTTTTGCCTGCATTTTCACTGAGAAACTCGATTCCTGCCCGGCTTGGCCTTGTGTCGGCTGCCTTCGCGGTTTTGCTTGCCGGCATGCCGGCTGCGTTTGCGCACGAATTCAAGGTCGGCAGCCTCGAGATCGATCATCCCTGGTCACGGGCGACGCCACCCGGCGCCAAGGTTGCCGGCGGCTATCTCACCATCAAGAACAGTGGCGGAGAGGCGGATCGTCTTGTCTCGATAGCTTCGGATGTCTCGCAGAAAGCCGAGGTACACGAGATGGCGGTCAAGGACGGCGTCATGACCATGCGCAAGGTTGACGGCGGCCTGGAAGTCCCGGCCAACGGCAAGGCGGAACTCGCGCCGGGTGGTTACCATCTGATGTTCATCGGCCTCAATCGCCAGCCGAAACAGGGCGAGAAGTTCGCCGCGACCCTGACCTTCGAAAAGGCCGGTCCTGTCACGGTGGAGTTCGATGTCGAGGCGGTGGGTGGCGCTGCGCCGAAGGCGCATGGCGATCACGCGAACTGATTTTCATCACGAGACGATTTCAGAGGAATTCCGATGTTCAGAACCATGATCGTTGCCGGCCTTTTCATGGGCGCGGGCGCAGGGTCGGCTTTTGCCCATGTCTCTCTGGAGACCCAGGAAGCACCAGTCGATTCCACCTACAAGGCGATTTTCCGCGTTCCGCATGGTTGCGACGGCAAAGCGACAACCGCCGTGCGCGTCAAGATCCCGGAAGGCGTCATCGACGTGAAGCCGATGCCGAAGGCCGGCTGGAAGCTGGAGACGGCGAAGGGCAAATATGCCAAGGCCTATAAGCTATGGGGTGAGACGGTCAGCGAAGGCGTGACCGAGGTCAACTGGAATGGCGGCAACCTGCCGGACGAATTCTATGACGAGTTCGTGCTGCGGGCGCGTTTGACAGGCGATCTGCCCGCCGGCGAGACCTTGCGCTTTCCTGTCGTGCAGGAATGCGAAGGAGGCGGCACCGCCCGCTGGATCGAAATCCCGGCCGCCGGTCAGGACGAGGACGCGCTAGAGCATCCGGCGCCAGGCCTGAAGCTCCTGCCCAAGAAGTAATCGTCCGCGGCGCGCCTGCCATGGCGCGTCGCTCTCCCGGTTGACCGATCATGCGGAACTTCGCTCCACAACACTTACAGGCAGGCCTTCAGCGTCTGGTTGTCTCTATTGTCGTTCTGTTTGCCGTGCTGGCCGTGTTTGGCGCAGGTCAAGCTTCGGCGCATGCCAGCCTGGTCAAGACCGAGCCGACCGATGGAGCGATGCTGCAACAAAGTCCGAACCGGTTTTCGCTCGCTTTCAGCGAACCGGTTTCGCCGCTGGTGCTTACCCTCGTGCGGCCGGATGGCACGCCGGAACGGCTGACATCGTTTCGCAGCGACGGTCAGACGCTCGACATCGACAATCCGCAACCGCTCGGCAGCGGTACCCACGTGCTCAGTTGGCGCGTGATTTCTGCGGACGGGCATCCGGTCGGCGGTTCGCTGCTGTTCTCCGTCGGTTCCGTCAGTGCCGCACCCGCCACGGGCGATGCCATCGATCCCTGGCTGCATCGCGCGATCTGGGTCGTGAAGATCATGCTCTATCTCGGCCTGTTCCTTGGCGTCGGTGGCGCATTCGCACTCAGCTGGCTGGCGGGCGAGGGACGGGGCGGCGAACGCTTCGTGGTGGCAATGCTGCTGGCCGGATTGATCGCCGCCCCCGTCTCGCTTGGCCTGCAAGGGCTCGATGCGCTGGGCGCGCCGTTCGAGCAGTTTGCGCAGACCATTGTCTGGAAGACCGCTTTTGCCACCAGCTTTGTCTGGACTGCTCTGATTGCCGCCATCGCGCTGGGATTGGGTCTTCTGGCGCTCGTGCTGCCGCGCGCCGACGCCAGGCCCTTCGCAGCCATTGCCTTGATAGCGGTCGGCGTGGCACTCGCCGCGAGCGGCCATGCCAGCGCGGCAGCGCCGCAGTGGCTGACGCGCCCCATGGTTTTCGTCCATGCTGTGGGTATCGCCTTCTGGGCAGGTGCGCTTACGCCGCTCGCCGTGGCACTGAAGCGCCAGACGGCCGGTGCCGACATGCTCCTGCGCCGCTTTTCGGTGGTCATCATGCCGGTGGTCGCTGCTCTCGTGGTTGCCGGCATCGTGCTTGCGGTGATCCAGGTGGAGACGGTGTCGGCGCTGGTCGACACCGACTACGGTCGTCTGCTGCTGGCAAAGCTCGCGCTTGTGGTCGGTCTGTTCGCGCTCGCCGCCACCAATCGCTGGGCGCTGACACGCCCGGCCGAAGCGGGGCAGTCCGCTGCACGTCACCGTCTGGTCCGCTCCATTGCGGTCGAGACCCTTATCGTCCTCGCGATCTTCGGCATTGTCGCCGGCTGGCGTTTCACGCCGCCGCCGCGTGCGCTGGCGATCACGGCAGCCGAGCCTGTGTCGACCCATATGATGACGCTGCAGGCGATGGCTGACCTCACAGTGACTCCCGGCAAGGCCGGACCCGTATCCGTCAGCATCATGCTGATGACCGGTGATTTCGGGCCGCTCGATGCCAAGGAAGTGACTTTGGTGCTCTCGCGGCCTGAAGCAGGGATCGAGCCGTTGAAACGCGCTGCGACAAAACCCGGTGACGGCACCTGGCTGGTCGACGGTCTTGTCATTCCGTTTCCCGGGCGCTGGACAGTGCGGCTCGACATCCTGGTTTCGGATTTCGAAATGGTGAAGCTTGAGGGACCGATCGACATCCGTCCCTGACGTCGGCATGATGGCTTAATCGATTGAAATTTCCGATGAATGGACGACCGCCCCTTGTTGACGAAGCGGGTGCCTGAGGCCAATCATGTCACCTCTACGGCGACAGCCGTTATTCGCAGACAGGAACGACAGCATGGAAAAAGCCGAAATCGGCCTGATCGGCCTCGGTACGATGGGCTCCAACCTCGCCCTCAACATTGCCGAGAAAGGGCACCGCATCGCGGTATACAACCGCACGCCGTCGCGAACCGATGATTTCGTTGCCAAGGCGGGCGACCTCGCTGGCCGTGTCGTGCCCTGCGAGAGCCTTGCCGACCTCGCCGCCGCCATCCGCCCGCCGCGGCCGATCATCATCATGGTGCTGGCCGGCAGTCCCGTGGATGAACAGATCGCGGCGCTGCGCGGAGAACTCGCGGCCAACGACATCATCATCGATGCCGGCAACGCCAATTTCCGCGATACGATGCGACGCTTCAGGGAACTGGAGGGTTCGGGCCTGACCTTCATCGGCATGGGCGTTTCGGGCGGCGAAGAAGGCGCACGACACGGTCCGTCGATCATGGTCGGCGGCAAGGAGGAATCCTGGCACCGTGTCGAGAGCGTGCTCACCGCCATTTCCGCCAAGTTCAAGGGCGAACCCTGCGCGGCCTGGCTCGGTCCGGATGGGGCAGGCCATTTCGTCAAGACGATCCACAACGGCATCGAATATGCCGACATGCAGATGATCGCTGAAATCTACGGCATCCTGCGTGACGGGCTGGGAATGGCGCCAAAGGAGATCGGCGCAGTCTTCGCCGAATGGAACAAGGGCCGTCTGAATTCGTACCTGATCGAAATCACTGCCGAGGTGCTGAAAGCCGACGATGCCAGGACCGGCCAGCCGGTGGTCGACATCATCCTCGATCGCGCCGGGCAGAAGGGTACCGGAAAGTGGTCGGCGATCGAGGCGCAGCAACTCGGCATCCCCGCAACCGCCATTGAGGCGGCAGTGGCGGCGCGCGTGCTGTCGTCGCTCAGGGATGAACGGCTGGCAGCAGAGAAAATCTACGGCGGCGGGGTGGCGCCGATTACGGCGCCAAGGGAAACGCTGCTCAAGCAGCTGGAACTGGCGCTGTTTGCCGGCAAGATCGCCGCCTATGCGCAAGGCTTCGCCGTGATGGCGGGCGCTTCGAAGGAATTCGGCTGGAACCTGCCGATGCCGACGATCGCGAAGATCTGGCGCGCCGGTTGTATCATCCGTTCACAGATGCTGGACACCATGGCGGAAGCCTTTGGATCCGGCGCGGCCTCGACCAACCTCTTGATGGCGCCGGACTTCGTGAAGCTGATGCAGGAAGCGCACCCGGCGCTGCGGCGTGTGGTGGCGCTGGCCACGGAAGCAGGCGCGCCGGTGCCGGCACTGTCGTCGGCGCTTGCCTATTTCGACAGCTATCGCCAGGGCCGTGGAACCTCCAATCTCATCCAGGCGCAACGCGATTTCTTCGGAGCGCATGGCTTCGAACGCATCGATGAAGCCGGCGCGTTCCATGGGCCCTGGGGGCAGGGCTGAGGTCTTTCGGATAGCTCCTGAGCGCGCGGCGATCGCTGGATGGTGGCGTCGCGCATTCGTTCGTGTTTGGATGCGGTCCGCTGGCTCCGGGACTGGAGGACATATGCGGGCGAGGTGGCTCCTGTCGGCTGTTGCTGTCGTCTGTTCGGCGATGACCGCGCAGGCCGCAAACGAGATCGCTGCAGACGAATTGGTGGCGCGCGTCGCGAGCAGGGTCGAAGAGCTCATCGAGCGCAATTTTTATAAGCCTGTTGATTTCCCTTCTTTTGCCGGAAAGCATCCGACGAATGCAGATGTCGACAAGGCTCTGGCCGACCTGAAAGCCTCCCATACCCGCCGGTTTATGCCTGGTACGCTTGAATATTACGAAGTGGCGGACATCTACCAGCGTTGGCTAAGTCGGGATCTCAGTTCAATCTTTCCACCACGCGGCGAGGTCCAATATGAAGGTATCGGTATCGCCACAACTGTGATTGACGGCAAGCGGTTCGTCACGGACGTCTATGACGGTGCCATGGCAAAGACAGCCGGAATCCAGGTCGGGGACGAAATACTATCCGTAAACTCACAACCTTTCGACGAGATCAGGTCCTTTAAGGGCGGCGCTGGAACAATCGCTATCGTCACAGTGAGGCGGGCTGCAAAGACGCAGCCGGTAGAGATTCCAGTGATGGTAGCGGCCATTTCACCGGTGAGAATGTTCCTGGAGGCGGTGAGCGCCAGTGCCCGTATTGTCGATTATGCCGGTCGAGATATTGGCTATGTCCGGCTCTGGACGCTTGCGTCTCCACTCACCAACGAAACCGTGGAAACGATGCTGCGCAGCGGGGTTCTAAGCGAATCCGATGGCCTGGTGCTCGACCTGCGCGGCCGTTGGGGCGGCATTTCAAGCGAGCTTCCCGAGATGTTGATGGAGGATTTTGCCGACATATCCTTCACGATGCGAAATGGGCGGAGCTTCTCCCAGAGAGAAACATGGCGCAAACCCATTGTTGTTCTGATTGATGGAGGAACGCGCAGCGCCAATGAACTGCTGGCTTGCGCAATGAAAAAGCGCGGCTTTTCCCTGATTGGCGAGAAAAGCGCTGGAGCCGTGCTGGGCGGCAACGCCTATGTTCTTCCAGACGACAGCCTGTTGATGGTCGCTACTTCGATGGTTCGGGTCGATGGTGAGGTGCTTGAGGGCAGGGGAGTCGAGCCGGACAAAATTGTCAGTGCGCCCGTCCCTTATGCCGGGGGAGCAGATCCGCAGCTTGAGGTGGCGATGAAGGAAGTATCGGAGCAGCTATCCGGTGTCAGTCCGTGGCGCAGTTCTCTATCCCCGGAACAAAGACGCTGTTCGCAGGGAAGCGCGGCCAGGTCGAACTGAAAGCGCCACGATACTTTCTGCCTTGTGATCGAAAGGTCGCCTTCGGCTATTGTGGGGCTTTCACCTCGGCCGGCACCACCAGTCTCTGCATGGGCGCCGCCGACCTGTCGTCGATGCGATTGAGCACGGCGGTTGCCAGATCGTGTCCGGCAAGCCGGAAGTCCTCTTCGACGACGTGGATTTCGGGACGCACCAGCTGCAGCAGATTGAACGGTTCCTTGGCGACGAGGTCGACATCGCGTCCAAGCTTGAACCCTGCCGCCTCGATGCCGGCGATGAGGGCGAAGGTCGGGCCGCCGGCGCCGCAAACGATGCCGTCGGGTCGGCCGGTCCGCCGCATCAGTTCGATGGTGTGGCGGCGAATGTCGTCGATGACGTTGTCGCTGCTGACGGATGAGAACGGAACCTCGCTCAACCCCTGCCGGTCGATCTCGTCGAGGAAGCCGCTGCGCATGTGCTGGTGATAGGTGAGGGCTGTCGGCGGAGCCAGAAGAGCGAGGCGCCGGCGTCCGAGCTCGGCCAGCCGTCGCACTGCCAGCCGCGCGAAGCTCTCATTGTCGAAGTCATGATAGGCGTGCTCTATCCCCATTGCGGTGCGGCCATGAGCGGCAAAGGGAAAGCCACGCTCGGTCAGATAGCGCACGCGCGGGTCATTGGGCTGCGTGCGCGAGATGATGATGCCGTCGGCAGAGCCGGTTTCCACCACATAGCGGATTGGCTCCATCGGGTCGTTGTTGTGGGAATAGGGAGCGACAACCAGATGATAGGGCGTCGCCGCCAGACGCTCTGAAATGCCGTAGATGAAATCGGACAGGAAGCCGCCGATCTGTTCGGTGGTGTTGAGCACGACCGAGATGACGTTGGTCTTGCCCGTGCGCAGGCGCACGCCGGCCCGGTTCGGCCGATAGCCGATCTGGCGCGCGACGAGCTGCACGCGCTTGCGTGTCTCGGCGCCGATCTCCGGTGCGTCCTTCAGTGCGCGTGAAACGGTTGTGACGCCAAGCCCCGTCATGAAGGCAAGCGTCTTGAGCGTCGGCCTGCCGGTCTCCGCTTCGTCCTCGTCCGTGTTGTGGCTCGATTTATCCATAACCCTGCCCGCAGCGCGCATACCAGTCTGTTTCGGCGGCGACAATGCGCGAATTTGTCGGCCCGGCTAAGGCGGGTCGATCACGCAAATATACTGAAACGTTACAGATTTGCCAGTCGGACCTTGGTCGACCGCTTCCGAGCGGTCACCCGCAGTCATGTCCAATCCGGTTGGTTTGCACTGCAATTGCTTATTTTGCAGTGCAAAATGGATGATTTCTCGACATTGCAGCTTATTTTGTCGAGCTTCGAAAAATAGTTTGGCGCGCCGATCGATTGGGGATTGCCACAACGAAACAATTGCCGTATCCAAAATCTGTAACGTTTCAGATTTTGGGAGGAATCGGAATGCGACGCACTTTGACGGCTGCCGTGCTGGCAGCCGGGACGGCTCTCGGTTTTGCCGGCCCCACTTTCGCTACGGATCTGGAAGTCACGCATTGGTGGACGTCGGGCGGTGAAGCCGCTGCCGTCGCTGAACTCGCCAAGGCATTCGACGCGACCGGTAACAAATGGGTGGATGGCGCCATCGCCGGCTCCGGCGGCACAGCCCGTCCGATCATGATCTCGCGCATCACCGGCGGCGATCCGATGGGCGCAACGCAGTTCAACCATGGCCGTCAGGCGGAGGAGCTTGTGCAGGCCGGGCTGATGCGCGATCTCACCGATATCGCCGCCAAGGGCAAGTGGACGGATGTCGTGCGGCCGAAAGGGTTGCTCGATTCCTGCACCATCGACGGCAAGATCTATTGCGTGCCCGTCAACATCCATTCCTGGCAATGGCTGTGGCTGTCCAATGATGCCTTTGCCAAGGCCGGCGTGGCAGTGCCGAAGACCTGGGACGAATATGTCGCGGCAGCGCCCGCGCTGGAGAAAGCGGGTATCGTACCGCTTGCGGTGGGTGGCCAGCCCTGGCAGTCCTCCGGTGCGTTCGATGTGCTTCTGCTGGCTGTCGGCGGAACGGACGCTTTCCTGAAAGTCTACAAGGATAAGGATGGTGCGTTTGCCGGCGGGCCGGAGATCGCCAAGGTGTTCAAGGCGGCGGATGATGCCCGCAGGATGTCCAAGGGCACCAATGTCCAGGACTGGAATCAGGCCACCAACATGGTCATCACTGGCAAGGCCGGCGGCCAGATCATGGGTGATTGGGCGCAGGGTGAGTTCCAGGTAGCCGGCAAGGTGGCCGGCAAGGACTATACCTGTCTGCCCGGCCTCGGCATGAACAGCGCGCTCGCAACTGCTGGCGATGCTTTCTATTTCCCGCTGCTCAAGGACGCCGACAAGGCCAAGGCGCAGGAAGTGCTTGCTGAAACGCTGCTCGATCCCAAGACGCAGGTGGCTTTCAACCTGAAGAAAGGTTCGCTGCCGGTGCGCGGCGACGTCGATCTTGCTGCCGCCAATGACTGCATGAAGAAGGGCCTCGACATCCTCGCCAAGGGCAATGTGATCCCGTGGACGGACCAGTTGCTGTCGCAGGATACGCAGAAGCAGAAGGAGGACCTGTTCGCCGAATTCTTCGCCAAGCCGGACCTGACCGTCGAGGATGCGCAGAAGCGCTTCGCCGACATCATCTCCAGCGCTGACTGATCCTGTTCACCCGATCCTCCCGGGCTCCGGCTCCGTCCAGTGCTTGGCGGGGCCGGAGTTCCCGGAGGTCCAGGACCTGGGACGGCACCTCCATGAGCACTGTGACCAAGCGACCAAGCCGGCTGTTCCGCAACCTCAATGCCAAGATCGCCTCGGTGCCGATGATCCTCACCGCGCTGGTGGTGTTCGTCGGCGGCACGCTGTGGACCGTGCTTTACTCCTTCACCAATTCGCGTCTGCTGCCGCGGCTCAAATTCGTTGGCCTCGACCAGTATGAGCGACTGTGGGCAACGCCGCGCTGGCTGGTGTCGATCGAGAACCTGGCGATCTACGGCGTCCTGTCGCTGGTCTTTTCCCTGGTGATCGGCTTCGTCCTGGCGGCGCTGCTCGACCAGAAGATCCGCTTCGAGGACACGTTCCGCACCATCTTCCTCTATCCCTTCGCGCTTTCCTTCGTCGTCACCGGCGTGGTCTGGCAATGGCTGCTCAATCCGGATTTCGGGGTGCAGGCCGTGGTGCGCTCGCTAGGCTGGGAAAGCTTCGCCTTCGATCCGCTCTATACTTCGAGCATCGTCATCTACGGCGTGTTGATCGCGGCGCTCTGGCAAGGTACCGGCTTCGTGATGTGCCTGATGCTGGCAGGCTTGCGCGGCATCGACGAGGATATCTGGAAAGCGGCGCGGGTAGACGGCATCCCGGCCTGGAGAACCTATCTCTTCATCATCCTGCCGATGATGCGGCCGGTGCTGGTCACCACGCTGGTCATCATCGCCGCCGGCATTGTCAAGGTCTACGACCTCGTCGTGGCGCAGACCAGCGGCGGGCCGGGTATCGCATCCGAGGTGCCGGCCAAGTACGTCTACGACTACATGTTCTTCGCACAGAATCTCGGCCAGGGTTTCGCGGCCTCGACGATGATGCTTTTGTCGGTCGCCATCGTCATCGTGCCCTGGGCCTATCTCGAATTCGGGCGGAGGCGCTGACGATGGCGATGTCACAGGCCATCGAGGGCCCGCGTGGGCCGAAGCCACGCCACGCCTTCTCGAAGCGCAACATCTTCATCTACGGCACGCTGTTCGTGGTTGCCGTCTACTACCTGCTGCCGCTCTATGTGATGGTGGTGACGTCGCTGAAGGGCATGCCGGAAATCCGGCTTGGCAACATCTTCTCGCCACCGCTGGAAATCACCTTCGAGCCGTGGGTGAAGGCCTGGGCGACGGCGTGTACCGGGCTGAATTGCGACGGGCTTTCGCGCGGCTTCTGGAATTCGGTGCGCATCACCGTGCCTTCGGTGATCCTGTCGATCGCCATCGCGTCGGTGAATGGCTACGCGCTCGCCAACTGGCGTTTCAAGGGCTCGGAGCTGTTCTTCACCATCCTGATCGTCGGCGCCTTCATTCCCTATCAGGTGATGCTCTACCCGATCGTCATCATCCTGCGCGAAATCGGTCTTTATGGCAGCCTGAGCGGGCTGGTCATCGTGCATTCCATCTTCGGCATGCCGATCCTGACGCTGCTGTTCCGCAACTATTTCGCATCATTGCCCGAAGAATTGTTCAAGGCGGCACGTGTCGACGGCGCCGGCTTCTGGAGCATCTATCTGCGCATCATGCTGCCGATGTCGGTGCCGATCTTCGTCGTCGCCGTCATCCTGCAGATCACCGGCATCTGGAACGACTTCCTGTTCGGCGTCGTCTACACGCGCCCCGACACCTACCCGATGACCGTGCAGCTCAACAACATCGTCAATTCGGTGCAGGGCGTGAAGGAATACAACGTCAACATGGCTGCCACGCTGCTGACCGGCCTCGTGCCCCTCGTCGTCTATTTCATCTCCGGCAAACTGTTCGTGCGCGGCATCGCCGCGGGTGCGGTGAAAGGGTGAGCATGAACATGATCGCCAGTCCCAGCGTCTCGATCCAGGATCTGAAGCTCAATTTCGGTACCGTCTCGGTGCTGCAGTCGCTCAACCTCGACATCGCGGAGGGCGAGTTCATCGTGCTGCTCGGGCCGTCCGGCTGTGGCAAGTCCACCTTGCTCAACTGCATTGCCGGCCTGCTCGACATTTCAGACGGCCGCATCTTCATCAAGGGCAAGAACGTCACCTGGGAGGAGCCGAAGGACCGCGGCATAGGCATGGTGTTCCAGTCCTACGCGCTCTATCCGCAGATGAGCGTGGAGAAGAACCTGTCGTTTGGTCTCAAGGTGGCGGGAACGCCAAAGGACGAGATCGACAAGCGCATTTCCCGCGCGGCCGAAATCCTGCAGATCGAGCCGCTGCTGCAGCGCAAGCCGGCAGCACTTTCCGGCGGCCAGCGCCAGCGCGTGGCGATCGGCCGGGCTCTGGTCCGCGACGTCGATGTCTTCCTGTTCGACGAACCCTTGTCCAATCTGGACGCCAAGCTGCGTTCTGAACTGCGCGTCGAGATCAAGCGGCTGCACCAGCGGCTCGCCAACACCATGATCTATGTCACCCACGACCAGATCGAGGCGATGACGCTGGCCGACCGCATCGCCGTGATGCGCGGTGGCGTGATCCAGCAGCTGGACGCGCCGCAGGCAATCTACAACCGCCCGGTCAATCGTTTCGTCGCCGGTTTCATCGGTTCGCCCGGCATGAATTTCGTCGACGGCAGGGTGGAGGCGAGCGATGGCGGCTGGCGCTTCAGCTCTGGCGACCTGAGTATCCCGCTCTCGACCTATGCTTTCGAAGGGCAACCTCTGCCGGGACCGGCAGTGTTTGGGGTCAGACCCGAACATATCGGTCTCAATTCGGGTTCCGGCTGGCCGTTCTCCGCGAAGGCCACCGTCGATGTCGTCGAGCCGATGGGGTCCGACACTCTGGTCTGGGTGCGGCTCGGCGCACAAAGCCTGTCGGTGCGAGTGCCCTCCGAGCGTGCGCCCGGAACCGGCAGCCAGGTCGAGATCGGCTTCGATCCGTTGCGCGCCTCGCTGTTCGGTGAAGACGGCAACCGGC
>WPCJ01294760.1_pt1 | contig 17509 bp, 15 predicted proteins | sample 5399831 | NCBI WGS metagenome assembly WPCJ01 (sample SAMN12869470, study PRJNA574797) | sludge metagenome | isolation source: wastewater treatment of pH10 | place: China:Beijing | collected 2019-05-20 | reverse complement strand
CGCGCTGGGGACGTTCACTCCGCTCCGGACGCTCGAAGCGGCGCTGTTCACCCTGCGGTTGCTCGGGAGCGGCCTCGATGGCCCCGCCTTCGCTCACCGGGATGTCAGAACGCGGCGCGTCGGGGCGCGGCGCGTAACCGCCGGAAGCGCCCTGGCCGCCTTCGGCATTGCGGTCGAAACGGCGTTCGCCACGATCCGGGCGATCGAAACGGCGCTCGTTGTTATTGTTGTTGCGGTCGTTGTTAAAGCGCTCGCGGCGATTCTGGCGGTCGAAGCGCTGGCCGCCCTGCTGGCCCTCTCCCGCTTCACCCTCGGTGCGCTGGCCTCCACCATGGCCGTTATAGCCATTGGGGTTGCCATAACCGTTGGAGCGCATCTCCGGCTGCGGGCCGGTGCCGGGCTGGAAGGGCTGGCCCTCCTCGTCACCCTCTTCCTCACCCTCGTCCGCGTCTTCGACGAAGGCGCGATTCGGCGGGAAGGAATGGCCGAACTGCTGAGCCATCTGCTCCTGCGCCGCGAGCAGGATGCGATAGTAATGCTCGGCGTACTGGAAATAGCTCTCGGCCGCGACAGTGTCGCCCGAAGACTGGGCATCGCGCGCAAGCTGCAGGTATTTTTCCGCGACATGCTGCGCCGTGCCGCGAACCTTTACGTCCGGACCGTTGGATTCGTAGCTGCGCTGCAACGGATTCGGAGATTTGCGATTACCGTTATTGTTGCCGCCGCCGCTATTATTGCGGCCGCGCATACGCCGGTTCTGACCTGGTCTCATTCGCGTCTGTCTCGCGCTTCTGTGTTCAAAACAACCGTGGTGCCGTCATGCGCGTCGCGAAGCACAGCGGGTTGTGACGCTGTGTCGGGCTAAGTTGACCTGAAGGGGCGATCCGCCGTTCCTGGTCTTCACGCGCTCTTTTCCAAAAAGGGGTTTCAACCCCATGAGCCGATCGGCGACACGCGCCTTCGGGGCTCCATCCGGCTTATCAGCTGCATCGTCTCGGGAACACGCCCGCAAACGATGCCGAACTCGAGCAAATCCTGCAAGATCGGGAACTGCCCAGAGGCCCGGCTCTGACGCCACCAGCTTCGGCTGGAAGCTGCATAGCTGCTTTTGGCGGCTTCTCCAAGCGAAATCGACCAAAAGCCTGTGCATTCTCAAGCGAGCGTGAAGATCAGCGCCCGCTCATGCCCACCGAGATCGTGGCGGCTACCCCGGAATTCAAGCCCTCCCCCCCGCATCAACGCGACGACATCCGGCCCCTGCCCCGCCCCGATCTCCAGAACGATGACGCCATCGGGCGCCAGCAAGGGCGGCAGTGCAGATGCGAAGAGCCTGTAGGGTCCAAGCCCGTCCTGCCCTCCATCCAGTGCCAGCAGCGGATCATGCTCGCGCACCTCGACGGAGAGCGTCGCGATCTCGGTCGACGGTATATAGGGCGGGTTCGAGACGATGAGGTCGAAGCGGCCAGTCAGCCCCTCGGTCCAGTTACCCTGCCGAAAAGTCGCCCGGCCGTCGACGCCATTGAGAGCGGCGTTGCCGGCAGCGGTACAGCAGGCCTCTCCGGACAGGTCGACGCCGACACCTCGCGCCAGGGGCAGTTCGCTGAGCAGTGCGATCAACAGGCAACCGGTACCCGTGCCAAGATCGAGCAGCGCCAGCTCCTCGTCACGGCGCCCGGTCAGTTCGGCGAGCGCCGTCTCGACGATCGTCTCGCTGTCGGGCCGCGGCTCCAGGGTCGCCGGTGACAGACGGAACGGCAGCCCCCAGAATTCGCGCTCTCCAAGGATACGCCAGACCGGCTCGCCTGCGACGCGTCGGGCCATGAAACCCTTCAGCCGGGCGCATGCCTCGGCCGTCAGAATCATGGCGGAATCGGCATGCTCCACTCCTAGGCTGCCCTCGACCAGCAAGCGCGCATCGAGCCCCGGACTGGCCGAGCCGGCGCGCTGAAGCTCTCTCGCAAGCAGGCGCCGCACCTCCCTGACGGTCGGCACGGCGCCCTCCCCTGACAGATTTTCAGCAAAGCCCTCGAAGAGCTTCGCAGTTTCCCAACCGGCGGCTAGTTGCCGTTCATCTTCAGGTCCATGCAGGTTTTCATCTTCTTGTTGATCGCGGCCTTGCTCTCGCGAGTGCCGCCCATCTCCATCCGGCATGCCTTGCGCGCCTGCGACTGCGTCATCGCGCCCTGCAAGGCGGCCGGCTGCCCCGCCGTCATCTTGCGGAAGGTCTTTTCCTGAGCCTGCGAGACGCCGCTCATCGCCAGCATCATCAGCCCGGCCACGGCCATCGTCGAAAACATCTTGATCATGAGAGGGTCCCCCCTTCGCTGGTGTCGATGCCTTATCAACGCGGGGCGAGGATTTTGGTTTCATCGCGAGCGCCTCACGCCATGCCCTCGGCCGCCAGCAGCTTCGCCTGATGCTCTGCGGTCAACGCATCCACGATCTCGTCGAGAACGAGACCCTGCATCATCTCGTCGAGCTTGTAGAGCGTCAGGTTGATGCGGTGGTCCGTGACGCGTCCCTGCGGAAAATTATAGGTGCGGATGCGCTCCGAACGATCGCCGGAGCCGACCTGCGAACGCCGGTCCGCCGAGCGCTCGGCATCGATGCGCATGCGCTCCATGTCGAAGAGCTTCGCACGCAGCAATTCATATGCTCGCGCCTTGTTCTTGTGCTGGGAGCGCTCGTCCTGAACCAGCACGACGGTGTTGGTGGGGATGTGGGTGAGGCGCACGGCCGATTCCGTCTTGTTGACGTGCTGGCCACCGGCACCACCCGAACGCAGCGTGTCGATACGGATATCGGCCTCGTTGAGCACGACATCGACATCGGTCGCGAGCGGCAGCGTCGCCACCGTCGCGGCAGAGGTGTGGATGCGCCCGCTTCCTTCGGTATCCGGCACGCGCTGGACGCGATGGACACCGGATTCGAACTTGAGCCTGGCATAAACTCCGCGGCCATTGATCTCGGCGATGACCTCCTTGAAGCCACCCATCGTTCCCTCGCTCTCGGAGAGGATGTCGACGCTCCAGCCCTTCTGAGCGGCGTGACGCTGGTACATGCGCAGGAGATCACCGGCGAAGAGCGAAGCCTCGTCGCCGCCGGTGCCCGCCCTGATTTCCAGGATGACGCCACGCTCGTCGGCTGCATCCTTCGGCAGCAGGGCGACGAGAATCTCGCGGGCGCGCGCCTCGATCTCGGCGCGGGCGGCGTCGCGCTCCTCGTAGGCGAGATCGCGGAACTCGGAGTCGGTGGCGGGGTCGGCGATCAACCCCTCGGCCTCCTCCAGCGAGGCTTGCGCCTGCCGCCATGAGGCGATCGCGGCGACGACGGGATCGAGCTCCGCCAGTTCCTTCGCCAGCTCGACGGTGCGCGCCGCCTCGGTCGCGTGATTGATCTCGTCGGTCGCAGCGGCATGGCGCGCCACGATGACGTCAAGACGATCCTGGGGGAGCTGGAGGGACATGCGGGAACTCGTGGAACGACAGGGAAAGGCGGCAGAGACGGCGCAAGCAGCGTCGCTAGACCGGAATCTTGAACTCGGTCGCGAAGGCGGAGAGCTGCGGGCGCAGATTGGTGGCCCCCTCCGGCGCAGCCAGCATCCAGTCCATGCGCTCGCGCAACTTGCCGGCATCGAGCGCCCGCAGCATCGCCTTGACCGGGCCGATCGAGGCGGCCGACATCGAGAAGCCGCGATAGCCCAGACCGATCAGGGCCATGGTTTCCAGCGGCTTGCCACCCATCTCGCCGCAGACAGTGACCGGGCAGCCGGTCTCGGCAGCCGCCTCGACGATACGCCGGAGAGCCCGGAGCGAGCCGACACCGAGAGGATCGAAGCGGTCTGCGACGCGCTTGTTCTCACGGTCCGCTGCAAAGAGGAACTGCATGAGATCGTTGGTGCCGATCGACAGGAAATCAGCCTCTCGCGCGATCTCGGGCAACTCGAACAGCAGCGAGGGCACCTCGACCATCACCCCGACCCTGAGGTCGCGCGGCGGCGTGACGCCCTGCTTTTCCAGCATCGCCTGCTCGCGGCGGATGATCATGCGGGCGCGGCGGAACTCCTCGGTGGTCGCGACCATCGGCAGCATGATCTTGAGATCGCGGCCCGCCCCGGCGCGCAGCATCGCGCGCACCTGCGCCCTCAGCAACCGCGGCTTGTCGAGGCCGATGCGGATCGCGCGCCAACCGAGCGCCGGGTTCTCCTCCTCGACACGCTCCATATAGGGCAGCACCTTGTCGCCGCCGATATCGAGCGTACGGAAGGTGACGGGCCGTTCCGCCGCGGCGTCGAGCACCGTGGCATAGAGCGCCTGCTGCTCGGCCGTTGTCGGCATGTGCTGCGCCACCATGAACTGCAGTTCGGTACGGAACAGGCCGATCCCGGACGCGGCAGTGGCTTCCAGATTCGGCAGGTCGACGAACAGACCGGCATTGATCTGCAGCGTGATCTCGACCCCGTCGCGGGTCACCGCCGGGAGTTCCTTCAGCTTCTGATACTGCTTCTGTTTGCGGGCGCGCAGCCGCGCCTTGTCCTTATAGGCATTCTCGACGTCGGGTTGCGGGCGGATCTGCACTTCGCCGGCCTGGCCATCGACGATGATGGCATCGCCCGCTTCGACCAGCGCGGTCGCATTGACGACCTCCCCGACGGCGGGAATGCCGAGCGCACGGGCGACGATGGCGATATGGCTGGCCGGGCCGCCCTCCTCCAGCACGAGCCCGCGCAAATGGGCCCGGTCGTAGTCCAGCAGCGCCGCCGGCCCCATCGACCGGGCGACGAGGATCGCGTTCTCCGGCAGGTTCTCGCGGGCGACGCCGTTGGCCTTGCCGACCAACGTGCGCAACAGCCTGTCGGCGAGATCGTCGAGATCATGCAGCCGCTCGCGCAGATAGGGGTCGGTCTGGCGCAGCATCTTGGCACGGGTGTCGGACTGGACGCGCTCGACCGCCGCCTCGGCGGTGAGACCGGTCATCACGACTTCGCGCATGCGGCGCAGCCAGCCCTGATCGTGAGCGAACATGCGGAAGGTCTCGAGCACGTCGCGATGCTCGCCGGTATGGGCGACGTCGCCGCGCTCGATCAATTCGTCGATCGAGGCCCGCATCTCGCTGATCGCCGCTTCGAGACGGCCGACCTCGGCCGCCGGATTCTCTGCGATGAGATTGGTGATCGCGACCCGCGGCTCGTGCAGCACGACATGGCCGAGGCCGACGCCATCGGCCAGCGCCACGCCAACGCCGTGGATCGGCCGGTCGAGGCCGATCGAGGCGCCGGGCGCCGCCAGAGACTTGAGGCCGCCAGCCGCGATCATCTCCGCCATCAGCATGGCTGTGGTCTGGAGCGTCTCGATCTCGTCCTCGGAATAGAGCCGCGAGGCGCGGTTCTGGATGACGAGCACGCCCATCACGGCGCCGCCGCGCAGGATCGGCACACCGAGGAAGGAGCGGTAGACCTCTTCGCCCGTCTCCGGACGATAGGAGAAGGAGGGATGCGCCTGCGCATCCGACAGCGCCAGCGGCTCTGCCTCGCTCGCGATCAGACCGACGAGGCCTTCGCCCGCCCGCATGGTGGTGAGATGGACCGCCTCGCGATTGAGGCCTTCGGTTGCGTAAAGTTCGAGAGAGCCGTCCTCGCGCAGGACATAGACCGAACAGACCTCGGCGACGAGATTGCCGGCGATCAGCACGACGAGCCGGTCCAGCCGCTCCTGCGGGCTGATCGATGCCGCCATGACCTCACGGAGACGGCGCAACAGAACGCCCGGTCCTCCGAGAGCGCCTCGCATCGATCTCAGCCCTCCGCCCGCCTCCTCAGCCATCGACGATACGATGCCTGTCCAGACCCTGAGTCGCCCGCTCCGGTCATGCTGCCTTCTAGCGACGAAAGACCTTATTCGGCAAGGGCCGCGAACGAGCTATGCAGCATCCCCCCAAGATTTCAGCCGTTTTCCTGACGCAAGAGCCAAGTCTCACGGCCGCACCAATGCCAGATGAGAGCCCCCGGCAGCGCTCCGCTTGCCGCGCGATCCTGCCGACATCTTGCCCACACCGGCTTCCGAAGGCGGCGATGACGCGGCCGATGCCTCGCCCCGGCCCGCGCGCCGCGCGCCTGCACGGGGCTCCTTGCGCAACCCACCGGCAGCCAATGTCTCCGCCGAGGGCTTATCCCCCGACAGCGCGAGCAGATATTGCCGCGTCCACCAATCGATATCGGTGGCGGCGATAAGAGCGTAGAGCCGTTCAAAACGGCGGATGCGCTCCGTTTTCGGCATCGCGAGCGCGGTGCGGATCGCCTCCGCCACCTCATGGGAATCGAAGGGGTTGACGATCAGCGCTTCGCCCATCTGCTGAGCAGCGCCGGCAAAGCGCGAGAGCACCAGAACGCCCGGATCGGCAGGGTTTTGCGCGGCAATGTACTCCTTGGCGACGAGGTTCATGCCGTCACGCATCGGCGTGACCAGCCCGACCTGGGCACGGCGGTAGAAGCCGGCCAGCGCCTTGCGCGAATAGGCCTTCTTGACCACGCGGATCGGCGTCCAGTCGAATTCGCCGAGCTGGGCATTGAGGCGGCCGGCAACCTCGTCGGACTGGCGGTCGAGCTCGGCATATTCGGGCACATCGCTGCGCGAAGGGGGCGCGACCTGCAACAGGCTGACCCGGCCGCGCTCCTCGGGATGGTTGCGCAGGAACTCGCCGAAGGCTTCGAGGCGCTGAACGATGCCCTTGGAATAATCGAGCCGATCGACGCCGATGACGAGCTTGCGCTCGCCAAGGGATTCCCGTGTTGCCCGCAGCGGCGTCGCCGCCTGGCGGACGGAAGCAGCCGCGAGCTTGCGGAAGCCCTCGACATCGATGCCGATCGGGAAGGCCTGCACCGACGTCTCGCGCGAACCGAGCCGGACCCGCCTTCCATCCGTGCGGCCACCGCAAAGGGAGACCAGTCCCCCGATCAGGTTGCGGGCGTCGACCTCGGTCTGCATCCCGACGAGATCATAGGCGGCCATGGTACGGATCAGCGTCGCGCTGAAGGGCAAGGCGTCGATGACCTCAGCCGCCGGCCAGGGAATGTGATGGAAATAGCCGATGCGGTTGGTGACGCCGCGCCGGCGCAACTCCGCTGCCAGCGGAATCAGGTGGTAATCGTGGATCCAGATGAGATCGTCGGGCTTGATCAGTCCGGCGAGCGCGCGGGCAAAGCGGCGGTTAACGCCGAGATAGCCCATATAGTCGCTGCGCTGGAACTCGGTCAGGCCCAGCCGGTAGTGCATCAGCGGCCAGAGCGCGCGGTTCGAGAAGCCGAGGTAATAACTCTGGCGCTCGGCCTCGCTGAGATCGGTCACCGCATAGGTCACGTTACCGTGCTGGACCTGCCGAATCTGCGTGGGCGAGCCTTCGCTCACGGCGCCGCTCCAACCGAACCAGAGACCGCCTCGCTGCTCCAGCGCCTCGCGCAGGGCGACGGCCAGCCCTCCCGCCATCACCTTTTCATGGCGATCGGGAATCGTGACGCGGTTGGAAACGACGACAAGACGCATAAGCTTTAGCATTCTCCGGCAGAGGCCGCCCGCATTTCGCCATCGGCGGCAGGAACAGAACACTTCCGAAAGCGTAATGTTTCCGTGGTGCGGACGCGGTCACATGGCAGCCCTGTGGCAGCCGTGCGGTGAAATCGCGACAACCATGGTAGGCTTTCGACAGATCGAGGCAACCCCTCGCACCGAATTTTCGACACGGCCGTCGCCAGTCGATAAGACAGAAAAGGATATCACCGGCTGAACGGCCGCTCTTCTGCCGTCTTCTCTGCCCAGATACGAAACGATGACGACCCTGACCGAACCCGATATCGCCGCAAGGCCCGACGAGATCGTTCCCTCCGATCGCGAAATCGCTCTTTTTCTCGATTTCGATGGCACACTCGTGGAAATCGCGCCCTCGCCGGAAGACGTGCATCTCGACCGCCGCGTGGCGCCAGCGCTGACGCTACTGCGCGCGCAGCTCGGCGGGGCACTCGCCCTGGTCTCGGGCCGCCCGATCGCCTTTCTCGACAGAATCCTGGCCCCGCACCGCTTCGACATCGCCGGGCTGCACGGCGCCCAGATCCGCGTCGACGGCGAAATCCGCTCGCAGGCCGACACGCACGATGGCATGCGGGAGGCGCTGCGCGACCTCGTCCGTTTCGCCAACAGCCATGTCGGCATCATCGTCGAAGACAAGCGCATTTCCGTGGCGTTGCACTGGCGCCTGGCACCTTCACTGGAGGAAGAGGCCCTGGCCCTGATGCGTCGTATCGCGGCGAGGTTGGGGCCGGGCATGCGGCTGCAGGAGGGGAAAGCCGTCGCCGAACTGGTTCCGGCCGGCGCCAGCAAGGGTAGTGCGGTCGCCTGGCTGATGGCGACCCCGTCCTATGCCGGACGTCGACCGGTCTTCATCGGCGACGACATCACCGACGAGGACGGGTTCGAAGCCGTCAACGCCATGGGCGGCGTCTCCGTCCGAATCGGCACGGACCGCGAAAGCCACGCCACCTTCCGGCTCGCCTCGCCCACAGCGCTCAGGCACATCCTTCTCGAAGCCGCCGAAGGCGGCCATCTTTCCGCTTCCAGCTTCAAGCAGGACTGACCGACCATGACCGTGACGACTTCGACTGCGGGGCAGCACTCGGCCTCGCTCGACCTCGGCGTGATCGGCAATTGCTCGATCGCCGCCCTCATCGACCGCCGCGCCCGCATCGTCTGGGGCTGCTTCCCGCGCTTCGACCGCGACCCCGTCTTCTGCTCGCTGATCGACAACCAGCCCGAGGATGGCGACGCCGAGCCCGAAAAGGGCGTTTTCGCCATCGAGCTCGTCGGCATGACGCGTTGCGAGCAGAGCTATCTCGACAACACCGCGATCCTCTCCTCGGTGCTCTCTGACGACCAGGGCAATGCAATCGAAATTCTCGATTTCGCGCCGCGCTTCGTGCGCTACGAGCGCTTCTTCCGGCCGCCGCAACTGGTGCGCCGGGTTCGACGCGTCTCCGGCCGGCCGCGCATCCGCGTGCTGGCCAGGCCCTGCCTCGGCATCGGTGAAGAGCCCGACGAGATCACGCGCGGTTCCAACCATGTCCGCTTCGTGGGGGCCGATCAGACCATCCGGCTGACGACCAACGCGCCGCTCTCCTATGTCGTGGAAGGCACGCCGTTCGCCGTCGACCAGGCCTACTCCTTCTTCATCGGCTCCGACGAAGCCCTGCGCGCCGAAATCGAGACGACCTCGCGCGAGTTCCTCGACAAGACCACAGATTATTGGCGCGACTGGGTGCGCTCGCTCTCGATCCCCTTCGAATACCAGAAGGAGGTGATACGCGCGGCGATCACGCTGAAACTCTGCTCCTTCGAGGAAACGGGCGCGATCGTCGCGGCATTGACCACATCAATTCCCGAGGCTCCGGGCACGCAACGCAACTGGGACTATCGCTATTGCTGGCTACGCGACGCCTATTTCGTCGTGCATGCGCTGAACCGCCTCGGCACGACGCGGACGATGGAAGACTACCTCGGCTTCATCACCAATATCGTCGACACCTTCACCGAAAGCGGCGCCGAGCACCTGCCCCCGCTCTACCCGATCACGCGGGGCGGCTCGCTCGTCGAGTTCGAGGCGAAGAACCTGTCGGGCTATCGCGGGCACCAGCCGGTGCGTTTCGGCAATGGCGCGGCGGTGCAGATCCAGAACGATGGCTATGGCGCGGTCGTGCTGGCGGCGACGCATGCCTTCTTCGACCGCCGCCTGATCCAGCCCGGCAAGGAAACCTTGTTCGGGCAGCTCGAACGCATGGGCGAGATCGCCATCGCCGTATTCGACAAGCCCGATGCCGGCCCCTGGGAGTTGCGCGAGAAGGAGGCCGTGCATTCCTTCTCCAGCGTGATGTGCTGGGCCGCCTGTGACCGGCTCGCCCGCATCGCCGGCACGCTCGGGCGCGCCGACCGCAAGGAATACTGGAAGGGCGAGGCGCGCCGGCTGAAGGACATCATCGCCGAGCAGATCTGGAACGAGAGCAAGGGCCATTTCGTCTCGACCTTCGGCGGCGAGGACCTCGACGCGACGCTGCTGCTGCTGGCAGAACTCGGCTTCGTCAAGCCGGACGACGCCCGCTTCGTCGCCACCGTCGAGGCGATCGGCCGCGATCTCAAGCGCGGCGACCTCCTGCTGCGCTACGCGACGCAGGACGATTTCGGCTACATGCATACCGGCTTCCTGATCTGCGCCTTCTGGTATGTCGAGGCGCTGAACGCGATCGGGCGCAGCGAAGAGGCGAAGGAACTGTTCGGGCGCATCCTGCAGCGGCGCAACAGCTTCGGCCTGCTCTCGGAGGATGCCGACCTCAAGACCGGCGAGCTGTGGGGCAATTTCCCCCAGACTTATTCGCATGTCGGCCTGATCAATTGCGCCATGCGCCTGAGCCGGGACTGGGAAGAGGCGTTCTGATCTGCCCCGTCATGGCCGGGCTTGATCCGGCCATCTCGTGACGAGATCGCCCCGCCTGACAACACTCCGCTCTGCCTGAGATGCCCGGGTCAAGCCCGGGCATGACGCCGGAGACGTGACAGCGACTCGTGCCGTCACTCCACCCTGGCTGCCGCACGCATCACGGCGAGCGCCAGAACCTGTGCCGCCGGGACGATGCTCTCGACCTCCAGGAACTCGTCCGGGGTATGAGCCATGCCGCCGATCGGGCCGACGCTGCAGAGCGTCGGAGTGCCCTGCGCGGCGGTGAAGCCGGAATCGGCGCAACCGCCGGTGAATTCCGCGGTGACGCCGATGCCGAAGCTGGCAGCCGCCTCGCGATAGGTGTCGTAGAGCGCGGCCGATTCCGGGGAGCGCTCCAGCGGCAGGAACTCGCCCTTGATCGAGAGCACGGCGCTGGTGCCGGCAACTTCGGGGGCTTCGACGATCGCCTTGATCTTGCCGACCATCTCATCGCGCTGGGCGGCGGTGACATAGCGCAGGTCGATCTCACACCAGGCGCTGGGCGCGATGGTGTTGACGGTCTGGCCGCCGCCGATCAGGCCGACATTGACGGTCACGCCCTTCTCCAGATCGGTGAGGCCCTGGAGCTTCGGGATCTTGTGGCCGAGATCGACGATAGCCGAAGCTCCCTTCTCGTAATTCGCGCCGGAATGAGCGGGCTTTCCGGTGAAGTCGGCCCGCATGAAGACGCCGCCCTTGCGGCCGCTGGTAACGGACTGCTTCTGATCCCTGGCGAATTCGGTGCCCGCCGGCAGACGGCTGGGCTCGGCATTGAAGACACAGCGCGACTCGCGTGCCGCCGCCTCGATCACCGGCCGCGAGGACGGCGAGCCGATCTCCTCGTCGCTGGTCGTCAGCATGAGGAGCGGCGCGGCGAGGCCGCCGCATTCGGCGAAGGCTGCCGCGACGAAGGCCGAGATCATCACGCCCGCCTTCATGTCGGCGACGCCCGGGCCATAGGCCCGCGAGCCCTTGATCGTGAAGGGCCGGCGCGTCGGCTCGCCCTGCGGGAAGACGGTGTCGCGATGGCCGAGCAGCATGACCGGGCGCTGATCGTTGGCCGTTGGGTTGGGCAGGCGAGCCCGGACCGCATCGCCGAAGCGGCTGTCCGGCACGATCTCGACCTCGAGCCCGTTCGCCCGGTGGAAGCGTGCGACGACATCGCCGGCCCGATCGACGCCGGCTTTGTCATAGGAGCCCGAGTCGGTGTCGACCAGCTCGCGCAGCAGTGCGACCATGCCTTCCTTGCGACTCGCCAGCCACTCGGTGACCTTCTTCTCCTCTGGGGTCAGGGCGCTGTGGCTCGGGGCGCTCATGGGCTCGCTCGCATTCGTTCCGGATGGATAATGCAGGCGAGCTTATCGCCATTGCCGCGAGCGGCAATGGCGGGCGGCGACGCCCATGCCATTCACGACGCGCATAGCCGCGGCGGCGGATTCCGGCAGGACTGCGAACTCAGGCGATACCGGCATACCAGGCGAGGACATAGGCCAGCGTACCGACTGCCATAGGCACAAGCGGGTTGACCTTCGAGCGATAGGTCGCCAGCGCCGTGGCGGCCGTGATCGCATAACCGACGAGGCCGGCGTCAGCGGCCAGCGTCGCAACCACGCCGCTCGCCAGCATCAGGCCGAGCGCGATCGGCACCAGCGCCAGCGTGACGATCCGGACCACGCGGCTGCCGCCGAAACGCTGGAGGCCACGGCTGGAGGCGAGCGCCAGCAGGCAGGACGGCAGCAAGAGTGCGGCCGTTGCAACAAGCAAACCGGCCGCACCTGCGACATGCCAGCCAATGACGCTGCCAAGCATGATATTGGGGCCGGGCGCCGTCTGCGCGATGGCGAAGAGGCGGGCAAAGGTCGGCGCATCCATCCAGCCGAGAATATCGACGACCTGGCGATGGATTTCGGGCACGACAGCATTGGCGCCGCCGATCGCCATCAGCGAGATTGTGCCGAAGGTGACGATCAACTGGAAGAAGACGCCGCGCTCCATCAGACCCGCCGCGCTCCTAGCGTCGCCGCCACGAGGCCAAGCGGCACGAGCACCAGCAGGGTCGGCAGCATCGGCAGGCGCAGCAGGCCCACCGCAACGAAGGCGGCCGCAGCCATGACCCAGGCCCAGCGCGCGAGACCGGCCTTCGCGAGCAGCCGCAAGGCCGTACCGAGGATAAGCCCAGCGGCGCTGGCGGCGGCACCGGTCAAAGCGATCTGCGCGAGCGGATGGCCGGATACGGCGTCATAGCCATTCGCGAGCGCGACCAGGCAGAGGAGCGGCATCGCCATCAGGGCGAAGACACAGGTCAGCGCGCCGATGCCGCCACGGAAGCGGTCGCCCAGCATCACCGCCGCATTGACCGTGTTGGCACCGGGCAGCGCCTGACAGATGCCGATCAATTCGGCATAGCCGCGATCATCGAGCCAGTTGCGCTCGGTGACGATGACGTGGCGCGCGACCGGCCCGACACCGCCGAAGCCCATCAGGCCGATCTTGAGGAACCCGGTGAACAGGTCCGGCAGGCTCGGCCGGGGCGCTTCCGATGCGGTTTCGAGGGCCGACATCCGGAGTGGCTAGCGCCGCGTTTCCATCGCCATGCGCAAGGCAAAGCCGGCGAGCACCGTCCCCATCAGCCAGCGCTGCACCAGCGACCAGAAGGGCCGCGTCCGCAGGAACAGCGCGATGCTGCCGGCCGCCGTGGCGATCAGGGCATTGACGCTGCCGCTGATCGCAATCTGGACGAAGCCGAGCACGACCGACTGGCTGAGGACATGGCCGGCGGTCGGATCGATGAATTGCGGCAGCAGCGCGAGATAGAACATCGCGATCTTCGGGTTGAGCAGGCTGGTCAGGAAGCCCATCGCGAAGAGCTTACGCGGCCCGTCATGGGGGAGGTCGCGGACATGGAACGGCGAGCGCCCGCCCGGCCGCACCGCCTGCCAGGCGAGCCAGAGCAGATAGGCCGCGCCGCCGAGCCGCAGAGCATCATAGGCATAAGGCACTGCGAAGAGCAGAGCCGTAATGCCGAAGGCGGCGCAGAACATGTAGACGAAAAAACCGAGGATCACGCCGCAAAGCGAGATCAGCCCTGCTCCCCGACCCTGCGCGATCGAGCGCGAAATCAGGTAGATCATGTTGGGGCCGGGCGTCAGCACCATGCCGAGCGCGATCAGCGAGAAGGTGATGAGCGTCGTCGTCTCGGGCATGTGAAGCGCTCCGGCGGAACTCTGCGCTTGGATCACGGATCGCGATAGCCGGCAATCGGCTGTGCCATGGGAACAGCCATGCAAGCCCCGCCATGCGGAGAGCCCTGCCCCGCCGCAAGGGAACCCGCCGGTTTGCCGATGGTTGTCGCCTGCAAACACGGTGGGGGAAGATATGACGCTGTTCAGCCGGCTGCTCTACACCATCATCTCCTTCGCGCTGCTCGGCGCCTCGATCGTGCTGATCAGCGTCGCGGTCTGGCGGACCTCGCAGGGCTTCTGGACCGGCGAAGGCGCGCTCGACACGATGCTCGACGCGATCGGGCTCGTGATCATCGCGGTCGCGGTCGCCGATGTCGGCAAGTTCCTGTTCGAGGAGGAAGTCGTCGCCGATCGCGAGATGCGCCGCCCTGCCGAGGCGCGGGGCTCGCTGACCAAGTTCATGTCGATCCTGATCGTGGCGCTGTCGCTGGAATCGCTGGTGCTGATCGCCAAGACCTCACGCGAGGCGATTGGAGACATCGTCTATCCGGGCCTCTTGATGCTGCTCGCCGTGCTGACGCTGGTCGGACTCGGCCTGTTCCAGAAGCTCAGTCAGAACGCAACGGCGGCCGTACCTCCGGATCGGGAGAAAGACGATAGCGACGATATCGGTGATCGCCCGATCGAAGCGAAAAAGTCGGCAGCGCGTTCCAAACGCCGCAATGACTTGCCCGCAGCGAGCCCTGCCTAGCGCGGCTCATCGACCAAAAAGAGATCGGTATCATCGGGCTTCGCGCCCGCCGCCGTGAGCATGGCATGGATCTGGCCGCGATGATGGGTCTGGTGGTTGAAGAAATGGGCCATCACGAAGCCGCGCGGCCGGCCCATCTCGCGGCCGGCCGCACCGGAATACCAGATCAGCGTGCCGCGCAGCCAATCGGCCGTGACTTTGTCCGCCCAGTCGAGAATGAACTGGTCACGCTGGCGCCGGCGCGCGCAGAACGGCGCCCAGCCCTCGAAATACAGGGCGGAATCACGTCCCCCGACGGAGGGCTTCTCGCTGCCGGTGAGGCGGCCGAGCCAGGTCTCGTCGGCCCAGAGGATGTGGTTGAAAGTGCCGTGGATCGACTTGAAAAAGGCGCCGCGATCGAGCTTGCGCGCCTCGTCGGTCAAGCCGTCTGCCGCCGCCATCAGGCTGCGGTTCTGCCAGGCATTGTAGCAAGCCATGGTCTGGACGAAAGCGGGATCGACCATGGCGGCCTCCTCGTCAGATGACGTTGGCCTCCTTGAGCGGCCGTCCCGCAACGATGCGCTCGTGGCCGAGATCGGCAAGGTCGAGCGAGCGATAGCGGCCATGCGCGATATGCTCGGCGAGCCCGCGCCCAACCGCCGGCGCCTGCTGCAGGCCGTGGCCGGAGAAGCCGTTGGCGAGATAGAGGTTGGGCAGGCCGACCGCCGGGCCAATGATGGCGTTATGGTCGAGCCCGCACATGTCGTAGGGGCCCGCCCAGGCGCGGCCGGGCTTGATCTGCTCGAAGGCCGGGATACGCGTGGCGAGCGAGGGCCAGACCACCTCCTCGAAGAAGCCCCAGTCGACATCCTCGGCAGCGGGATCGGTCTCGATCCACTCGACATCCTGCTCAGGCGTCAGCGGCGAGCAGCTACCGATGAAGAGCTGGCCTTCCGACGTGCGCTTGCCCTCCTGCCGGCACCAGGCTCCGGTCGTATCGATCAGGAGCGGGCAGCCATCGACATCGCCCTTGCAGGTGAAGGTGAAGACATAGCGCTTCATCGACTTCACCGGGATCTCAATCCCCGCCGTCGCGGCGAGCTTCGCGCCGTGGGTACCGCTGGCATTGACGACGGCACCGCAGGAGATGCGGCTGCCATCGGCGAGCTCTACCGCGGTGACCCGACCGCCTTCGGTGACGTAACGGGCAACCTCGCCCTGCCGATATTCGACGCCGAGGCTGCGCGCCTTCTTGCGGAAGGCCTGGAGCAGCGCCCAGCCGTCGAACCAGCCTTCGCCGCTGACGCCGAAGGTCCCGCAGGCGAGGTCCTCGGTGTTGAGCCAGGGGAAGCGCTGCTTCAGCGTGGCGGGGTCGTAGAGCGCGATATCGGCACCCTCGGCAGCCTGCAGCTTCTGGTTGGCTTCGAGGATCGGCGCGCCGGCTTCGCTGGCGAGATAGAGATAGCCGCCCTCGTGCAGGTCGATCGCCGGAACGTCGCCATCGACCGCTAGGTGCTGGCCGATATTGCGCAAGAAATCGACGCCGAAGAGCGAGATCCGAATGTTCACCGCGCTGGAGAATTGCTGGCGGATCGAGGCCGCCGAGAGCGCGGACGCCGAGAAACGGTAGGTCGGGTCCTTCTCGATCACCACGACCTTGCCGGTGAAGCCTGGATCGGCGGCGAGATGATAGGCGACGGAGGAGCCGATCGCGGCGCCACCGCAGATCACGACATCGGCGCTTTCGGAGACGGGCAGCATGGCAGGCCTCGCGCAGCCGGCTTCGCTGGGAAAAGCCGGGTTGGTGAATTTCGCGCATGAATGAACGAGCGAGGCGCGCTTGTCGAGAGGCGCTTCAGCTAGCTGGCGCGCATTCTCCGAGCAGCCAGTCGCGGAAGGCGATAACCGTCGGCAGATTAGCCTTCTCTTCGGGATAGACGAGATAGTACCCGTCCTTGCCGGTCACAGGCCGGTCGATCGGGATGACCAACGAACCCGAGCGCAACTCTTCCTCGACCAGAAAGCGCGGCACGATGGCGAGCCCGAGTCCCGCCACTGCCGCCTGCGCGATCATGGCGAACTGCTCGAAGCGCGGGCCCATCAAGGCCCGCTCCGGCGCCAGCCCCTGCTGCTCCAGCCAGTTGGCCCAGGCTCGTGGCCGGGTCGATTGCTGGAGCAAGGGCGCGCGCAGCATGTCGGCCGCCTCGGTGATCCCGACGCGTGCCAGCAGGGAGGGGGCGGCGACGGGCACGACCTCCTCGCCCATCAGGCGGTGGAGCCTAGCGCCAGGCCAGTTCTCCGCGCCGAAATGCACGGCGGCATCGACCTGCTCGCGGGCGAAATCGAAGGGTACGAGCCGCGTGGTGAAATTGATGGTGATGCCGGGATGAGCCTCGGTGAAACGCGGCAGCCGCGGGATCAGCCAGCGTGTGCCGAAGGTTGGCAACGTGGCGAGATTGAGCACACCAGCCGCGCCGCGGAAGGCCATGGCGGAGACCGTCGCCGCGGCGAGGCGGGACAGCCCGTCGCGGATATCGTTGGCATAGGCCGCCCCCGCCGCCGTCAGGCTGACGCGCTTCTTGACGCGCTCGAACAGACTGACGCCGAGCACCTTTTCAAGATGCGCGACCTGCCGACTGACCGCGCCCTGGGTCAGGTTCAGTTCCTCCGCCGCGCGCGTGAAACTGCCGTGCCGGGCCGCGGCCTCGAAGGCGGCGAGCGCGGAAAGCGAGGGCACCGAGAGGCGGCCGGGAACGAGCGCATCATCCATGATTAATTCTCATCAAGTGGTGAGAACATATCGGTTGCCCAAGCGACGCGAAAGAGGGCATTGTTCCGGCCTCAAGCGCGGCGGCCTTCGGTTCCCGCGCCTTTATGTCATGCGCCCTAGGGCACGCGCCCTTTGGCTCCCGCTCGCGACCGCTGGAAGACAAAGATGGCCACATCCCTGCCGAAAGACACGCTCGCCCTGCTCAAGCGCCTCGGCGTTTCCGAGAGCGCTTATGCCGATGCCGGCCTCTCGGCTGGCTCGCCGATCACCGGCGAGACCGTCGTGACCCTGCGCGAAACGTCGCCGGCCGAGGCC
>WPCJ01370706.1_pt1 | contig 17511 bp, 14 predicted proteins | sample 5399831 | NCBI WGS metagenome assembly WPCJ01 (sample SAMN12869470, study PRJNA574797) | sludge metagenome | isolation source: wastewater treatment of pH10 | place: China:Beijing | collected 2019-05-20 | reverse complement strand
GCAGCGCGTGGCGATCGCGCGGGCGCTGGCGCCCTCGCCGCGCGTGCTGCTGTGCGACGAGCCGACCTCGGCGCTCGACCCGGAGCTTTCAGGCGAGGTGGTCGAGGTGCTCGCGCAGCTCGCCCGCGAAGGCACGACGATGGTGATCGCGACACACGATCTGCGCCTCGCCTCGACCATCGCGCAGGAGGCGATCTTCCTAGAGGCGGGCGTCGTTGTGGAGAAAGGTCCCGCGGGCGACATCTTCGGCAATCCCAAGCGCGATCGTACGAAGCGCTTCATCGCCACCCTCAGCCATAAGCCCACCGAACAGGCGGGCAGCGGCATCTAGAGCCATTCAGCTTTAGGAAGAATCGCCCCTCATCCCCCTGCCGGGACCCTCTCCCCGCTTGCGGGGAGAGGGAGGGGTGAGGGGCCGTTCCCGTCAAAAACGAACTGGTCTAAAAAATGGAACGCTGCAGCGCCTCAGGTCCTGAATCACGAAAATTCTCCAACCTTTTGATTTCAGGCAGGAAACGGCACCCGCGTTGCGGCTAGCCTCCTTCTCCCTGTCATCTAACGGGGAGAAGGTCCCGGCAGGGGGATGAGGGGCGATTCCAGACGAAAATACCTATCCTTCGTAGTGGTCGCGCACCAGCCGGTCGAGCAGGCGCACGCCGTAGCCGGAGCCCCATGACTGGTTGATCTCGTTCGCCGCAGAGCCCATGGCCGTACCGGCGATGTCGAGATGCGCCCAGGGCGTGTCCTTGACGAAGCGCTGCAGGAATTGCGCGGCCGTGATCGAACCGGCAAAGCGTCCGCCAATATTCTTCATGTCGGCGTTCTTGGTGTCGATCAGCTTGTCGTATTCGGCCCCCATCGGCATGCGCCAGACCTTTTCCTGCGTGGAAAGGCCGGCCGCAGAAAGGCGCTCGGACAGTTCGTCATTGTTGGAGAACAGCCCTGCATGGCTCTGCCCGAGCGCGACCATGATCGCTCCCGTCAGCGTGGCGAGATTGACCATGAATTTCGGTTGGAATCGCTGGTTGCAGTACCAGAGCGCGTCCGCGAGGACGAGGCGGCCCTCCGCGTCGGTGTTGAGGATTTCGATCGTCTGCCCCGACATGGAGGTGACGATGTCGCCAGGCCGCTGCGATGCGCCATCGACCGAGTTTTCCACCAGACCGATGATGCCGACCGCGTTGACCTTCGCCTTGCGGGCGGCCAGCGCATGCATCAGCCCCGTCACGGCGGCGGCCCCGCCCATGTCGCCTTTCATGTCCTCCATGCCGGCGGCGGGCTTCATCGAGTTGCCGCCGGTGTCGAAGGTCACGCCCTTGCCGACGAAGGCGACCGGCTTGTCCTTCGGCTTGCCGCCGTTCCACTGCATGATCGCCATGCGCGCTCCGCGCGGCGAGCCCTGCGCCACGCCGAGAAGCGCACCCATGCCGAGTTTGGTCATTTCCTTTTCGGTCAGCACCTCGACACGCACGCCGAGCTTCTCCAGCGCCTTGGCCTCGGTGGCGAACTCCACCGGACCGAGCTTGTTGGCCGGTTCGTTGACGAGATTGCGCGCCAGCATCACGCCGTCGGCGACGGCTTCCGCATCGGCGAAGGCTTTTTTCGCGGCGGCCGGGTTGGCGCACTGTATGGTGTATTTCGCGGGCTTGTCGTCGGCCCGTTTTTCGTCACCGGGCTTGCCGCCGCTCTCTTCCTTCTTCGTCTTGTACTTGTCGAAGGCGTAGGCGCGCAACAGGATACCTGCAGCCAGCCCCGCGATATCGGCCGGCGTCACCTGAGTGCCGGGCAGGTCGACAACCACGGCGATTTCTGCAGGCTTCGCGAACTGCGCGGCGATCGATCCGCCGATCTTCAGCCAGTCATATTCCTTGAGGTCGGCATTCTTGCCGGTCCCGATCACGACCAGCCGGTCGAGCGGCGAGCCGTGCGGCGCGATGACGTCCAGCGAGGAGCCCGCCTTGCCCTTGAAACCGGCGACCGACATGGCGCGGGCCAGCACGCCGCCGGCGTCGTAGTTGCCCGCAAGGTCGCCCAGGCCTGCCTCTTCGACGGCCAATAGAACGACACTGCCCTTCTTGGGGGCGGCATGTTTGGCGAAATTGATGACGGGTCTGGGGGCCATGGCGTGTCCTGCGGAATTTTGCCCGCGAACCTGCGGCTGCGGGAACAAGGATGGATATCGCGCGGACATTTCGCGGTTTTGCGGTGTTTGGCAAGTCAGCTAAGCTGTCGATGGTCGATTCCGTGCATGAAAGATGGCGTTAACCAAGTTCGTTGGCGTTTCGTTAGCCGTTGCGCGCGACTGTGGCTGCCGGCATAAGACCTCGCAACGACATCGGCGCGGGTTGTGCCGGTTGCGGCGGGCGGATAGTTTGAGTGCCATTTTCCCGTTCCGGAGGAAGCGGGCAACTTTACGTTTCGCCTGAAACTCCGCCGAGGTCCCGCCGAATTCCATGAAGGTCATCGAACGCTATATCTTCCAGCGCACGCTGCTTCTGTTCTGCGCGGCGCTGGCCTGGACGATGTCGATCGTGTGGACGACGCAGATCCTCACCCGCATCGACCTGGTGACCGACAACGGCCAATCCGCGCTCGCCTTCTTCGAGATCGCGGCGCTGATACTGCCTTCGGTCATGCCGGTCGTGTTCCCCTTCGCCACGATCGTCGCCGTCGCGCAGACGCTCAACACCATGAACAACGATTCGGAACTGGTGGTCATAAGCGCGGCCGGCGCCTCGCCCGCGACGATCGCAAAGCCGGTTATCCTGCTTTCCGTCATCGCGAGCATCGCCTCATTCGCCGTCGACAACGGCGTCGATCCCTTCGCGAGGCAAAGGGCGCGCGAACTGGTGGCCACGGCGCGGGCCGACATGCTCTCGCTGGTCATCCAGGAAGGCACGTTCCGCAAGGTCGAGGACGGCCTTTACATCCAGATCGGCGAAAGGCTGCCTGACGGACGGCTGGGTGGCATCTTCGTGGCCGATTCGCGCACGCCCGGCGCCGATCTCGTCTATTACGCCCGCACCGGCACCGTGACCGAGCAGAACGGCCAGCAGGTGCTGATCATGCAGGACGGCGAAATCCACCGCAAACTAGCCGACAAGGACATATCGATCATCCGCTTCCTGTCCTACGGCTTCGACCTGTCGATGTTCACCGCCTCGTCTGGCAAGACCCGGCTGTATCCCAAGGACCGGACGCTGCCCTACCTGTTCAATCCCGATCTGGACGACCCGGTCTACAACAAGAACCCGCGCTCCTTCAGGACCGAGATCCACCGGCGCTTCAGCGAATGGCTCTATCCGTTCGTGTTCGGGCTGATCGCGCTGGCCGTCATCGGCGGCGCGCGCTCGCACCGGGAAAGCCGCATCAACCCGATCGTGACGGCCATCACCATCGCGCTCGTCGTGCGCTGGGCCGGCTATGTCGCGTCCAACCAGCTGTCGGCGGCACCGCGCGCCTGGCCGATCGTCTATCTTATACCGCTCGGCATGGCCGCGCTCTCGGCCTGGTTCATCGCCACCAACCGCACGATGGAACTGCCCCTGTCGCTGGCCGAGAAGCTCACCTCGTTCCTGCGTCGGGCCGGCGAGCGCATGATGTTCATGCGCCTGCGGCGTGGCGACGACGCGGCGGAAGGGGCAGCGTGATGGGCTGGACCCTAAACCGCTATTTCTTCTTCCGCTACGCTGCCATCACGCTTTGGTACTTCATCGGCTTCTACGCGCTGATAACGCTGATCGACTTCACGGAACTGTCGAGCCGCACCATCGGCCTGCCCGGCTTCTCCTTCCAGCTCGCGCTGATGATCTCGGCGCTGCGCGTTCCCATGATCATGCAGCAGGCGGTGCCGTTCGTGGCGCTCCTGGCGGCTATCACGACGCTGGTGTCGCTCAACCGCAAATACGAGCTTGTCATCGCGCGCTCGGCGGGCATCTCGGCCTGGCAATTCCTCGCCCCGTGCTGCTTCGGGGCCCTGCTCTTCGGAATCCTGACCGTCGGCGTGCTCAATCCCTTCGCCGCCTATGCCGTGTCGCGCTCGGAGGCCATCGAAACGGAGTTTCGTTCTGGCAACGCCACCGCGAGCTCCGCCTTCGCCGCGCCCTGGCTGCGCCAGAAAACGGCGGAGGGCGACACGATCATCGGCGCGCGCGCGGTGCTGAACCAGGGGCTCGAGCTTGCCGACGTGACCTTCTTCTCGCTGGATACGGACGGGCGAATCACCGAGCGGCGCGATGCCGCCCGAGCCTATCTGCGCGACGGCTACTGGGAGCTTCAGGACGTCACGAGAATCGCGGGCGGCCAGCAGATGCCGCATCTCGACACCGACAGGGTCGCCACGCGCCTCAAGCCGGAGTTCGTCCAGGAGCGTCTTGCGCGCCCCGAAACCATCCCCTTCTTCGAACTTCCGGGTAAGATAGAGGTCGCGCAATCCTTTGGTCTCAAGGCTTCCAGCTTCGCGACCCAGTTCCACACCCTCATGGCCATGCCGCTGCTGCTCGTGGCCATGACGCTCATCGCGGCAACAGTCTCGATGCGTTTCCAGCGCATGGGCCAGTCCGTGACGATGATTCTGGGTGGCGTCATGGCCGGCTTTCTGCTTTATGTCGTCTCGGTATTGGTAAAAGCCTTTGGCAATGCGGGTTTCGTGCCGCCGGCGATGGTGGCTTGGATTCCGGTTGTTGTTGCGATGTTTTTCGGGATAACGTTCTTATTGTACAAGGAGGACGGTTAGGTGGGGGTTGCGGCACATTCAGACCGCAAGACGATGCGATTAACGCGCCTGCTGGGTGCGACCGTGCTTTCGTGCCTTTTCGTCCCTGCCCTGCTGCCCCAGCCGGTCTTCGCACAAACCATCGCGGACATCGCACCGGACCTTCCCGAAGGCAGCGCGATGCTGCTCGAGGCCGATACGCTCATCTACGACAACAATGACGAGAGCGTCACGGCCAGCGGAAACGTGCGGATCGACTATGGCGGCAACAAGCTCGTAGCGAGCCGCGTCACCTACGACCGCAAGACGCGCCGGCTTCTGGCCAGCGGCAATGTGCAGATGATCGACCGTGACGGATTGATCGTCTATTCCGACGAAGTGGACGTCACCGACGATTTCGGCGACGGTTTCGCCAATGCGCTGCGCGTCGAGACGGTCGACAAGACCTATTTCGCAGCCGAGAGCGCGGAGCGCCGGGGCGGCTTCCTCACAACCTTCAACAACGGCGTCTACACCGCCTGCGAACCCTGCGAGGAAAAGCCCGACAAGGCTCCCATCTGGCGAATCAAAGCCAAGAAGATCATCTGGAACAGCAAGGCCAAGACGGTCCGCTTCGAGAACCCGGCCTTCGAATTCTTCGGCATGCCGCTCGGCGTGTTCTCCTCCTTCGAGATGGCCGACCCCTCGGTCAAGCGCAAGTCGGGCTTCCTTATCCCGGGTGTCTCCTTCAAAAGCGACCTGGGCGTGGGCGTTTCCGTTCCCTATTATTTTGCCCTGTCGCCGACCTACGACCTGACCGTCACCGGCACCGGCTATACCGAGCAGGGCTTCCTCGGCGAGGCCGAGTGGCGCCAGCGCTTCAACAACGGTCAGTACAGCGTGAAGCTGGCGGGCATAAACCAGGCCAATCCCGACAAGTTCGACTACAACACGGTCGACTCCGGCCCGCCCGGCGATCCCAACGAATTCCGCGGCATGATGGGCACGTCCGGCCGCTTCGCCATCAATTCGCGCTGGAACTTCGGCTGGGACGTGCTTGCCCAGACGGACAAGAACTTCGCCCGCACCTACGGAATCGACGGCTATGACGATTTCGTGCATCGCTCGGAAATCTTCCTGACCGGGCTGGATGACCGGAACTATTTCGACGTGCGCGCGATGTATTTCGACGTGCAGGAAACGGCGCTGAACACCGATCCGGATTCGCGCGATGCCAAGCAGCCATGGGCGCTTCCGAGCTTCGATTATTCCTATACGCCCGATCAGTCCGTATTCGGCGGCGAATTGAATTTTGACGTGAACGCACGGGTGATCACGCGCTCGCGGCTTGATGCCACCAACTCGGACGTGTTTCCCAATGTGGAGAGCGTCAACGGCATCGACGGCACGTCGAGCCGACTCACGGCCGAGGGCGAATGGAAGCGGTCCTTCATCTCCGACGCCGGGCTCGTGGTGACGCCGCTCCTCGCCTTCCAGGCCGACGGCACAGGCGTCGACTATTCCTCGGACTCCTTGGCGGCCATCAACAGCATGGCGAGCAATCCGCAGATCAATGTCCTGACCGACATCCGCGACGCCTATTATCGCCTGCTGGCGACCGCCGGCCTCGAACTGCGCTTCCCGCTTCTTTTCGCTGCGACCAATTCGAGCCACGTCGTCGAACCCATGGCGCAGGTCTTCGCGCGCAACGACGAGCCCTACGCCGAAAGGCTGGGCATGCCGAACGAGGACGCCCAGAGCTTCGTGTTCGACGCGACGAGCCTGTTCGAGCGTGACAAATTCTCCGGATACGACCGCATCGAGGGCGGCACGCGCGCCAATGTCGGCTTCCGCTATTCAGGCTCCTTCGGCAGCGGCTGGACGGCGAACGGCATTGTCGGGCAATCCTACCAGCTTGCAGGCGAGAATTCCTTTGCGTCAGCGGACCTCGTCAATGCAGGAGCCTATTCCGGGCTCGAGACTGACACCTCCGATTTCGTCGGCCTGATCGGTTTCGCATCCCCCAACGGCTTTTCCGCTTCCGCCAGCGCGCGGCTGGACGAGCAGAGCCTGGAGATGCGCCGCGGCGAAGTGAAGGCTGCCTATTCCAGCGATATCTTCTCGGTTTCCACGCGCTATGCCTTCATCCAGGCCCAGGAGCTCTACGGTTTCGACGATGATCGAAGGGAATTGTCGTTCGGCGCATCGACGCGCTTCGAGGAAAACTGGCGGCTGTTCGGTTCGGGAACCTACGATTTCGAAAAGAGCCTGATGGTGAAGAACTCGGTAGGCTTTGCCTATGACGATGAATGCTTCACCTATCTGATGACCTATTCCCAGGAACGCGAACGCGACAGCAGGGACACGAGCCAGACCATCGGCTTCAACGTCTCCTTCCGCACCCTGGGAGATTTCGGATCGTCCACCGGTAAGATTCCGGAAATCTGAAGTCTGTAGATTCCAGTTTTCGGAAACCGCTGCCGACGTGATCCGACGCCCTGAAGACCGGGGTCCGGCAACCCGGGGCCGTGCGGCGACATGGTTTTGCCGCATAGAGACGGCAAGAACCGGCAAACAGACGACAAGCCGAGGACAGGAAAAGCCAGACATGTTTTCGACGAGGAGATGCATTGCCTCACTAAGCCTTGCGCTCATGGTCGTGGCCGCGCCGGCGTCCATGGTGCTGCTGCCCGCCCCCGCGATGGCGAGCGAGATCAAGGTCATCGTCAACAAGACGCCGATAACCTCCTACGACATCCAGAGACGCGCGGCCTTCCTCAAACTGCAGCGCCGCGGCGGAAACCTGAATGCCGAGGCCGAGTCACAGATGATCGACCAGGCGCTCCAGATGGGCGAAGCGCAACGGCTCGGCGTCACCGTTACCGACGACCAGGTGAACGCGGCCTATACCCGCTTTGCGCAAAGCAACAAGATGCCGGTGGCAAAGCTCGATGAGATCCTGAACAAGGGCGGCATCACCAAGGCCCATTTCAAGGAATTCATCCGCTCCCAGATGAGCTGGAACCAGGCGCTGAGCCGCCGCAACCGCGGCTCCACCATGACGGAACAGGACGTCGTGCGCAAAATGCTCCAGCAGGGCGGGGCAAAACCCTCGGCAACCGAATACATGCTGCAGCACGTCATCTTCGTGGTTCCCGCCAGCGAACGCGGAAACATGGCCAAGCGCAAACGCGAGGCCGAGGCCCTGCGTTCGCGCTTCAACGGCTGCAACAACACGCGCGAATTCGCCAAGGGCCTGATCGACGTCACCGTCAAGGACCTCGGCAGGCGTTTGGCGCCCGAGCTTCCCGCAGACTGGGCCGAGCAGATCAAGAGCACTAAGGTCGGTAACGCGACCGCCGTGCGCGAGACCGCGAACGGCGTGGAATTCATCGGAATCTGCTCCAGCCGCGAGGTTTCCGACGATCGCGTGGCACGGCTCACGCTCCAGGCCGAGGAAGGCGAAGGCGGCTCGAAGAACGCCGACGAACTCAGCAAGAAGTATCTCGAAGAACTTCGCGCGAAAGCCAAGATCGTCAAGCGGTAACGCTTCGTGGCGGGGGAAGCGGAAGGCCGCGCAAGAAGCATGGACGGCCTGCCGCCCCTGCGCGACGTCATCGAGCGCCATGGCTTGCAGGCGAAGAAGTCGCTTGGCCAGAATTTCCTGCTTGACCTCAATCTGACCGGCAAGATCGCACGCTCGGCTGGCGACTTGTCTGGCGCGACCGTCATCGAAGTCGGTCCCGGCCCGGGCGGGCTCACGCGCGCCCTGCTCATGCACGGCGCGAAGCGCGTGATCGCGATCGAGCGTGACGAGCGCTGCCTGTCGGCGCTGGAAGAGGTGGCGCAGCACTATCCCGGCAGACTTGAGGTCGTTCCGGGCGACGCGCTGCGGACGGATTTCGCGGCACTTGCCGGCGGCGAGCCGGTGCGTATCGTCGCCAACCTGCCCTACAATATCGGCACCGAGTTGCTGGTGCGCTGGCTGACCATGCCGAACTGGCCGCCGTTTTACCGATCCATGACGCTGATGTTCCAGCGCGAGGTGGCCGAGCGTATCGTGGCGCCACCAGCCACCGGCTCCTATGGACGGCTCAGCGTCCTGGCGGGCTGGCGCTGCGAGGCGAGGATCGCCTTCGACGTTCCGCCACAGGCTTTCACGCCGCCGCCCAAGGTCACTTCGTCCGTCGTGCACCTCGTCCCGCGCGAGAGCCCGCTGCCAGCAGACGTCGCCAAACTTGGCAGGGTCACCGAGGCGGCATTCGGCCAGCGCCGCAAGATGCTGCGGCAAAGCCTCAAGAGCCTCGGCGGCGACCGCATCCTCGCGGCGACCGGTATAGACGGCACGCGCCGCGCCGAAACGCTCAGCGTCGAGGAGTTCGTCAGGCTGGCGAACGCCATCTGACCCTCAGGCGATAGCCTCACACTTTCTCGTCGAGAAGCCCGGACACGAAGTCGAACAGGCCGGGCCTGCGGTCGCGGCGCAGCCGCTCGGCCGCGACGATCGAGACGACTTCGCCGAATGCCCGCTGGAGGTCGTCATTGACGACCACGTAGTCGTAGTCTTTCCAGTGCTCCATTTCCTCGCGCGCGTTCTCGAGCCGCTTCTCGATGACGGACGCCTGGTCTTCGGCGCGGCGCATCAGCCGTGCCTTCAACTCGGCCATGGAAGGCGGCAGGATGAAGATCGAGACGATGTCGCCGCGCATCTTCTCGCGCAGCTGCTCCGCGCCCTGCCAGTCGATGTCGAACAGCATGTCGCGCCCCTCGGCCATCGCGGCTTCGGCCGGCGCGCGCGGCGTCGCGTAGAAATTGCCGTGCACCTCGGCCCATTCGAGAAGCTGGTCATCGTCGCGCATAATCTCGAACTGGCGCTGCGTGTGAAAATGATAGTGCCTGCCGTCGATCTCGCTGCCGCGCCGCTGGCGCGTGGTCACGCTCACGGAAAGCTCGAAACTCTTGTCGCCTTCGAGCAGGTTGCGCGCGATGGTCGATTTTCCCGCCCCCGACGGCGAGGACAGGACGAGCATGAGCCCCCGGCGGCGAATGCGCGACCCGACATCGTTGACGACCATATCCTACTCCAGATTCTGAACCTGCTCGCGAAACTGATCGACAACGGCTTTCAGCTCCAGCCCGAGGGCTGTCACCGATGCGGCATTCGACTTCGAGCAGAGCGTATTCGATTCGCGGTTAAATTCCTGCGCCAGAAAATCGAGCTTGCGGCCGACCGCGCCCTGCGAAGCCAGAAGCGCGCGCGCCGAGGCGACATGCGTCTTCAGCCGGTCGATCTCCTCGCGGATGTCGGCCTTCGTGGCGAGGAAAGCGGCCTCGGCGTGAAGCCTGCCCTCATCGAGCCCGGCCGACGCCTCCATCAACAGCGAGACCTGTTCGGCCAGCCGTGCGCGGATGGTCGCGGGCTCGCGTGACGGATCGGCCTCGGCGGCCAGCACCAGCGCCTCTATCGCATCGATGTGCCCGCCAAGCACCGCCGTCATTGCCGCGCCCTCGGCCTTGCGAGCCGCTTCAAGTCCCGCCAGCGCCTTGTCGAGCGCGGCAAGCAAAACCACATCGAGTGCAGCGCGATCCTCCTCGCTCTCGATCGGCTCGGGCACATCCAGCACGCCGCGCAGCGACAGCAGGCCGTCTGCGCTGGCGGGCGCGGCGCCGAACTGCTCCTGCAGCCTCTGCGCGAGACCCGCTATATCCTTGAGGAACGTCTCGTTGACGATGGGCTGCGGCCGTACTCCCAGAGCCCGATCGACGGTCAGGGTTGCCTGGAAGTTGCCGCGTGCGAATCGTTTCTGGACGGCCTGGCGCACGGACGGCTCCAGCCGCTCGAAGCCCTGCGGCAAGCGCAGCCTCAGCTCCGCCGTCTTGCCGTTGACCGACTTGACCTCCCAGGCGATGAACGTGCCGCCATGGTCCGCCACCGAACGGGCGAAGCCCGTCATGCTCTGCAAGCTCATGGTCGTTGCCCCTCTCCGGAGCGCTTCACTTTCACGGTATCGCGGAAGCGCTCTATCCATTCGATCTTGCGCACTTCCAGGCGGAAGGCGGCGATGCGCTATCCCGGAATTGCCCCTGCCCTGTGAAGGTCCGCGCCCGTCCCCGGCGTCGGCCCTGGGCACGCACCGTTTCGGGGTGCTATTGCTCAGCCGTTTGCGGCGTTGCAGCACCCGCCTTGGCGGCTTCGGCCTCGGCGGCTTTCGCGGCAGCCTCCGCCTGCTTCTTGAAGGCACGCCAGCGCGCCACGTTTTCGTTGTGCTCGTCGAGGTTCGCCGCGAACACATGCCCGCCGGTTCCGTCGGCGACGAAATAGAGGTCCTTGGTCTTCGACGGATTGGCGACCGCCTCAAGCGAGGCGCGTCCGGGATTGGCGATCGGACCGGGCGGCAGCCCGTTGATCACATAGGTGTTGTAGGGCGTCGGCTTTTCGATGTCCGACTGGTAGATCGGACGGTCTGCGGGCCGGCCCTTACCGCCGAACAGGCCGTAGAGGATCGTCGGGTCGGACTGCAGGCGCATGTTCTTGTTCAGCCGGTTGATGAACACGGCGGCAACCCGCGAGCGCTCGTCGGCGCGGCCGGTTTCCTTCTCGACGATCGACGCGAGGGTCACGAATTCGTTGATGTCGGCAATGGGGAGATCCGAGACGCGTCTGGCCCAGATGCCATCAACCAGCCGCTTCTGGTCGGCCAGCATCTTCTCGATGATCTGCTTGCGCTCCGCGCCGCGCGTGAAGCGCTGCGTGTCGGCGATCAGCGAGCCCTCGGGCGGCAGTTCGGCCGGCATCTCGCCCACCAGCGCATCGTTCTCGGCGATGCGCTGAAAAGCCTGCTCGACCGTCAACCCCTCGGGAATCGTCAGCGAGGCAAGCACCGACTTGCCGCTTTCCAGCAGTTCCATGATCTCGCGCATGGAAGCGCCGGCCTTGATCTCGTACTCGCCCGCCTTGAGACCCGAATCCATGTCGTAGGCGCGCACGCCGATCCGGAAGATGCGGGAATCGCTGATCAGCCCGCGCCGCTCGAGCTGCTCCGCTATTTCTGCGACGCCGGTACTGGGCCGCACGAGGAAATTCGTGGTGGTGGTCGAGGGGCCGGGGCCGTCGAATTCGCTCTTGCCGACATAGACCGCGACGCCCGCCGCGATGACGATCAGCACCGCGGTCGTGACGATGAAGTTCATGAAAACGACGATCTGGCTGCGCGAGGCGCGCGAGCGCTTCGGCGGCGGCGTTCCCTCTTCGGGACGAAGCGCCTCGCTGGCGGTCTTCGGAACGATCGGCTGGGGCGGGAAACCTCGTCGACCGAATTCGCCGCTGCTTACCGGATCAATGCTCATGTCGCCTCAACTTTGTCTGACGGCTCTCCCCCGAGAACACGACCGGAGCCTAAGTGCGAATATGGCAAAAATCGCGGCGTCGATGCGATCAGCCATTGTATCGCTGGAATACCAGCGATGCGTTGGTGCCCCCGAATCCGAAGGAATTGGACAGCGCGACGTCGATCTGCCGGCGGCGCGGAGTTTTCGGAACGAGATCGATCGCCGTCTCGCGCTCCGGATTGTCGAGATTGATGGTGGGCGGAGCGATGTTGTCGCGGATCGCGAGCAGCGAGAAGATCGCCTCGGCCGCGCCGGCCGCGCCAAGCAGATGTCCGATCGAAGATTTGGTCGACGACATGGAAACCTTGGATGCGGAATCGCCGACCAGCCGCTCGACCGCGCCGAGCTCGATCGTATCGGCCATGGTCGAGGTGCCGTGCGCGTTGATGTAGTCGATGTCGGAGGGCGACAGGCCGGCGCGCTTCAACGCAGCCTTCATGCAGCGGAACGCGCCGTCGCCGTCCTCGGAGGGCGCGGTGATGTGATAGGCGTCGCCTGTCAGGCCGTAGCCCGTCACCTCGCCGTAGATCTTCGCGCCGCGCGCCTTGGCGTGTTCGAGTTCTTCCAGCACGACGACGCCGGCGCCCTCGCCGAGAACGAAGCCGTCGCGGTCGCGGTCATAGGGACGCGAGGCCAGTTCCGGCGTGTCGTTGCGCCCGGTGGAGAGCGCGCGGCAGGCCGCGAAGCCCGCGACGCCGATGGGCGTGATCGGCGATTCGGTGCCGCCCGCAACCATCACGTCGGCGTCGCCGAAAATGATGAGCCGGGCCGCGTCGCCGATCGCGTGCGCGCCGGTCGAGCAGGCCGTCACCACCGCGTGGTTCGGCCCCTTCAGGCCGTGACGGATCGATACCTGACCAGAAACCAGGTTGATGATGTTGCCGGGAATGAAGAAGGGGCTGATGCGGCGCGGGCCGCGTTCGCTAAGGAGGACCGCATTCTCGGCGATCCCTTCCAGGCCGCCTATTCCGGAGCCGATCAGCACGCCGGTGGCGCAGCGCTCGTCCTGGGTCTTCGGCTCCCAGCCTGAATCCTTCAGCGCTTCGTCGGCGGCCGCGATCCCGTAGAGGATAAAATCGCCGATCTTGCGCAGTTCCTTGGGCTCAAGGACAGCTTCCGGGTTGAACGTGCCGTTGCTGCCGTCGCCGCGCGGCACGGAACACGCGATCTTGGCCGCGTAGTCCGTGACGTCGAACTTGGTTATCCGGGTACAGGCGCTACGGCCGGAAAGAAGCTCCTTCCAGCCGTGCTCTACGCCCGTTCCAAACGGCGAAACGAGGCCCAAGCCTGTGACGACGACACGCCGCATCCAAGGTGTCCCTGTTCTGCCGGAACTGCGAAATTATCAGGCCGAAGCCTTGTCGATGAACTTCACGGCGTCACCGACCGTGAGGATCGTCTCCGCGGCATCGTCGGGAATCTCGACGCCGAACTCTTCCTCGAACGCCATCACGAGCTCGACCGTGTCGAGGCTGTCTGCGCCCAGATCGTCAATGAAGCTTGCCTGCTCGGTAACCTTGTCGGCTTCAACGCCGAGATGTTCGACAACGATCTTCTTGACGCGCTCTGCGGTGTCACTCATTTGGGCATCCTCGTCACAATTTAATGTCTGCCTTGGTTAGCTGCCGGAATGGCACCAATCAAGCTCTAAAGATAAGGCGCTTCCGACCGTAGCTGCATAGCCTTGTGCGGAACGAAGCGCCTGTTCGTGGGCGGATTACACGAAAATCCGCCCAAGTCCAATGCACAAAAAACGGCCTGTGGACGGCCTGCTGCCGCAGCCCACAGCTCAGATCATCGCCATGCCGCCGTTTACATGGATGGTCTGGCCCGTGACATAGCCTGCCTCGTTGGAGGCCAGGTAGGCGACGGCGGACGCGACTTCCACGTTGGTGCCCATGCGCTTGGCCGGGATCGCCCCCATGATGGCGTCCTTCTGCTTGTCGTTCAGCTTGTCGGTCATGGCAGACTCGATGAAGCCCGGAGCGACGCAGTTCACCGTGATCGAGCGCGTTGCGATCTCCTGTGCGAGCGACTTGCTGAAACCGATCATGCCGGCCTTTGAGGCGCAATAATTGGCCTGGCCGGGATTTCCGGTCACGCCGACGACCGACGTTATGTTGATGATGCGGCCGAAGCGGCGGCGCATCATGGGGTGCGTCAGTTCGCGCGTAAGGCGGAAGGCGGCCGTGAGGTTGATCTCAAGCACCGAATCCCAGTCGTCGTCGGACATGCGCACGAAAAGACCGTCCTTGGTGATTCCTGCGTTGTTGACGAGTATGTCCACGCCCTCCAGCTCCGCTTCCGCCCTGGTCCCGAGCGCCTTCACCTCGTCGCGGTCCGACAGGTTGGCCGGGAATATCTTCACCCTGTCACCAAGCTTGCCGGCAAGTTCCTCCAGCTTCTCGACGCGCGTGCCGTGCAGGCCCACGGTGGCGCCCTGCGCATGAAGCGCCTGCGCGATCGCCTCGCCTATGCCACCGGAAGCGCCGGTTATCAGTGCCTTGCGGCCGGTCAGTTCGAACATTCTCGCCTCCTGGGGGACACCCTTCACACGGGTGAGTCGCAGGTTGAGCCCTGCATCGTCGAATTTTGCCTAAGTCGCGGTGCCGCAAAATGCAACAAGCGGCAATGACAACGCGCACGCGAGCGCCTCCGAATCCTTTACGCAAACCCTCGCAATGTCTAGCTTCCGAGGCCGGCAGTTCTGTTCGTTCTCGATCCCTGTGGAATATCCTCTTGCGCAATGCTCTCGTTCTGGCCTGTGACGACAATTTCATCGCCTATACCAGCGTCATCGCTCGACGGATCGCTCGCCTTGCCGGTGGCAGGTTTCCGATTTTCGTGCTGTCCGATGGCGTTTCGGATGAGAACAAGGTCCTCGCCCGCGCCTTCTGCCCGCAGATCGAATTCATCGAGGCTGTGGAGATGTTTCCGCCGCTGGATCTCCCGGTGGGCATGCACTTCAGCCGGGCAAGCTACATGCGGCTGTTCCTCGACGAGATCAGGGATTTCGACGGGGTCGTCTATCTCGACAGCGACCTGATGCCTCTTGTCGATATCTCTCCGTTGCTGGATCTCGTCCCTCAGGCGGCCCCCATCGTCGCGGGCTACGATCTCCAGGAACTCTGGTCCGGGACAGAACCGTTCCCTGTCTTCAACTCCGGCGTCGCCGTCTACGACATGAAGGCCATACGCTCCGAAGGGCTGTTCAGGAACGCCATCGCATATGCGCTGGAGAACCCCGAGAAATGCCGGCTTATCGACCAGGATGCGCTGAATGCTGTCCTTCGAGGCCGCTGGCAGGTACTCGACTGGAAGTGGAACCTACATGGCTTCATGAGCCCGTCCGTGTCGGACCAGTGCTTCATCCGGCATTTCACCGGTCCACTGAAGCCATGGAGCCCGTCAAAACTCGGAATCGAGCGGCGCTTTGTCGACATGTGGCGCGCTGATCTCGCTGAAAGCCCCTGGAAGGGCCGCTTCACCGAGGGGCCAAGGCGGCTGCGGCATTTCGTCGAGCCCATCATCAAGCCGGTCGAGGACCGGCTTCGCATGGCGCTTTACGCCAAGTCTGCCGGACGGCGGGGGAAGAAAGCCCGTTTCATGCGGCAGTTCCCGTCCGTGCTGGCCACTATAAGCAGGGCCGCCGAGCAGCGCCTGACCGCGACCGAAGCACAGGTGCGGTCAAATCTGTCCTGAAGCGAACCGCTTCAGCCCAGCGCGGCGAGCGCCGCCTCGACATCGGCGGGCGTGCCGACCGCGATCGTTGCGATATCGCGGTTGATGCGGCGCGCGAGTCCGGACAGCACCTTGCCCGCGCCCACCTCATAGAGGCTGCTCACGCCGTTGGCGGCGAACCATTCGACTGTCTCGCGCCAGCGCACGCGGCCGGTCACCTGCTCGACCAGCCTCCTCACGATCTCGTCTGGATCTGAGATCGGCGCGACCGCGACGTTGGACACGACAGGCACCGCCGGCGCCTGACGGGCGACCTTCGCCAGCGCCTCGCGCATGGCATCCGCCGCGGGCGACATCAACGCCGAATGGAACGGAGCCGACACCTGCAGCATCAGCGCGCGCTTGGCGCCCTTGTCGGAGCAGAGCTTAGCGGCGCGCTCCACGGCCGCCTTCTCGCCCGAGATGACGAGCTGGCCGCCGCCATTGTCGTTGGCGATCTGGCAGACCGAGCCGGAAGCGGCCTGCGCGCAGGCTTCCGCCACGTCGGGTTCGTCCAGGCCGATGATGGCCGCCATCGCGCCCACGCCGGCCGGCACCGCCGCCTGCATGGCGTTGCCGCGGATGCGCAGCAGCCGTGCCGTATCGCCGATTGAGAAGACCCCGGCGGCCGCAAGCGCCGAATATTCACCGAGCGAATGGCCCGCGACATAAGCGACCTTGTCCCTCAGCACGAAGCCGCGCGCCTCGAGCGCAGCGATCGCGGCCATCGAGACGGCCATGAGGGCGGGCTGCGCGTTGGCTGTCAGCGTCAACGTCTCCTCAGGCCCTTCCCAGATCAGTGCGGAGAGCTTTTCGCCCAGCGCCTCGTCGACCTCCTCGAAGACCCTGCGCGCCTCGGGAAAGCCGTCGGCGAGGTCCTTGCCCATTCCCACCGACTGGCTGCCCTGTCCTGGAAAGGTGAATGCGATCGCCATGCTCGAATATCCGTCCAGAGAATCGGGGCCGGTCCTGATCGGCTCGCCCCGGTTTAGTTTCGTCGTCCTGCCTTAGAAGCAGGCACACAATGCAAGTCAAGGGCACTGGCCTTCAGGACGGCCCCGCCGAGCCGCCATGCGGCCGGAAAATTGTAGCGGCCGCTCTCATTTCTGACACAGGGACTGGCTTTTTGCGACGGAACCATGACAGGTGAATGACGTTCTATCGCCTACCTAGGAACCGTAAGTTGGCAAATCAGACCATCACCGCATCGGCGCGGGAAACCGCGCCGCGAGATCGATTTTGGCACAGGTGGCGGGTGCTGAACCGCTCCTTGTCCCTTCTGATCACGGTCGTTTCCGCCGCCGTGCTCGTTTTCACGGTGGAACTCGTCGCACGCGGTTCGCTGGAACAGACCATCCGGTTCTTCGAGCAGCCCTTCCGGCCGGGCTGGACCACCGTCATCCTCTTCACGCTGCTGCTACTCGGCTTCGACGCGCTGTTTGCCCGCAGGCACATCGGCTTCCTGTTCGTCGGGCCGATCGTGCTCCTGCTCGCCGCGATCGGCTACCAGAAGTCGCTCTATCTGGGCGACCCGCTCTATCCGACGGATTTCCTCTATTCCCGCCAGATCGTCGAGCTGGCGCCGCTGCTGCTGCGCGAGAGGCCCGTCGCGGCCTTGATCATAGTGGTCGGCGGCATGGCGGGACTGTTCCTCCTGGTCGCGCTCTGGCGCCACTGGCGGCGGCGCTCCCCGCCCATCCGCTGGCGCA
>WPCJ01320897.1_pt1 | contig 17537 bp, 19 predicted proteins | sample 5399831 | NCBI WGS metagenome assembly WPCJ01 (sample SAMN12869470, study PRJNA574797) | sludge metagenome | isolation source: wastewater treatment of pH10 | place: China:Beijing | collected 2019-05-20 | reverse complement strand
GGCTTCTTGGTGGGCTTGGCAGCCAATTTTGGGCTGGAGGGATTGGGTCTCATCTGCGTTCCTTACGTCACTGCGACGAGACCCAATCCCTCCATTATCCGCAACCCCAGATCTGTGCCAAAGGCGCTGACGCCGAACAGTACTCTTCATCCGCCTTGATACATGCCAGACTGTCGCCGCGACCTCCAGAACGTGGCGATTGAAGAAACCCCGACTTGTGCGGGGTTCGACGATGGATCGCGACGGTTGTTCGACCATGACTGGCCGTACTTCGGACGCCGTTTGATTGGTTCTGACAAGAACTCCCGTGTCGACCAAGCTGGCGAGCTCGCTTGAAATCGCCATCGGCGACGCCAGCCATTCCGAGAAAGCGAACTCTGCTTGCGGTCGCAACCGGAAGTAGCGATCTCGGTTCTCGTCAAGAAACACTGTCTGGCCGCTGCACCTGCAGAAGGTGACGTTGTCAGCTAGGGCAATGCTCATGGGACCTCCACGGTCATGCGTCTGAATGGCGCGCGAAACAATCTCGCGCGCCATCCGACCGGGTCACTCGGAGATGCCGGTGATTTCCATCAGCTCGTCAGGTTCATCGACGGTGAGGAACTGCCCCTGGGTCTCGAGGCTTGCCGCGCCCAAGTCGATCACGACGTCTTCATGCTGTTCGATGCGTTCCATTTCTTCTCTCCATCAAGCTGTCGTCAGGGCATGACGACGCGTTGAATTCTATCTGGAGGCAAGCGACGGCGTCTCGTTACAAAGACCTCGCGCAACCTCTGCGCGCTAGATGTGCGCGGGTAAAAACAATAGCTTGCGAAAGACCTTCCCAAATCGGTAGCGATTGTTGGGAGAGGGCGGCCGAGCAGCGCGGAGTTTCACAGCGAAAGCGCCCGTCCGAGTCGCTGGAAAATATTCGCACGACCGGCGCTCAGGTTTTTGGGTGTCGTGCGTCTTCTATATTGGGACCGGATTATCGGAAAGGAGCCCTGCCCTGATTGATGGTCGATGACGGCGTGCTGAGGGACTGGTTCTGCAAGGAGGTGCTTCCTCTCGAACGCTCGCTCACGGCCTTCATCCGCAGGAACTGGAGGGTGGAGGCCGAGGTCGTGGATTTGCTTCAGGATGTTTATGAGCGAGTTCTGTCGGGCGCGGCGCGGGGACTGCCCGGCCATGTCTCGGGATATGTCTATGAGGTCGCCCGCAACCATCTGATCAGCCGCGCCCGGCGCGAGCAGGTCGTGTCCTTCGACCTGGTCGCCGATCTCGACGACATCATGCCGGCGGCCGATGAACTGACGCCGGAGCGGATCGCGACGGCGCGCCAGGAACTTCGCCGTGTCGAAGCCGGTATCGAGGCCCTCCCGCCTCGCTGTCGCCAGATCGTGGAGATGCGCAAAATTGACGGCCTGTCCTCGAAGGAGGTGTCGGCCGAACTCGGCATCGGTGTCGACGCGGTCAATCAACAGACCAGCAAGGGCATGCGCGCGCTGGCCGACTTCATCTTCGGCGGCCGGGTCGGGGAGGGGCGCGAGGGCGACGGCGGCGATGCTCGGCGGAGGCGGGTCCAATGAACCACGAAGAGATCGCCAACCGCGCAGCCCTGTTCGTCAGTCGCAGAGATGAGCCCGAATGGGGCGCTGCCGACGAGGCAGAGCTTCAGGCCTGGCTTGCGGAATCCTACGCGCACAAGGCCGTCTACTGGCGTTTGTCGCGAAGCTGGGAGATCGCGGATCGGCTGGCGGCGAGGGGGCCGCAACGCACGCCATCCGCCGCGCGGCCGTGGTGGCGACAAAAGGGGCCGCTGGGTTTCGCCAGCGCGACCGCGCTGGCCCTGATCGGTCTGCAAATCCTCTCGTTCAGCTCGGACGACGACGATCCTGCGCCGCGCCTGGCGGCAGCGACCTATGCGACGCCGGTCGGCGGCCACGAGGCGATCGAGCTGGCGGACGGCAGCGTCGCCGAACTCAACACCGCGACCCGCGTGCGGGCGGCGGCGACTGACGACACGCGCCAGGTCTGGCTCGACGAGGGCGAGGCCTTCTTCAAGGTCGCCCACGATACGGCGCACCCCTTCGTCGTCCACGCTGGCCGCTATCGCGTGACGGTCTTGGGGACCAGCTTCTCCGTGAAGCGATCCGGTCAGGATGTGTCGGTGTCGGTGTTGGAAGGGCGCGTGCGGGTCGACGATACGCAGGCGTCGAAACCGGCCCATGAACTACCGGTCCTGAGGGCCGGGCAGATGGCGATCCTTCGGCCGACGGAGACCCTTGTCAGCATCGGCGATGGCGAACGCGTCGAACGCGCCCTGGCCTGGCGCGACGGCATGTTGAGTTTCGACGGTGCGGCGCTGGCCGACATCGCCGCGGACTTCAACCGCTACAACGATCGCAAGATCGTCGTCGCGGATTGCGACATGCGCGCCTTTTCCGATCGACGCATCATCGGGGAGGGACAGCCACGCATCTTCCGGCCAGCCGGGCTCGTGTGGACCGCACCCACGGCGCGATGAGGAGGGGCGGCGTCAACCGCCAACGGCGCCGTCATCCCGTTCGCTTGGCCGCCGCCAGCAGCGGATCGAACAATTGCTGCCAGAGGCGACGGCGGTCGATCGGAATGTCGGCGCGTAGCCCCATTCCCGGCTGGAGCGCGCGGCGCTCGCCATAGGCGGTGACATAGTCCCGTTCGAGCGAGACGCGGACCTCGTAGACGGGAGCGGTCTGTTCGATCAGGAACGCCGCCTCGCCCGGTCTCGTTACGGTTCTGGCGATCTCGACGATCCGCCCTTCGACAAATCCAAATCGCTGGAAAGGGAAGGCCTCGACCTGCAAGCGAGCGACCTGGCCGACCTCTAGAAAACCCGCAGCGCGCGTCGGCACCAGCAACCGAGCTTCCAGGGGCGAGCCTTCGGGCGCGATGGAGAGGAGGGGAACCTCGCCGGACGGCAGCATGCCGACTCGCGCCTGTACGGCCGAGATCGTGCCCGCGACCGGAGCCCTGAGGACATGGCCGCGCGCCACTTCAAGCTCGGCGCGCCGTTGCGCCAGGCTGGATCGGTCCCGAGCGATCGCGGCGAGGTCCTCGGCCTCCCTTGCAGGAATAGCGGCCATCTGACCTTGAAGATCAGCCGCGGCGCGGTCGAGCTCCGACAAACGGCTGTCGATGTCGGCGACGGCCAGGCGTTCCGCCAGAACGGTGCGGCGCCGGGCGTCGACCTGGGCGCGGGGGGCATAGCCGCGCGCCTGGAGTTGTGAAAGACGCTCGGCGTCGGCTTCGGACAGCGCGAGCGCTTCAACCTGGACGCGGCGCTGGCTTTCCAGGATCGCTCGGCTTCTGCGGTGAGCGGCGACCTGATCGGCGAGTCGTCGCCGATCGTCCGCATATCCCTGGGCGACAGCCGCGCGGCGACTTTCCAGCGATGCTTCCTGATGTCCGGTTTCGGCAAGCTGGACGTCGAGCATGGGGCCCTGGCCGATGCTGGCGATATCCGAGGTGAACTCGATCAGGGGAGCGCCCTCGGCGACCGCCTGGCCGTCGCGGACCAGCACGCGAGCGATCCGGCCCGACTGGACGGTGCGTACCTGCACGACGCCGGCCTCGGGGATGAGAAAGCCGGGAACCGTCTCCTTTCGGGTGTATCGGCCGAAAATGAGGGTCGTCGCCAGCACCGCGCAGAGCAGGGTCAGGACGACCGTCCAGATCGTGAGGGACGGGGGTTGGGCCAGACGGACTTCGCCCCAGAGCCTGAGGCGTTTGGCTTCGATCGCTTCGTTGCGAAACAGGCTCATTGGTCGGCCATCAGGCTGGCGGCGACCGGCACGCGCGCGCGGTTCGCGTCGGTGATCTCCGTGATCGCGCCCTTGTCGACCAGAAAGACGCGATCGGCGCCGAGAATGGCCGCTTCGCGGTGCGCCACCATGATGCGCGTGATCTTGAGGTCCGCCAGCGTGGCCATCACCTGTCGTTCAAGCTCGGGATCGAGGTTGGCCGTGCCCTCGTCCATGAAAAGTATGGCGGGGTCCTTGTAGAGCGCGCGCGCCAGCAGGAGGCGCTGTTTCTGGCCGCCGGAGAGAATCGAACCCATGTCCCCGATCAGGCTGTGATAGCCCATGGGCGTCCGCATGACGTCGTCATGGACATGGGCCAGGCGGCAGACCCGTTCGACCTTGTCCATATCGATATGGGCGTCGAAGAAGCCGACATTGTCAGCGATGGTGCCGGACAGGAGTTGGTCGTCCTGCATGACGACGCCCAGCCGGTCTCGAACAGCGCGTAGTCCCAAGGCCCGCATGGGGTGACCGTCAATCAGCACGTCCCCTTCGGTCGGTTCGTAGATGCCGATCAACAGCCTGAGAAGGGTCGATTTGCCGCCGCCCGACGGGCCGACGAAGGCGACCGCCTCGCCGGGCCGTATCGAGAACGCCGCGCCATCCAGCACCCAGGGGTCGTACTGGCCATAGCGAAACCGCAGGCCACGCACTTCCAGGCCGCCCAAAAGCGGCTTGGAGAGCTGTGCAGGACCGTCGAGCCCACGCTCCGCTTCCGCGTGCACGATATCGGAGAGGCGTTCGAGGTGAAGCCCCAGCATACGGAAGGTGAAAAAGGCGCCGATCAGGCTGCTGACCCGGCTGGAAAACTGTCCAGCGTAACTCTGGAAGGCGAAAAACATGCCCAGGGTCATGTGACCGTCGAGGACCTGGAGGGCGCCGAAGTAGAGCATGGCGAGACCGTGGAGGGTCTGCCAGATGCCGAGACCTGACCCACCCCAGAGACCGAAGGCGCCTTGTCTGAAGGCGACGTTCTGTTGTTCTGCGACGGCGTTCTGCCACAGGCCGTGCCGCTCGGCCTCGCGACCGCCGATCTTGATCGCGCGGGCGGCGCGGACGGTCTCCAGAAAGACGCTGTCAGTCCTGGCCGAGAGGTTCAACTGCTCGTCGGCGAAACGACGCACGGTTGGAAAGGCCGCCATCCTGACCAGGAAGATCACGACGAGATTGATCAGAACGAGACCGGCGAGGATGGGCGAATAGAGGACCATGACGATCGCCACCGGCAGGACCATCACGGCGTCCAGCACCACGCCGACCAGGCCGCCGGTCAAAAAGGACTGTGCAGGCCCTAGAGATCCGAACCGGGAGAGGACGTCGCCCACATGGCGACGCTCGAAAAAGTCCGTGGGCAGCCGAAGAAGATGCTTGAGCAAATTGCCGGACAACTGGATCGACAGGCGCTGCCCGGCGTGGAGTTGAATGAAGCCGCGCAACGTCTCAACCGCGGTCGAGACCAGGGCCAGTGCGCCGAACCCGACGACGATCGCCACCAGAAGGTCGCGGTCGGCGCGGCCGATGACGTCGTCGATCACGAGCTGGCTGGCAAGCGGCGATATGAGGCCGATGCCCTGGAGCAGCAGCGTCAGGAGGAAGACCTGCAACAGGAACGGCTTGAAGCCGGACAAGCGGCTCCACAGATCTCCCAGTCGGACCTTGTCGACGCGCGATTTCTTCTCGAAGTCCGGAGACGGCGTCAGTTCGAGGGCGACGCCGGTGAAGTGTTTTGACACCTCGTCCAGCGGCAGCTTGCGTTCTCCGCGTGCGGGATCGGCGATCCAGGCATGTCGCTTGTCGACCCGGCGCAGAACGACGAAATGATCGAGACTCCAGTGCAGGACGGTTGGCGTCTCGAGCAATGCAAGCTCGTCCAGCTCGCACCGGACCGGCCGTGCCGTAAATCCCAGGGCGTCGGCGATCGATACGAGGCTCTTCAGACTGCTTCCGCCCAGCGAAATCGGAAAGCGGCGACGCAGCTCCGGCAGCGTTTCCCTGCGACCATGAGCGGCCGCCACCATCGCGAGGCAGGCCAGGCCGCATTCGGCCGCCTCGGATTGCAGGACAAGTGTTTTACCGAACGGATGCTGCAACGCCGTCCCTTCTGCACTGAACCGGTGAGAACCGCTTGCGCCCCATTGCGACGGTCATTGAAGGCCCGACGGCGCGTCCTGTCGAGGACCCGTGTTATTTTTTCTGTTGTGACCGTTCGCCGCTCTCTGAGCGCGAGCATTGATCGCCGCCTCGATCCATTTGATCGGCTGCGTCCATGTCGAGCGACGGCGCTTGCTCCTCGGATTTGCGCGGAAAGAAGCGGCGCTCGTATTCCCACCACAGGGTTCCTGTCGGCACATCCGGATGACCGAACCGGGTCCCCATCGCTCGCCGCACCACCTTCCAGACGACGAAGGCGATCACGCCCAGGACCACGATGGCTGATAGTTCGCGCACCACATTCAGGGCGTTCATCCGCCCATCCTCGATCCGGCGCCGTGTGTTTCGTCGCATATCGGCAGGCTCGGAAGACTCTCGACGCCGATGAGGCCCTCACCGCCATAAACGAGAGGCACGGCTTCGGGAGCGAACGTCTCCACGATCGGACCCGCCTCGGCTGCATTTTTGGGCCAGTAGCCATCGACGGCGGCGGCGCGGATGTTGTTCACCATGTCCACGGTCGGCATATGCGTTCGCAACCGAGTCATCGCGAACAGCCGTTGGTCGGGCGTTTGTCCGATGCAAACCGGTTCCGTACGGACAAAAGCATCGGTCAGCAGGGCGATCGGCAGCCCGCGCGCGACAAAGAAGGCGCGTTGCCGTTCCGCGCGCCGCTGCGTTTCTGCGGTGGCCTTCAGTCCTGACGCTTCAGCCGCGCTCACGAGAGCGAAGTCGGTGTGGTGAAGGAGCACGACTGACTGGTCCTCCACAGATACGGCAGGCGCGGGAAGAAAGAGAAAGTGAGCGCAGGCTGACGCGCAAATATCGACGACGTCCAGACGTAGGTTGCGGGCGATCATCTGCTCCGAGAGCCGGATCGCATCGACACCTGAGCCGCCCGGACTGGAAACCCGGATCGACCTGGTGTCGTCGTCGATCAGAGCGATCGCCCCGTCGATCACATCGGGCGTCAATTGCCCGCAAACCTCGATCGTCCCGCCGTCGATCTTTCTTGCGCCGGGGGCGCAACGGGGCGGCTCTTCAACTTCCGTCGATCGGGCGCACCCCGCCAGAGCGGAGATCGCTAGGGCCAGACACGGGCCAAATAGGAACGCTGGCCAATCCAGCCCTAACGACAATCTCATCGCTGGATATTCTGCAAGGACGGGATTTGATCCAGCCCCCTGTCCCTTACGAAGTCATTGAGCATGTCTCGGGCGCCATCACGGAGAAATTGGTAGGACTCCCCGATTCCGGTCCGGAAGCCAGCGCTGGTCGGAGTGACGTTTACGCCTGTTGAGACGTCTTCCTGCTGCTCCATGCTCACGCCCAAGCCGCGCCCGACCCCGACGCCGCCGCCGACATAGACGTCGCGGCCTCCCACGCCGACTTCACCGTAAAAGGCGCCGGTCGTATAAGAACCGAAAAAGACGTTCTGATTTCCGCCATCTACTTTGCGTTGCGCGGTGACAACTATATCGTCCACCCGCGTTGCCGGTTCGCCTCCACTTCCGCCATGGATGTATTCACATTCATCCATTGTCAGTGTTCGCATTATCAGCCTCCCGATGATTATGCTCGCCTATTGAGCTACTTATTATTCATTTTCAGCGGCGAACGTTGTCAAGGGATGGGTAGGGAGTTTTACGACCTAGGGTTGCGACATTGTGTCCCTATCGAGGCCTGAAGAAGGCTTGCGCGTGGACGGTGCTTGGCTGACCGGCAGCGAGCCGGTCGCTTTGAGGCGCGGCGGAATCATGCGCGCCAAGCCCCGGATGCCGCGGCCACATCGGGATTGAAAGGACGTCTCCCACGGCCGCATGAACGGGCGTATTGATCGATGCTCAGGATGTTTTTGCTTCACGGCGGGCCTCGGACCAGAAGGTGCGGTAGTCGCTCGTGGCAGCGAGCAGATGAGCATGCCCTCCTGCGGTCAATCGACCGCGGCGCAGGAACAGGATCTGGTCCGCATCGTCGAGGAGACCGGGTCGGTGGGTGATGAGGATGAGCGTTGTCCGGCCGCAATGACTTTCACGCAGCGCTTTGATGGCGCGCTTCTCGCTTGGGGCGTCAAGAGACGACGTCGTCTCGTCGAGAATGACCGCAGGGACGGACACCCCGAGCAGGCGCGCGAGCTCGAGCTTCTGGATCTGTCCGCCTGACAGCCGCTCGCCCTGTTCGCCGACGGCCTGGTCGAAGTCGACCGCGCGGCCGCTCTCGTAGAAACCCCACCCGGCGAGCAGCGCCGCCAGTTCCGCCTCGCTCTGCCGGGTCGGCGGATACAGGGCGTTTTCGCGCAGGCTCCGGTTGAACAGCCCCACGAACTGCGGAACGTAGAGAACGCGCCGATGCCGCTCATCAATGGGCTCTGCCGCCATGTCGGCGCCGTCGATCAGAACGCGGCCCCGCGACGGATCGAGAAGGCCCGCCATCAGCCGGGCGAGCGTCGACTTGCCCGCGCCGTTCGGTCCCGCGATCACCACGAAACTCCCCGGAGCAATGGCGGCGTTCGCGTCGGTGAGAACCGGAGTATCGCCATAGGCGTAGAAGAGGCCGTCGAGCCGGATCGCTGCGGCGCGCGGGGCAGGGGAGATTGCCGTTGTTCGGTTCTCGACTGCGGGATCGCGCGCCATCGCGAGGTCGAGCACTTCGGCGATATTCTCGATCGCAACGCCGGCCTGACGGATGATGAATCCCAGCCCGCCCAGCGGCAGGGCGAGTCGGAAGGCGTAGGCCTGGAGCAATACGAAATCGCCGACCGTCAATCGCCCGCGTCCGACATCCATACCCCCGAGGACGAGGATCGCCACCAGGCCCGCCCCGACCACCACATACTGTCCCAGCGCCGTTCCGAACAGCAGAAGCGCCAGGCGCGAAGCCTCGGTCTGGCGCGCGCGGCCGAGGACAGCGACGCGCTCCACCTCGCCATCGAGATTGCCGTTGAAGACCACCCGACGTGCGTTTCTGAGGATGTCGCCCAGCAACTGCGACACGGAGGCGGCGGATCGATTGGTCGCCTGCGCCTGAGCCTGGAAGCGCTTCGCGGTCAGGCGTGAGGCGAGGAAATAGCCGAGCAGCACCGTCGCCAGCAGGGCGACATAGAGCGGTGGGACCAGCGTCGCGACCACGACGAGCGAGGCGACCACCTGGATGATCAGCGAGGCGGCGCGGCTGATCAGCCCGTCGACGACGATCTGTAGGCTGAACGGCAGGCGTTCCAGCGCGCCCAACATCTCCCCGCTGTCGGCGTCGCGCCGCCGCGCGATCTGCGGCAGCCGCTGCGCGGTCGCGCGCTCGATCAGGTGGCGCGACAGCGCTCCGAGCTGGCGCGTCGTGAAGATGTAGCGGGCCGCGGACAGCGGCGCGGTCCCGGACCAAGCGAGAACGAAGGCCGCGACCAGCGGCGCGAGCGACCAGGGATCAATGGGGCCGGTTGAAAGCCGGTCGACCAGCAGCTTGAGCAGATAGGGACCGAGGACGCCCAGACCGATGCCGGCCAGGTCGATCGCTATTCCCGCGACGGCGTCGCCGCGCGCTTCCAGCCGGCGATCGAACGTCAGCCGCGTGAGCGCAAGGATCACCGTCAGGGTCGACATGCCGTCCTTTCCAGCCGCGTTCGCCTTGCGGTCCGCTGGACGCGGACTCGGCGACGGCGGCGCGCCCAAGCTACAGGGCAGGGGGCTTGCCCGGCTTCACGATTCTTCCGGTCTCCATTGATACTCGCTTTCCCGATCGGGAATTCTGCTAGGCTACCGGGCGGTTTGACGGGTTTGCCTTCCCGATCGGGAATGTGGGTGGCGGTAAATGAAGAAATCGCCTATGAGATTCCCGATCGGGAAAGGAGTTTCACGGTGATTGAGGAACAGGCTCACGACTACGCCCGTAGGCTCGGCGCTCTGATCCGAGCGCGCCGCGAGGCTGTCGGTCTGCGAATGGAAGATCTCGCAGGGGCTGCCGGCGTCGGCGTGCGCTTCATTCATGACCTCGAAACCGGAAAGCCGAGTTGCCAGCTCGGGCGGTCGCTGGCCGTCGCCGCGTCGCTCGGCCTCGATCTGATCGACCTTCTGGAAGAGGACGAGGCGCGTCGCCGTGACCCCGCGCCGGAGCAGTAGACGTGCTGACCATCTATAATGAAAACGAGGAGGTCGGGCACGTCGAGGACGACGGCGGCTTTGTCTATTCGCAAACTTGGCGCGGACGACGCGGGGCCTTCCCGTTGTCCGTCACCATGCCCTTGGCCGAGCGGGAGGTCGAGCCGAGCGTCTTTCTCACCTGGGCCGCGAACCTGCTTCCGGAGGCTGACCAGCTCGTCATGGTGGGGCGCAGCCTTGGCGTGTCGCCTGGCGACACGATCGGTCTTTTGGAACGAATCGGACGCGACACCGCAGGCGCCTTGTCTTTCGGTGCGCCCGGCGGCCGCACCCGGTCCGGCTGGGCGCCCATCGCGCGCGATCAGGACCTCGAGCGGATCATCGACGAACTGCCGAGGAAGCCGTTTCTAGCAGGAGACGACGGGGTCTCCATGTCGTTGGCGGGCGTGCAGTCCAAGATCGCCGTCGGGCGCGACGAGCAGGGCCGACTCTACATTCCGGTAGACGGCGCGCCCTCGACCCACATTCTCAAGCCCGACAGCGATCGTTTGCTCGGAAGCGTACCCAACGAGGCCTTCTGCCTGACCCTGGCGCGACGTTGCGGATTGCGTGTTCCTTCCGTGACCACGGGACGCGCCGGAGGACGATCCTATCTCCTGATCGAGCGCTACGACAGGCGCGCGATCGGCGACGAATGGAGGCGCCTCCACCAGGAAGATTTCTGTCAGGCGCTCGGCCTGCCGCCAAGCGCCAAATATGAGCGGAACCGGACCGGGCCGAAGGGACCTTCCGCCGCCGACATGCTGATGGTCGTCAGGAAACATGCATTGGCGCCTGATGTGCTCGCGCTCCTTGACGCCATCGTGTTCAACATCCTTGCATGCAATACTGACGCACACGCCAAGAACTATTCGCTCATGGTGACGAATGGTCGTCCGACATCAGCGCCGATCTACGACGTCATGTGCGCTTCCGTATTCGACGGGATCACGCCGAATTTGGCGCAATCGATCGACGGTAAGACCCGAGGCGATCACCTCAGGCGCCGACACTGGACGCGATTCCTGCAAGCGGCAGGCTTCGGCGCCGCGCCGATGCTGCGGCGCATTAACGCCTTGGCGACACGGGTGCTGGCGGAACTCCCGTCCGCTCAAGCGGACGTTACGGCGATGGCTGCCGGCGGGGCCGGACTGAACGAGGTCGTAACCGCAATAAGGCGCAGAGCCTCGATGATTCTCGAGGGATTGGCCGATCCCGCGGACCGCGCCGACTGAAAGGCGCGGGTGGCCTCGATCCTACGGTCCTCTGAAGCAGAGGGGCTGCGTCGCGCCTTTTCGCCAGGCCTCGATCACGCCCGCCGTGAAGACGATGAGCAGCACGAAATAGGGCGTCTCCAGCGCTGCGATGTAGCCGCGCGGCAGGAGGGAAACGTCCAGAGCGGCGCCGACATGCACCAGCACGGTCAGGAGCTGGACCCCGCCCGCCGCGAACAGCCACCGCCGCCGACCGCCCGTGCGGATCAACAGCACGATCAGCAGCAGGAGCACGGCCGTATCGACCGCGGCCACGGCCCAGAAGGGCGGCGCGGCGTTCGGCGGCGGCTGCAACCGGGGCGAGATCAGCACCGCGAGGAGATTGCCGATGACGGCGGCCTGTTCGGGCCGGCCGCCCTTCCACAGCGCGAATCCCGTCACCGCGAGGGTCAGCCAGAAGCCCGCCGCCCCCATCCATTGTTCGACCGCGAGCGCCATCCCACGCCGATTGACGCGGCGCCGGCGGCGCGATGTCAAGCATCGGCGACCAGGCGGGGGCGTGCGATGGAGGCGGTCGGGCGAATCTGGGCGGCGTCAGGCTTTTCCAGGCCTGTCCCCTGCAGCGTCGTTGGCCTGACGCCGATGTGCGGCGCGGCGTCGGCCAGCGCCGCGTGCATCGTCATCGCATGGCCGCGGGCCTGGCCCAGGGCCTCGACGGTCCGTGTCGCGGCTGCGACCGCCTCATGGCCGAGAACGGCCGAGAAGCCATGGGTGCGCCGGATCGCTGAAGCCTGCGCGATCAGCAGCGCGGCCTTTTCCAGGGTCGTATCAAGCGCCGCCTCGGTCTCGAACAGGGCGTCGGCGAGGGATTGGGCGATGTCGCGTCGTTGCATGGGGCGTCCGTCTCGCGCTGGCGGCGCAAGTCCTTTGTCAGAGAGGGATGGGGCGCCGCTGGGCCCGTCAGCGCTGGGCCAGCAGGGCGGCGTCGATGGCTTGGGTCTGGTGGCCGAGCGAGAGGGCGACCGCGAGCGCGCCGACGAGGCAGACGCCGAGCAGGACCGCTCCCAGGGCCGTGACGATCAACCGGCCGAGCGTCCGGTTCAGGACCGGCGTAAGCGCGGCGCGTTCGGAGGGCGGTCGCTGTCGGGTCCCAGCACGAATGCGATGCAGATGATCTCGCGAAGCAGATCGAGCGGCGAGAGGTTGCGGCTGTGTCTCCGCGTCTCGTCCAGCAGATACTCCACCGCGTCCTTCTGCGCTCGTGTCAGCGCCAGGTCGTCGAACACCGTCTCCACGTCGCCCCAGGTGTAGCGCGGCAGCGGAATGACCGGCTGGGGCATGGGCTCCTCCTTTCGCCGAGGGATCGAAACCCGATCCCGACCCGGACGAAAGGGCTTCCGGTTCCCTAGGAGACCGGTCTGCGTAGTCCATACGTAACGCCGCGCGATAGAGCGCCGCGGCTTCCTCGCGGTCGCGCAGGCCGAGCTTCTTCAGCGCATTGTAGATGTGGGTGTCGGCCGTGCGCGGACTCATCGTCCGTCGGCGACCGATCTGTTTGGAGGTCAGGCCGTCGGCGACGTCGCGAAGGCATTGCTCCTCGCGCGGGGTGAGCCGGTCGAGGTCAACCATCGCCGCCGCCCGGGTCGTCATCCGCCCGGCCTGTGACATGTGGGTCCGCCGACAGAGCGAGCGCCTCGACGTAGCGGAGCAGGGGTTCGCGCTGATGGTTCGGCAGGACCGACCAGGCCTGGAGCAACCGCGCGCGTTCGCCGCCGTCTTCGCCCTCGTCCCAGGACTTGAGGCCGATAAGCGCCGGCGCCGTGGTCGCCAGCGCGAGCGAGAGCTGGTGCAGCCGTGAGGCCGCGACGCTGTTGCGTCCGTTTTCATACTTCTGGATCTGCTGGCACGAGACGCCGATCTTCGCGCCGAGCGCCGTCTGGCTCAGGCCGAGTTCCTTTCGCCGTCGCCGAACGCGCTCGCCGATCGCGCGATTATAGTCCTGTTTGCTTTGCGAATCCGGCACGTCGGTTCTCCTGACGCTCGATCGGCCATTTGGCCACGCATCGTCCTGCCGCGGCAACCCTGCGAGCTTGCGGCCGCCGCCGTGCCCGCGCTTCAAACCCCCGCAATGTCCCTTGGAGGGAGACGCACGGGGTTCGAAAACTTGTAGTTTGCGACGCCAGAAATGATGCGCCGACAGGTATTTGGCGAAAATTCCGGTCAATCCGTGAAGATCGCTCCATACGCTGACGCTTATGCTTGGCCGGCGGCGACATGCCGCGCGCCGTCGACCGGCGACCGAAAGGAGGGGCATGCGCGAAGCGCGGACCGATTGCTGTCCTCCCGCTTGGAAAGAGCGCGACGCCTACGATCGGATGCTCGAGCTCGACCTGGCGGGATGGACTTGGGAGGCGCTGCGTCGTCGGCCCGACGACGCGGGCCGCATCCTTCCGCTTGTCGGGACTCGGCTGGTGCGGCGCTCTCCGCCCCTACGAGTATTCGAGACCCAAGCCGAAGACGGACCGGAGATTTGGGGTTGGCGATTTCCGCGGCCGCCGGTCGCCGGCGTCGGTCTTCTGGCGCGCCGATCTCGACCCGGCCGTACTGACCGTGCGCGCCGCTCCCGTCGCAGCGGCCGATGGCGACGCCTTCCGGTTGGACCGACTGCCGTGCCGGGCGATCGTCCGCCGTTTCGGCGGCGGACGGGAGCAGATCATCATCGGCGAAGGCGTTCGGTCCATCCGGATCGAAGTGAGGGAAGGGAGCGTGCTGAGCGGACCGGTCCGGCTGGCCTACGACCTCGCGGGGTTCGTCGATCTCGATATCGGACTGCGGGTGCTCGGCCAGCTCGAAGCCCTCCACCGGTTCGACCGTTTGTTGCCCACGCTCTTCCGGGGGGAACCACGGGCGCACCGTTGGGCGATGGCCCTTCGGGCCTGGGACGGTCGGCGAAACGGCGCGAGCCAGCGCGAGATCGCCATCGCCCTGTTCGGTCCTGATCGCGTGACGACCGACTGGTCGACGGGCGACGACATGAGGAAGCGCATTGTCCGCCTGCTCCGCACCGGGGAGCGGCTGATCGCCGCAGCGGGGCCGGAGTTGCTTCGCCGGACGGCGCCGTGAACCGGACGGGACTTGCCGCCGGGCGGCCGGGCTTTGTGTCGCGCCCCGCGCACGATCCGCTACTGCGGGTTGTGGCCCCCAACGCAAGGTTGTCACAGGAATGTGAACAGCGTTTGGATTGCGGCGTTACGTGAGCTCTGCTGAGCTTCGAACGGCAGCGCTGCCCGACGCAACCACCCCTTACATGGAGTTACGATTGATGCGTGCATTGTCCTATTGCGAACTCGACCTTGTCGTCGGAGGCCAATCCAGCGGCCAGACCGGCGGCCAGACCCCGGCGCCCAGCTCGCCGCCTTCGAATAACAATGGCCAGACGACCACCACCACCACCCACAACAATACGCGCGGCGGCCAGGTGAACTACAACATCAACCAAACCCCCACAGGCGTGACCGGATCGGTCGGGGGCAGTTACAGCTGGAGCCGGTCGGAAACGACGGTCACCGTCGTCACGACTCCGAACTTCCCTCGCGGCAATGAGCGCGGCCCGGCGGCCGATCTGGCTGGGCTTTATTGAGCCTCGTGCGCGGCGGCGGATTCCATATCCGCCGCCGCGCGTTCAAAGTGCAGGCCATGGTGCGACCAACCCTTCTTTCCGGACTGGCGCTCGCCGCGCTTTCGGCAGGCTGCCAGCATCCCGCCTGGGCTGCGCAGGCGAATGCTGAAACGGACTTCGTTCAGGCCCGTTCAGCCGTCGCCGCCATCGCGGCGGGCCAGGTGACATGCAGCTACCCCGGCGACTCCGTCGTTCGTTTCATCGGGGAAAGCGGGCCGTCGCTCACCGCCTGCGTCGAACGTTTCGCCGGGCGAAGCGGGATGACCCTGATCCTCAGTTCACCGGGCGGCGATGCCGCGGATGCGATCCGGGCAGCCGAACTCATGACCGGGCGCGGTTGGACCGTGATCGTTCGCGGCATGTGCTCCTCCAGCTGCGCGAACTATCTGCTGCCCGTCGCCGCGCGCATCGAGGTTGAGCCTTACTCGGCGGTTCTGCTGCACGGAGCGCCCTACGATGAGGAGGGTGTCTATCAATGGTTCCTTCCGGGCGTTCTCGAACGCCAGCGGGCGGCGAACCCGAATGTCAGCGATGCGATGATCGATCAGGCGCGGCGCTTCACCCGTGAACAAGCGCGTCTTCTCGTCGAGCGGCACAAGGCGTTCGCGGGTCAGAGGACCGTAGATTCAGGCTGGTACGATCTTTCCGCCTTCCCGCAGCCCGAGGGCGGGTTCGGCGGACGCACCTTCGCCATCGTCGACCCTGACTTTCTACGATCCAGTCTACCCAACCTCGAAATCGGGCGCTTCTGGTTTCCAACCTCCGCTGCGGAACGGGACGCCCTGGCTGAGGTCATCGAAGGAACGCGCATCATTTATCGCGCTGGGTACGAACCCGCGGGGTGATTTGGGCGAAGAATGGAGTGGCATACATTTGGCGGCTTGTTGTTCTGAAGCCGCTGTATTTACTTTCTTAATCCTAGGAGAATGAACATGCGTGCACTCGATTATCTCGAACTCGATCAGGTCGTCGGCGGCCAGTCGAACACGACCACAGCAAACCAGAACGGGCCGGGGACGACCACCACCACGACCGGCAGCTCGCGCACCGTCACCGTCGGCGCTGACGCGACGATCGGCTCGGACGGCTCGATCACCGGGGGGCGCATTTATGTGTCGGTCGCTTGGGGCGACGGGCCGTCGACCGGCGGCGGAGGCGGCGGACGGAGCGCGCCGATGGGCGGCGGCTCGGGCATCGTCAACATGCCTGTTGTCGAGATTAACAGGCCGTCGGACGGCGCACGGCAGACGCAGCCCGCGGCGGATCTCGCCGGCCTCTACTGAGCAGAACGGCGGGGCGGGCGATCAGGCGCCCGACCCGCCATCGTTCGGAACGACGACACGCCTCATGTTTTTACGCCGCCACGCCCAAAGTTTCCTTCTCATCGCCGTCGCCCTGATGCTGCCCGCCAACGCGCTCGCGCAATCGGGCGAGACGGAACGGGCGGGTTGGCGAAACGCCAAGGCTGCCGTGGACGCCGTCGTCGCCGGTCGCCGCCTCTGCGAGGTCCAGTCCGACAATCGCCTACGCTATATCGGTCCGATCGACGCCGGCCTGGCCGACTGCCTCGCGGGTCTCGCCGATCGACGCGGCGTCACGCTCGCGATTTCCTCGCAGGGCGGCGACGCCGAGACGGGGATCGACGCCGGGTATCTGCTGCAAGGCCGGGACTGGACGGCGGAGGTCCACGGCCTCTGCGCTTCCGCGTGCGCCAACTACATCCTTCCGGCGATGCGGGCGGTCGCCGTCGAGCCCTTCTCTGCGGTCCTTCTCCACGGCGGAGCCGATGACGAGGACCTGATCTATGAGGCGGCTGTGGACCAGATTCTCGCCCGGCAAAAAGCCGTCGCGCCCGACGTCGACGAGGCGACGGTCGCCGAGGCCCGTGTGTTCACGCGCGACCTTGTGCGCACGATCGTGGCCGCTCACCGCCGCTATGGGGAGGACTTGGGCGTATCATCGGCATGGTTCTCGCTCACCGGATTCCCAACACCGGAAGGCGGTTACGGGCCGATGGGATTTGCGCTCGCCGACCCGACCTTTACGGCCGCCGCGCTTGGCCGCGTGAGGGTTCGATCCTTCTGGTTTCCAACGACCGACGAGGATCGGCGGCTCTTGTTCTCACTGTTCCCCGATACGCACATCGTCGTCAGGGAGACGACGCAATAGCGGCGCGGTTCTGATTCTCGAGGCCGAGGCGGCTTCCGGCCAGCCGAAGGCCGCGCGCGCGAGTTTCCGCACGGCGACGGGTCTCGACCCGAACAAGGCCGACCGCGCGGCGGTGAACGCCTGCTGCGCTGAATGGGAGCCTTATCGGCAAGAGGATAGCGGCGCCTGTGATCGCGTGCGAAGTCCTGGCGATCGGCGACGCCCGCATTCTGTGGCTGCCCGACAGGATCGGGGAACTGCCCCCGTCATCGAAAACGCCGAAGAAAAAAGCCAGCGAAACCCCGGCCGCGAGCACGGCGCCTTGCGACTGGGTGGCGTTTCGCGACCGCGCGGGCTGGCGATGGGTGGGCGGCTGCCGGCGACCCGGCTGCGG
>WPCJ01144999.1_pt1 | contig 17551 bp, 17 predicted proteins | sample 5399831 | NCBI WGS metagenome assembly WPCJ01 (sample SAMN12869470, study PRJNA574797) | sludge metagenome | isolation source: wastewater treatment of pH10 | place: China:Beijing | collected 2019-05-20 | reverse complement strand
GGCATCACCGGCACGGCGACAGCCGCGCGCGGCGCGCGGGGCACATAGACATCGGCCGCCATGGCCGGCACCGCGGCGGCGAGGGCGCCCACAGCCAGCATCGGAAGCAGGGCTTTTCGCAGGGTCTGTTGCATCGGAAATCTCCTTACTGAATTCGCATATCGCCTTCGCCGGCACGGCGAAGCGCACCGCCCACAGCAGCGCTCCGGGAATACGAACGCGGGCGGCGGCAGGGGAGTTCCACAGGGAAATGGGGCGATTTGATGCGGGAAAAGCGGCGCTCCTTGCTTCACCTCCCCCGCCGGGGACACGTCGCCCGGCACAGCCGGGCGGGTGAGGGGGCTTCCCACCATGACCTCCTGCCAATCCCGTGCTATCATCCGCATATGAACCGCCCGCTGGGAGACACCGAGATGACCATTGCCGAGATGGTCTACAGCCAGGTGAAGCAGCTGCCCGAGCCACTGGCGCGGCAGGTGCTGGATTTCGTCGTCAGTTTGCGCGAAGGCCGCGCCGCCGTTGAGTGGCGCGACCTGATGCACGCGCAGGCGAGCGGGCTCAACGCCGTATGGGACAACGCCGAGGACGAAGTCTGGGACCATGTGTGAGCGTGGCGATCTGCTGCTCGTCCCGTTTCCCTTCACCGACCTGTCGGCGACCAAACGTCGTCCCGTCCTCGCCCTGACCAGCGCCGACAGCTATGGCGACTTCATCGCCCTGCCGGTCACCTCGCGCCCGCAAGCCGAGCACGGCCTGCCCATAGCTCCGGCCGACATGGTGAGCGGGCAGCTCCCAGCCCCAAGCTGGATTCGCACCAATCGTATCGTCACGCTGAACCGGACGCTGGTGGTGAAGACGGTCGGCCGAATTTCCGATGCGCTGGTGGCTGCCGCGGTCACACGCTTCTGTGCTTATCTAGGTGTGCGAGATCGCGACTAACGGAGGCTGTTTCGATCTACTCCGCCGCAACCACCGGCGGAAGCGCCACTGTTTCGATGCGCGACAGGTCGAGCTTGCTCGACGCCTGATCGATATCGAACCCGACAACATCGCCATTGGCACCAAGATTGACCACAAGCCCTGCCACGATCTCCCGGCTCTCAGTGCGGGCGCATCCTTGAGTTCGATATAGAGAATATCGGTCTCGGGATAGTAATGTAGCTTCGTGGCGTATCCTTACGGAAGTTGTGGTCAAAGCATGCGTTGTGGACCGTCTCTCCGTCATCCAATGTAATCATGCGAAGATAGCGCAGTCGAGGCTCCACAGCGATTTGGACCGAGCGTCATGTCTGATCCGGCCATCCTCTTGCACTTCTTGTCGCAGTGTCATGGCCAGAACTTGGTATATCGAATAAGGCCCAAGATAAGGTCGTTTGCGGAGTGCCTGTTCATCGAATTGTTAATTTGTCTACAAGTAACGCTCCCGATTTCAAAGTGGTTAGATCTATCAGCAGAACGCACTTACTTTCCTGTCAGAGCCTTCAACTAACGTATAAAAATTAAGGCCTATCTTAAGGAGTAATTTTAATTTACTCTCTCAGAGATTGTTGGAAAGCAAGTTTGGGGGAACGCGTTGGGAGCAGTAGAGGACGTCATAGAGTGGTCAACTTCAAAGTTGAGCCCTTGGCGACAGGACGCGCTAAGAAGGTTCGCGATTAGCGGACTTCTCACGGATCAAGATCAGACAGAGCTGCTAGGTCTTGTAAAGGAAGCGGCAGGGTTTGCAGTCGATCCAAAGCCACCAGCGCCAATAGCGCTCGCAAAAACTCACTTTGCAACTGCAACTGGTGGGGCTGCGATAAAAATCAAAGCCATTCAGAATGTCACAAACGTCAATCGACTAACTTCATCAGCTGAGTTGAAGTTTGCACCGGATGGTCTGACGATAATCTACGGCAGGAATGGAAGCGGTAAGAGCGGCTTCGTGCGCATCTTTAGAACTGCTTGCAGGACACGTTCTGATAATCGTGCCAAGCTAAAAGTGCTATCAGATGTCTATGGGACAAGCTCGGGGCCTCAAGAAGCTGAAATCGTCATTGGGACGACTGCTGGTGATGACACCGTTCCATGGAAGGCGGGTGAAGTTGCCTCGGATTCTCTTTTGCAAGTTGCCGTTTTTGATAGCAGCGCTGCAGATTTGTATGTCGATGGTGGAAATCAGATACAGTTTCTGCCGTTTGGCCTCTCGTTACCGCACAAGCTCAATACTGTCTGTGCCACTTTAAAAGCAACGTTAGAGGCCGAAAGAAGGCTAGTAACGGAAAAGCTCGCTCTCGCTACGATCGAATTCGAGCAGCCACGTGCAACAACTGCGCAGAAATTCTATTCACAGCTATCGGGAGAAACGACAGATTCTGAAATTTCATCTGCCGCAGTTTTCTCCGCCGTAGATCAAGATCGATTGGACGAACTTGTTCGTTTGCTTTCGGCAACAGCAACCTCTTCGACCGATCTAACGGCACTGTCGAATTGGGTAAAAAATTTGGCGAGTGAGTGCAAAGGGCTCGCTTTAAGTTTGGGAGACGTGGAGCTGGAAAGATTGCGCTTGTTGAAACAACAAGCTGTTGATGCTCGCAATGCTGCTGCCCTGGATGCGGGCGCGATGTTCTCTGGGGAACCCTTACCTGGCGTAGGAAGTGAGACGTGGCGCCGTCTCTGGGTGGCTGCCCGAGACTATTCTATCACAGAGGCTTACCCGTCGCGCGAGTTTCCAGTTTTGAATTCCAGTGATGTCATAGAAAATTGCGTGCTTTGTCACCAACCATTGAGTGAGGCTGCCTCCGATAGATCGAAGCGTTTTCAGGCTTACATCGGTGGAGTGCTTGCAGCAGAAGCTGACAAGGCAGAGGCGAAGGTGGCCGAAGCTGCAGCACTGCTGAATACTCCCTCATCCTTGTATTCCAAGGATTGGGATGCTCGAATCGATCAGGTCGCCAAGCGAGATGCTATTCTTGCAGCTGCCGTTTCCGATTTTAAGGGCAATGTGGTTGAACGGCTATCTTATGCTAAAGCGATCCTTATTGGGGGTGAGGATGTATCGCTTAAGATGGCGGTTATGCTATCACCTGATGAAAGACTGGCTGCGTTGTCTCAATTTCTGGCCGAGGAGGCCGAGGCGTTGGCAAGCGCGGATAACGCTTCTCAGCGTGAAATCCTGTTAGGTGAGCAATCGGATCTTGTTGACCGCAAATTGCTGGCTGCATCGCTCAGTACGATTACTGTACGGCGAGACCTATTGACGACAGATGCGTTGTATCAACTCGCTTTGAATGAAGTTCAGACTTCTGGAATAACAAAGAAAGCGAACGACCTTATCGATGTCCATCTGACCAAGGCGGTTATCGATCGATACGAAGTGGAGCGAGGAGCTTTTGATATTAAGCATCTCAAGGTTGGATTGGCCAGAAAGAGTGATCAAACAAAAGCAGCGTTTCAGACTACGCCTGGTACTACACTGACAAAACTGGCGTCAGATATTCTAAGTGAAGGCGAACAGCGAGCTTTGGCATTGGCCGCATTTCTAACCGAGGTAGCGGTGACGGAGGGGAGTGGGCCAATCGTTATCGACGATCCAGTTTCTTCGTTAGATCGCGATAGAGGTAATAAGGTTGCCATGCGCCTCGCTGCAGAGGCGCTGTCACGGCAAGTCATCGTTTTTACTCATGATCTTGTATTCTTTAATGATCTCTGCAGAGAGGCTGACGCGCTAGATATTGACGTTGAGACCATCTCGCTTTTCTCAGACGCCAATGGGGCTGGTAAGATTGATCCCGCTGGAGTCATGTGGAGAGGGCTCAATGTTAAGAAGCGTATCGGGCGACTTCGATCTGACTTTGCACCTAAAAGGAAGCTCCATGGCTCTAGTCCCTCAGACTATGAGGTGGCGATCAAGAATCTTTATGGTCGATTGCGGGACACCTACGAGCGTCTCGTTGAAGAGTATATTTTCTGCGATGTTGTTCGCAGGGGAGTTGACCGTGTTGAAACTCAAAAGCTCCGAATGGTGCATCTTTCCAATGCACTAGCAATTCGCTTCCACGACGGCATGAGCAAAGCCAATACTTACAGCCACGACAATCCTGCTTCCGAGACGGTTAGCGTGCCGAGTCCGGCTGAATTTGAAGCCGATCTCGCTGCATTAGAGGCCTTGATGGAGGACTTGAAGACTGAGAGCGAAGCGATCTCGCTAGCTAGGCCGAGTATGAAGGCGAAATAGTCTAGTTGTTGAAACTCAGATAATTGGCTCTGACGAAGCCAATAACAAGAACGGCCGGATCTCGCGATCCGGCCGTTCTGCTATTCCGATACGAAGTCACGCCCTCACAGCGCGCCGTCCTTCAGCTCAGGCGGCTCATGCCGCCCTCAAGCCTCAGGCAGCCTTGGCTTCGGCCTGCTTCTTCTCGATGGCGCGCTTGAGCAGCACGGCCTTGGCGGAGAGCTCGCTCTCCTTCGCCGCGATGAGGTAAGCGTCGAAACCACCGCGGTGGTCCACCGACTTCACGGCATTGGCGGAGACGCGCAGGCGCACGCCGCGGCCGAGCGCGTCGGAGATGAAGGTCACGTTGACCAGGTTCGGCAGAAACCGGCGCTTGGTCTTGATGTTCGAATGGCTCACCTTGTGGCCGACCTGCGGGCCCTTCAGTGTCAGTTCACAACGCCGGGACATGGCGAAAATCCTCTGTCATCCCCGCCTCGACCCGGTGGCCCGGCAGGGGTTCAAAAATCACGTCCATTTCAGGAGCCGCGGACGTATAGGGTTTGGAGCTGCAAACGTCAAGACGGAGTCATGAGAATGACATGCGCCTGGAACCGGCCCACCCATAGAGGGACCGCGCTGGCAACGCCGGTTCTATAGCCTGCCTTGGCGGCCGATACCACCGCGAATTGCGGGAAACGGCGCGCGGGCGTTGGAAAGCCGCGCAGTTCCCATCATATAAAGGACGTATTCCGGCCGGACACGAAACATGGCCGCGCGATCTGCACGCACAAGCTGCGGCCCGGCAGACCAGACGTGAGGACAGACGAGACGTGCACGGCCCCGGCCCCCGCAACACAGGATTCCGCACCCGGCTGCCTCTGCGGACGCTGCCTCTGCTCACCATGGCAGGCGCGGCCTTCATCGCGGCGCTGGCCGGCATGGCGGCGCCCGCGCGGGCGCAGGGCAAGCTCGAGGCCAAATATGAAGCCAGCCTGGCCGGCATTCCCGTCGGCAAGGGCACCTGGGCCATCGATATCGGCGAGGATCAATACAGCGCGGCCGCCACCGGCGGCACCGCGGGCCTGCTGAAGGCATTTTCCGGCGGCTCGGGTTTCGGCCAGGCGCAGGGGCGCGTGGTGGCGGGCACGCTGTCGCCGACCAATTACCAGGCCACCACCACCTCGGCGAAGAAGTCCGAGGTGATCAAGATGCTGATCGCCCTCGGCTATGTGAAGGAATATTCCATCGAGCCGGAGCCGTCGGAGGACCCCGAGCGGATCAAGGTCACCGATGCGCATCGCCGCAATGTGATCGATCCGATGACCGGCTCGCTGCTGCGTGTGAACGGCACCGGCGAATTGCTGGCGCCGGATTCCTGCCGCACCGGCACGGCCATCTTCGACGGCCGCATGCGCTATGACATCAAGCTCGACTACAAGCGGATGGAGCAGGTGAAGGCCGAGAAGGGCTATCACGGCCCGGCCATCGTCTGCGCGGTCTACTTCACCCCCATCGCCGGCTATGTGCCGGACCGCGCCGCCATCAAATATCTCGCCGCCCAGCGCAACATGGAAGCCTGGCTGGTGCCCATCGCCGGCACCCGCGTGCTGGTGCCCTATCGCGTCACCATCCCGACCCCGCTCGGCCAGGCGATGCTGGAGGCGACCGAATTCGTGACCACGGCCGCACCGCCGAGGGCGGTGGCGAAGACGAATTAGCGCGCGGACGCGCTGCCACACTGTTGCCGCAAGAAATGCGCGCGATATCCGGCAAAGTCAGCGGTTTCGGCGCGCGGTTCATGGGGCAATCCAGCGGCGGCTGCGGCAGACCAGAGGCAGCGAAGCGTTTTTCTTGCGGCCTGTTGACTCTTCGGCCGATCGGAGTCCGCCTGATCAGGTGTTATGCACACGAATTCACAGGCCTTGTTGCCATGTCACAAACTTGATCTAGTGAGGATATCGGACACGCGCCGCGACATCTTGGGGCTGAAGGGCCTCTCGCAGTGGGGAGTCACCGATTCGGGCCGCTTTCGTTCCGGAGTCGTTCCGATCAGCTGCTTTTTCAGTCTTCGCCTTGACAGAAGGCCACTCGGAAATACCTGAAAAACATGGCCTTTTCGCATTCTCCGTCCGGCTCCGGCCGGGCGCCCGGCGCCGGCGTCACCGCCGTCCTCGGCCCCACCAATACCGGCAAGACCCATCTTGCGATCGAACGGATGCTCGCGCATCCCTCTGGAATCATTGGCCTTCCGCTGCGTCTGCTGGCCCGCGAGGTGTATAACAAGATCCTCGCCAGGGTCGGCCCGGAAGCGGTCGCTCTGGTCACCGGCGAGGAGAAGATCAAACCGGCCAAACCACGATATTGGGTATCCACCGTTGAAGCGATGCCACGAGATCTTGATGTTTCGTTCCTGGCCGTGGACGAAATCCAGATCGCCTCCGACCTCGAACGCGGTCATGTTTTCACCGACCGCATCCTGAATCGCCGCGGCCGCGACGAAACATTGCTGCTCGGCGCCGCCACGATGCGCCCGATCGTCGAGAAATTACTCCCTGGAATCAACGTGGTAACCCGTCCGCGGCTGTCCACGCTGGAATTCGCCGGCGACCGCAAAATCACGCGGCAACCGCGCCGCACCGCCATTGTCGCGTTTTCCGCCGATGAAGTTTACGCCATCGCCGAACTCATCAAGCGCCAGCACGGCGGCGCCGCCGTGGTGCTCGGAAGTCTTTCTCCGCGCACGAGAAATGCCCAGGTCGAGCTGTTTCAGTCCGGCGATGTCGATTACCTCGTCGCCACCGACGCCGTCGGCATGGGCCTCAATCTCGATGTCGATCACGTCGCTTTCGCCAGCGACCGCAAATATGACGGCTACCAGTTCCGCCGCCTCACGCCGTCGGAATTCTCGCAAATCGCCGGCCGCGCCGGCCGCGCCACGCGCAATGGCACCTTCGGCACCACGGGGCGCTGCGAGCCGTTCGAGCCCGAACTCGTCAACCAGCTGCAGAACCACATTTTCGATCCGGTGAAGTGCTGCAATGGCGCAATTCGAAGCTGGATTTCGCTTCCATTGCAGCACTTCAGGTCTCGCTCGCCGAGCCGCCGCGTCATGAGGCGCTCACGCGCGCGCCGATCGCGGAAGATCTGCGTGTGCTCGATCATGCCGCGCGCGATCATGATGTGCGCGATATCGCGCAGGGCAGGGATGCCGTCGAGAAATTGTGGGACGCCTGCCAGATTCCGGATTACCGCCGCATCGCGCCGGCCGCGCATGCGGAGCTGGTGGTTACCATCTTCAACTTTCTGATGAAGCGCGGCCGTATTCCCGATGCCTGGTTCGGCGCGCAGATCGCGCAGGCCGATCGTACCGATGGCGATATCGATACGTTATCGGGCCGGATTGCGCAGATTCGTACCTGGACCTTTGTGGCAAATCGCCCCGATTGGCTCGCAGATGCCGAACATTGGCAGGGAATCTCCCGTGAATTGGAAAATAAACTGTCAGATGCCCTTCATGAGAGGCTCACAGAGCGTTTCGTTGATCGTCGTACCAGTGTATTGATGCGCCGCTTGCGGGAAAACACGATGCTGAATACTGAAATTGGTAAGACGGGCGAAGTCGTTGTCGAGGGCCACACCATTGGCCGGCTCGATGGTTTTACATTCTTGCCCGATGCGGCCGAGGCCGGCTCCGATGCGAAGGCCTTGCAGGCCGCAGCGCTGAAGGCGCTGGCCGGCGAAATCGATGCGCGCGCGGAGAAACTATCGAATGCGCCGGACGATCAGTTCGTTCTGACGTCGGACGGTACGCTGCGCTGGACCGGCGATGCGGTGGCGAAGCTGGTGGCTGCCGATGACGTGCTGCATCCGCGCCTGCGGATCATCGCTGATGAGCGCCTCACCGGCGCGCCGCGCGATGCCGTGCAGGCCCGTCTCGATCTGTATTTGAAGACGCATATCGAGAAGCTGCTCGCGCCGCTGTTCGAACTATCGAAGGCAGAAGACGTCACCGGCATCGCGCGCGGCATCGCCTTCCAGCTCAACGAAGCGCTCGGTGTGCTCGAGCGGCAGAAGATCGCCGCCGAGATGAAGGATCTCGATCAGCCGTCGCGCGCCGTGCTGCGCAAATACGGCGTGCGCTTCGGCGCCTATCACATCTATTTCCCGAACCTCTTGAAGCCCGCCGCGCGTTCGCTCGCGGCGCTGCTGTGGGCGCTGAAGCAGGACAATGTCGATATGTCGGCGCTGTCCAGCGCGCAGCATCTCGCCGGCTCGGGCCGCACCTCGTTCCCGGTCGACAAGGCGCTCGGCCGCGATGCCTATCGTGTGCTCGGCTATCGCCATGCCGGCGAGCGCGCCGTGCGTGTGGATATTCTCGAACGTCTTGCCGATCTGATCCGTCCTGCGCTGTCGTGGCGCGAGAATTCGCCGGGCGAGAAGCCGGCCGGCGCCTATGACGGCCGCAGCTTCACCGTGACCCAGGCGATGACGTCGCTCACTGGCTCCGCCGGCGAGGATTTCGCGTCGATCCTGCGCGCGCTCGGCTATCGCATGGAGAAGAAGCCGGCACTGCCGCCGGCTCCGCCGAAGCCGCTTGCGGCGACGACGCCGATCGAAGCTGCCACTGCGGATGCGACGGCCGAAGCGCCGACCGAGGCATCTGTGCCCGATGTCGAACAGGCTGACATTGCGTCCGAGACGGCGCCCGCCAGCGATGCGGTTGCAGCCGAGCCGGTCGCGCAGACCGAAGCGACCGAAGTCGTCGAGGCCGCCGCCTCTGTCGAGCAAGCTGCCCCATCGTCTGCGTCGCTGCTGCCGGAAGTATCGCCGGTCGCTAGCGAACCCGTTGTCGAAGCGCCTGCGGAAGCAACGGCCGAGGTTGCGGCTGCTGAGACGGCACCTGTCGAGACCGCGGCTGCCGATGCAGAAGCGCCGGCTGTGGAAGCTGCGACGCCTGCCGAGCCTGAAATGGTCGATGTCTGGCGTCCGGGTGGCCGTTCGGACGAACGCCGCCCGCCGCGTCACGATCGCAATCGTCATCCGCGCCGCGACAACAATGCGGCGCAGGCCGCAGCTCCGGCCGGTCAGGCGGAAGGCGCCACCAATGAAGGCGGTCGCCGCGATCAGCGTGATCGCAATGGCGGTGGTCGTCGCGATCGCGATGGCGATCGTGGCAACAAGGATTTCCGCCGTCCGCGCAGCGATGCACCGGAAGGTGCGCCGAACCGCGAAGCCCGCGGCGATCGCAATGACAAGGGCGGCCGTCCGCCGCGCGATCGTGATCGCGATCAGCGTTTCCAGGGCAAAGGCAAGTTCGGTGGCGACAAGGGCCGCGAGGGCGGTCGCGACCGCGATCGTGGTGGCGCGACGCGTCCGTTCGCATCGAGCGCATCGCCGCGTGATCGTGGCGGCGCCATGGATCCGAATTCGCCGTTCGCCAAGCTCGCTGCCCTCAAGGAGCAGATGGGCAAGGAGTAAGGTTTCTCCCGAGTTCCGTCGCCATCCTTCGAGACGCACGCCTGCGGCGTGCTCCTCAGGATGGGGATGGAGATAGTGGCTCGGGAGTGAATTGGATGGCTGCGCCATACTCAATCCCTCATGGTGAGGAGGCGCGAAGCGCCGTCTCGAACCATGGGATTGGGCGCTCCTGAAGGGGCAGCGAGCAAGGGGCTTCATTGGATCGACAGCGTCTCGACAAATGGCTGTGGCATGCGCGGGTCGTCAAAGCCCGCACCAGTGCCGCTGCGCTGGTCGAGGGCGGTCAGGTCCGCGTCAATGGCGAGCGGCAGAAGTCGCCCGGTCACGGCATCAAGGTCGGCGACGTGATTACCGTCGCCCTGGACCGGGCGGTCCGGGTGATGAAAGTGGAAGGCTTTTCCGAGCGCCGCGGGGATGCAACCGCAGCCCGTGTGCTCTATACGGATTTGCAACACCCGCCGGAGTAGCTATCTGGAGCGTGGCGCCATGGCCAAAGCGGGTTTCGTGGCAAATCCTTCCATATGACGGAAACGCGCCCGGCCAATCCGGCTGCACGGCTTGCAGCAGGGGGGTGGGTGCGCTACGCACACGTCAAAATATCGATCGTTTCCGGAGCTTTGGATGACTTACGTCGTCACCGACAACTGCATCAAGTGCAAGTACACCGACTGCGTCGAGGTGTGCCCCGTGGATTGCTTCTACGAGGGTGAGAACATGCTGGTCATCCATCCGGACGAATGCATCGACTGCGGCGTGTGCGAACCTGAGTGCCCGGCGGACGCGATCAAGCCCGATACGGAAGGCGGGATCGAGAAGTGGCTCCAGATCAATCTGGAACACGCCAAGAAGTGGCCGAACATCACCCAGAAGATCGATGAATTGCCCGAGGCCAAGGAGTTCGACGGCCAGGAAGGCAAGTATGAGAAATACTTTTCGGCCGCGCCCGGCAAGGGTGACTAAGAGCCTCCGATTGGCGCATGATTTGATCCGGAAACCGCGAGGCACTTTTCGGGATCATGCGCCGGAGGGCACCGTTAAGACTTCCCATCGCCCGGTGAGTTGTGGCGACCTGTAGTTTACCCTGACCTTGATTATGACCCAGCGACGGCCGCCAGAGGGCCCCGAGGGGGCATAAATCATTGATTTTTGCGGGAAATGTGCTATTATAGGCACATTCAAGAAGCTGGACCGTGTGGTGCCGCTCGTTTTTGGCCCTGCCGGGTTCCCGTTTAACAAAAATCAAACAGGGGCGTGGCAGTTTCCACGCACAGGCCGTGTCACAGAAAACGCGTAAAAAGAGTATTTCTAAGGCTTCGAAGAAGACAGCTGCGGCGAGCGCAACTGCCAGCAAAGCTGGTGCGAGCAAGCGCAGCATGAGCAAAGGCCCTGCACGGCCCCCTGTCAAGGACACACGGACGACGACCCGCATCACGGCCAAGGTTTCGCCAGTCAAGGCGTCAACGGTCAAGGCTTCAACAGTCAGCGCATCGGCAGGAAAGGCTTCAGCGGCCAAGACTGCGGCAGCAAAGACCGTGGCGGCCAAGGCCCCGACAGCCAAGGCTCCGCCAGCCAAGACCTCTGGTGCCAAGGCCGCTGCGCCAAAGTCCGCCCAGAACAAAAGAAGTGAAATGCCGAACAAGACTGCCAAGCCTTCGACCGAGAAGCCTGCCGCAAAGGCGACCGCTCCCAAGACTGCTGCCGCGAAGCCAGCTGAAAAGCCTGCCGTGAAGCCCGTTGCTGCAAAGCCGGTGGTCGAGAAGGCGCCTGCTGCAAAGTCCGATGCGCCGAAGACCACGGCGTCTGCGATGAAGGCGGCTGCGGCCAAGGAACAGGCGAAGGTCGCTGCGGCTGAGAAGCCGGTGGCTGCGAAGCCGGCGGCTCCGGCCCCGCGCGCCGAGGAGCCGAAAAAGGCGGCGACCCAGCGTCAGGGCTTCAAGACCAATGAATATGTGGTCTATCCGGCCCATGGCGTCGGCCAGATCATGGCGATCGAGGAGCAGGAAATTGCGGGCGCCAAGCTCGAACTGTTCGTCATCAACTTCATGAAGGACAAGATGACGCTGCGCGTTCCGACCGCGAAGGTCGCGAATGTCGGCATGCGCAAGCTGTCCGAACCGGCTCTGGTGAAGAAGGCGTTGGAAACCCTGAAGGGCCGCGCCCGCATCAAGCGCACCATGTGGTCGCGCCGTGCCCAGGAATACGAAGCGAAGATCAATTCGGGCGACATCGTTGCTATCGCCGAAGTGGTCCGCGACCTGTTCCGTTCGGAATCGCAGCCCGAGCAGTCCTATAGCGAACGTCAGCTCTATGAGGCGGCGCTCGATCGTCTGTCGCGCGAAATCGCTGTGGTCCAGCACATCACCGAGACCGAAGCGGTCAAGGAGATCGAAGGCCAGCTCGCCAAGAGCCCGCGTCGCGGCGCCAAGGCGGAAGACAGCGCCGATGCCGGCAATGACGACGGTGACGATGCCGATGGCGATGAGGATGTCGCCGAGGATGAAGCTGCGTAAGCGACGCCATCGCGATCAAGTTCAAAAGCCCGGCCTTTCGGCCGGGCTTTTTTGTCGAGTGCTCTTTGCAAATTTTCTATCTAAAGTAGATTTAATGAAATTGTATCCATTTTGAGTGTGTAAAATGGATGCGCATTTGTGATTGTGAATGTGCAGCTATTGCACTATGTTGAGATCAGGCCCATGGCGAGCGTCAAGGCGTCCCTGAGCAACTGCAAAATTTACATCTATCCGGGGGATCACAATCCGCCGCATTTTCATTTGCGTGGGCCGAACTCCCGGGCGCTCGTCGATATCGCGAATCTTGAAGTCATTGCCGGTCGGGCGTCGAAAAACGATCTGGAGGAGGCGCGAGCCTGGGCCGCCAAGCCGGAGAATTTGGCGCTGCTGATCGGAGAATGGAGACGGCTCAATGAGCGGGAGTGACAGCATCGACAGCGGCGTGGTCCTGCCGCGTATGGCTGACGCACAGCCGCTCCCGGGGTTCGTGCTCCGCGTGACCTGGAGCGACGGGCGTCGTGCCGGTCGGGAGGATGCAGTGGATCTGCGGCCTGTCATCGACAGCTACAAGATTTTTCGCCCGCTCCGGGACGAAGCTTTCTTTCTGACGGGCCAACTCGGCGATGACGGTGAGGCGGTGATATGGTCCGGAGACGATCTGGAGATCTCCGCCGACATGGTGTTGTCGCTTGCGGAAGAAGCGATGGCCCCTTCGGACTTTGCCGATTTTCTGGTCCGTAACGAACTCACGCAGCAAGCCGCTGCATCGCTGCTCGGACGAAGCCGTCGTCAGATCGCAAACTACATAGCGACGGGTCCGATTCCACGCATCGTCGCGCTTGCTTGCTATGGCTATGAGGCGCGGAAACGGGATGTATCGATTGCGCGACAGTTACAGAGTGCTGCGAGTTCGATGAAAGAGCCTGAGAGCCGTTCAGCAAAGCGGGCGTAGCCGAAACGGTTCAATCCACCACGATCTTCACGCGATCACGCGGCTTCACCTGGGCGTTCGCTTCCAGTCCATTCATCACGCGGAAGCGCTCAAGCGGGCGATCGATCCCGCTCATGCGATGCGACAGCGACTCCACGGTGTCGCCGGGCTGCACATTGATGACCTTGATGCGCAGCGGCCGTGCGGCCTGGATTTCCGCCAGCGTCAGGCGGCGGAACGAGTTGACGGTCTCGCGCGCATTGCGCTCGCTCTCACTGGTCTTCTGCTTGGCGGCGAAGATGAAGCGATAGACGTCGCTGCCGAAGCGCAGCGCATAGACGCGGAACTGCCACTGGTCGCCGCGGGCAAGCGCCGTGGCAGCGGGGAAGCCGTTGATGGTGACTTCCTCGGTGGTGGCCTTGTCGACATTCTCCATCCAGCCGGAATTGAGATAGTCGCCGAGCGATTGCTCGGATGGCACGCGCACCACGTCGAAGCGCATGGCCTGATTGCCGCCCTCGCGCACGCCGATCACCGCCTGCGCGGTGTTGTCGAGCGTGAAGGCGTCCGGCGCCTGGAACGTGAAGCCGAGCTTGGGGTGCAGGAAGCGACGGCCGCGGACGAAGCCTTCGCTCGGATCCTCGCCGTAAACGATGCCATCGATAGCGGCGAGATAGGTCTCGCGGTCGCGCTCGCCATTGCCGCCCGACGGGGAGGCGTATTGCCTCGCATTGGCCTGCGCATTCTGGACGCGTTCAGGCGTCGCCGGATGCGACGACAGGAAATCCTGCGCCCGCGGATCGAGCGGGGTGCGGCTGGCTTTCAGCGCAGCGTTGCGCTCCATCGCGGAGAGGAAGCGCGAAGCGCCGAACGGATCGAAATGCGCACGGGCGGAGATGCCGACGCCGATGCCGTCGGCCTCGAACTCCTGCGCCCGCGAGAAGCTCGCCATGGTCAGCTTCGATTTGGCGAGCGCCAGCGCGGTGAGGTCGGGATCGTTGGTCCCCATGTCGGAGACGACGCGGGTGACGACGGCAGCCTGACGCGCCTGTTCCTCGCGGATCGAGGCGTGCTTGGCGAGCACATGCGCCATTTCATGCGACAGGACCGAGGCCAGCTCGGATGTGTCGCTCGCGAGCGCAACGAGGCCGCGGGTGACATAGAGCTGGCCGGTCGGCAGCGCGAAGGCATTCACCGCGCCGGAATTCAGGATGGTGACCTTGTAGGCGAGGTCCGGGCGCTCGGAGACGGCCACAAGGCGCTCGACGGTCTTGGAGATCAGCGCTTCCAGCCGCGGATCGTCATAGGAGCCGCCATAGGACGCCAGGATGCGCTCGTGCTCTTTCTCGGCGGCGGGGGTCTGGACGATGGCTGGTTTGGGCGGCTTGGCGGGGGCCGGCGGCTTCACGGCGGCAGACGCGGCCTCGAAGCGGCTGGCGTCGCCGCACGCCGACAGCGAGAGGGCTGCGCATAGCACAACCGGCGCAGCCCAAAGGCGGCGGCTCAAGCTGGTTTGCCGTCCCACACCCGTCACGTTTGCGTCCTGCCTCGGTAGTCTATCCTGGCGGTCCTATTGGTCCCCGACCACCTCGATCTGCCCCACATGGCGCGCCTCGATCCGCGGCCCCCCGCGGTTCTCGACCCATCCACGCACACGAATTCGTCGTCTTTCAAGGGACTTGAGCGTGATACCTGCCCCTGCGAAGGCAGCCATCATGCGCCTTGAAATAGACACGGCAAAGTCCCGTGTCCAGCGACGGCCGAAATTGAGATAGGTCGTGGTTCCGGCTTCCCGGACGGACAAAACGCGCCCTTCGACCACGACGAAACGCCCCAACTGCGGCAGAATATCGCCGGTAATTGCGGCGTTTTTGATGACGCCATCACGGGACCATATTCCCGCTTTGGCCCGCCGGGCTTCCGCCTCGGCAACCGCCAGTTCCGCAGCGCAGGCCCGGTCGGGAACCGTTCCCGAGGCGAGAGCAGCGCCGGCCCGCAGCAATCGGACCTGCAGCGGAGGGCCATCGGTCTCGATGAAAACGAATGCGGACTGCCGACCGTAGCGATCGGGCGTGTCGCTTTCGCCGTGGACAGCAATTTCGACGTTCGGGATCAGGGCCGTGAGCGCGGCCGCGGATAGGGGGGCCGTCGCAGGCTCGATGCCGGTCAGCCGGATCTCGGCGCCGTCGGCCATGCGCAATGTGCGGATGTCGATCGCGTCAGCGATGCGTCCTGTGCCTTGCGGTTCGAACGAACAGGCAGATGCGTATGCGATGGTTGTGGATGTGAGGAGGCCGACAATCGGCGATGCGAGCGTTGCCGTGCATCGTCCCGCATGCGCGATGGCCCTGACAGGCATTGGCCGTCCTGTATGTTGAGACGCAACCCTATGTCGGTGCGATCGTCGCTGTCCATTCCGCTTTGCGGAAACTTCGCTTCTTTCGAGCAATTCTCGCAACGCGATGCATGTCGCAGCGGCTTGCCGCTGTTGTTCCCTTGCTGCATGATCACCGCAACAACAAATGCCGCGCCCAATGCGCGGTGAGGGAGGGACTACGTGAAGACCAAGATACTGCTCTCGGCTGGCCTGCTCGCATCGACCATGATTCTGGCCGCGACATCGGGAGCGATGGCGCAAAACAAGCCGCTCAAGCTCGGCGCGATCCTCGATATGTCCGGCCTCTATGCCGATATCACCGGCCCCGGCAGCGAGGCCGCTGCGAAGATGGCGGCAGAAGATTTCGGCGGCGAGGTGCTCGGCCGCAAGATCGAGATCGTCGCTGCGGATCATCTCAACAAGGCCGACCTCTCGGCGAATATCGCACGCGACATGCTCGACAATCAGGGCGTCGAGGCCATCATCGACGTGGCTGCATCGGCGACGGCGCTGGCTGCGAGCGAGATTGCGCGGGCGCGCAACAAGATCATCATTTTCAACGGTCCGGGCTCGATCCGCCTCAGCAACGAGGCCTGCGGTCCCTACACCGTGCACTATGTTTTCGATACTTACGCGCAAGCCAATGTGACCGGCCTCGCCACCGTCAAGAACGGTCTCGACAGCTGGTTCTTCCTGTCGGCCGATTATGCATTCGGCCAGGACCTCGAAAAGGACACGACCGCTGTCGTCACCAAGGCCGGCGGCAAGGTGCTGGGCAGTGTCAAACATCCGCTGAACACTGCGGATTTCTCATCCTTCCTGCTGCAGGCGCAGTCGTCCAAGGCCAAGGTCGTCGGCCTCGCCAATGCCGGCGGCGACACCATCACCGCGATCAAGCAGGCGGCCGAATTCGGGCTCACCAAGAGCGGTGGCCAGAAGCTGTCGCCGCTGCTGGCCTTCATTTCGGACATCGACAGCGTTGGTCTCGACACCGCGCAGGGCCTGATCCTTGCGGAGGCTTTCTATTGGGATCTCAACGACGAGACCCGCGCTTTCACCAAGCGCTTCCAGGAACGCAACAAGGGGCGCGTGCCGACCTCGGCCCAGGCCGGCGTCTACTCGTCCGTTCTGCATTATCTCAAGGCGGTGAAAGCGGCTGGTACGACCGACTCCGCCGCAGTCATGAAGCTGATGAAGGACACCCCGATCAACGACATGTTCGCCAAGAACGGCAAGATTCGCGAAGACGGCCGCATGGTCCATGACTTCTATCTGTTCGAGGTGAAGAAGCCGTCGGAATCCAAGGGGCGCTGGGACTATTACAAGCTCTCTGCCACCGTTCCTGCCGATCAGGCATTCCAGCCGCTCGAAGCATCGCGCTGCCCGCTGGTGAAGAAGTAAACTCCGTCCTCATCCTGAGGAGCCGCAGAGCGGCGTCTCGAGGATGTGTGGCCATGGTCGAGACGGCGCCCAAGGGCGCCTCCTCATCATGAGGGCGGTAGATGAGGCGACGAACAACAAGAAAAGGAACACTCGATGAGCGACATCGTCCTGCAGGATCTCGAGAACGGTCTTCTCACCATCACCATGAACCGTCCGGATCGGCGCAATGCGCTCAATCTGGAAATGACCGAAGGCCTGGTCGCGGCGGCGCGCCGCGCCCAGGAAGATCATGAGGTGCGTGCCGTGCTCATCAAGGGCGCCGGTGGCACCTTCTGTGTCGGCGGTGACGTCAAGTCGATGGCGGCCGGCCGCGCGCCGCTGCCCTTCGAAGCCAAGCGGGTCAATCTGCGCAAGGGCATGGAAGTCTCGCGCATCCTGCACACGATGGCGAAGCCGGTGGTGGCGCAGCTCGATGGCGCCGCTGCGGGCGCGGGCCTGTCGATTGCGCTATCCTGCGATCTCCGCGTCGCCTCGTCCTCGGTGAAGATCACCACCGCTTTTGCGAAGGTGGGCTTTTCCGGTGACTACGGCGGCACTTACTTCCTCACCAAGATGCTCGGCAGCGCCAGGGCACGCGAACTGTATCTGATGTCACCGGTGCTCACGGCGCAGGA
>WPCJ01108400.1_pt1 | contig 17581 bp, 14 predicted proteins | sample 5399831 | NCBI WGS metagenome assembly WPCJ01 (sample SAMN12869470, study PRJNA574797) | sludge metagenome | isolation source: wastewater treatment of pH10 | place: China:Beijing | collected 2019-05-20 | reverse complement strand
TGCCGGGCACTACGGTCCGCCCCCCGGAGGTCGCGCCACGCGGGCGAGCCTCAGGCGAGTGCGCCGAACTCCTGATGCGTGCGCAGCTCGGCGACCTCACGCCTGCGGCGCGCGAACAATTGCGGCAGTGCCGCTGATGCTAGCTGGCCGTGGCATAGAGCCCGGCCCAAGCCGAAGAGGTGAGGCATGACGGACATGGTCCGCTTCAAGATCGTCATGGTCGGCCTCGCCTTGCTGGCGGGTGCCGCATCGGCCAGCGCCCAGACGGCGCCGCCGCCACCGACCCCTACGCCCTTCGCCGAGGCGCTGCGCAAGGCGGCCGATGATCTCTTCACCAAAGCGGCGGTATCCGGCGACAAGGTCGAGCTGGTCATCGACCCGCTGATCGACGCCGCCTCGGGTGCACAATCCACCGCAACCCGCTCGATGCAGGCGACGTTGATGGAGCTCGTCCGCACGAACTACCCGCGCTTTACCGTCCTGCCCTTCGACAGCGAGGCCCTCGCCAGCAAGCCGGTCGTGCTGGTCGGCACATTCACCGCCGTGAACAACCAGGGCGTCGCCGACGGACCGCGCGACGCCTACCGGATCTGCCTGACGCTCGCCGACCTCAAATCCAACAGCGTCGTCTCCAAGGGCGTCTCGCGCGCCCGCATCGAGGGTGTCGACACGACGCCGACGCCCTATTATCGGGACTCGCCGCTCTGGGCGAAGGACCAGGCGACGGAGTCCTACATCAAGGTTTGCCAGGGCACGAAGCTGGGCGACCCGATCGACCCCGTCTATGTCGAGAAGCTCACCGCCAATGCGCTGATCAATGACGGCATCCTCGCCTATGAGACCCAGCATTTCCGCGAGGCCCTCGCCTTCTACCGGACGGCGCGCAAAATGCCGGGCGGCGAACAGCATCGCGTCCGGATCGGCACCTATCTCGCCGCCAGCAAGCTCGCCCGGCGCGAGGACATGGTCGACGCCTTCGGCGACCTGATCGATTACGGCCTTGCGTCCGACCGCCTGATGGTGAAATTGCTGTTCAAGCCCGGCACGACGCAATTCGTCGACGACCGCCAGATCACCGATCCCTATCCGATGTGGTTGAGCCAGATCGCGACACGTTCGCGCCAGAAGGGCGCATGCCTGGAGATCGTCGGCCATACCTCGCATACCGGCCTGCCGCAGGTGAACGACCGCCTTTCCGCCTTGCGGGCACAGTTCGTCATGGACCTGCTGCTGACCGGCGCTCCCGACAATCGCGGCCGCATGATCGCCACCGGCCGCGGCTTTCGCGAGAACCTCGTCGGAACCGGCAAGGACGACGCCAGCGACGCGCTCGACCGACGCGTCGAGTTCAAGGTGATCGGCTGCTGAGAAGCCCGGCGAGGACATGCGGGATCAGCCCGCCGGACTTGAGCAGAGTGATCTCCAGCGATGTCTCGATCGCCGCGCGCAGGGTGATCGGGACGGTCTCGCCTGAGGGACGGATGATCGTCAGCTGCACAGCGCAACGCGGCACCAGCCGATCCGGGCGAAGGTCAATCGCGAAGAGGTCGGCCGAGCCTATGGCCAACGTATCGGGATGAACACCCTCCGGCAGCAGGAGCGGCAGGATGCCCATGCCGATCAGATTGGTGCGGTGGATGCGCTCGATGCTCGCGGCGATCACGGCACGCACACCGAGCAGCGCCACGGCCTTGGCCGCCCAGTCCCGTGACGAGCCCATGCCATAGCGCTCGCCCGCCACAAGCACGAGCGGCGTCTGTTCCCTGGCGTAGCGTTCGGCGGCTTCCGTCAGCGGCACGATCTCGCCGGAAGGCTCGTGACGCGTCAGGCCGGCCGGCGCGTCGGCCGGCAGCAGGCGGTTGACCGCCATCCGGTTGGTGAAGGCGCCGCGGATCATCACCTCGAAATTGCCGCGCCGCGAGGCGAAGACGTTGAGATCGGCCGGATCGCCTCCCTGCGCGATGATGTACCGGCCGGCGGCGCTGTCCGGACGGATCTGGTTGGCCGGCGAGATATGGTCGGTGGTGACGTCGTCGCCCAACACCAAGAGCGGCCGGACGTGCCCCTCCGCCGGAGGCAACCCTCGCGGCCGGACGAAGGGCGGCTTGCGCAGATAGGTCGAGGCCGGGTCCCAGGGGAAGCGCGACCCGGACGGTGCATCGAGATCGACCCAGAGCGGCCGGGCCGCGGCCTCGCGATAGGCGGCATCGAAATCGGCCACGTCCCAGCCGGTCGTCACGGCCGCGTCGATCTCCGCGCCCGTCGGCCAGATCTCGCCGAGCATCACCGGCCTGCCCGCCGCATCGAAGCCCACCGGCTCCCGCGTGATGTCGATATCGACCGTGCCGGCGAGCGCGAAGGCGATGACCAGCGGCGGCGATGCCAGGAAGCCGTTTTCGAGATCGGGATGGACGCGTCCCGGAAAATTACGGTTGCCGGAGAGCACTGCGACTGGACGAAAGCCCTCACGGCCAAGCTCGCTCCTGACGACATCGAGCAGCGCCCCTGAATTGCCGATGCAGGTCGTGCAGCCATAGCCGACGATGCCGAAGCCGAGCTCTTCCAGATCACCGAGCAGGCCGGCGCGGCGCAGGAAGCGCTCGGCCGTCGGCGATCCCGGCGCCAGTGAGGTCTTGACGTAATCCGGCGGCTGCAAACCGCGGGCGCGAGCCTTCCGCGCGAGGATGCCGGCCGCAGCCAGCATGCTGGCATCGGAGGTGTTGGTGCAACTCGTGATCGCGGCGATCACGACGGCGCCGTCCGGGATGGCACCTTCGCTGCCTCCGGCAAGGGACGGCGTGAAGGCTGCGCGCGTGCTGCCGGCGAGGATCCGGTCCTGCGGGCGGCGTGGCCCCGCGACACTGGCCTCGATCGCGTCGAGATCGATGGCGATGGTGCGCGTGAAGCGGGGCTGGGCTGCGGGATCGAACCAGAGCCCGCTCGCCCTGGCATAGGCCTCGACCAGAGCACAGTCCTCCGCCGATCGTCCGATCCGCGCGAGATAGGCCAGCGCGCTGTCATCGATCGGGAAATACCCGGTCGAAGCCCCGTATTCCGGCGCCATGTTGGCAATCGCAGCGCGCTCACCGACCGACAGCGTCGACACCCCTGGCCCGAAGAACTCGACGAAATCGCCGGTGACGCCAATGGCCCGCAGCGCGCGGGTGACCTCCAGCGCGAGATCGGTCGCGAGCACGCCGTCGCGCAACCGACCCATGAGCTTCACGCCGATCACGTCGGGAATGCGCAGAACGACAGGCACCCCGAACAAGGCACCTTCCGCCTCCAGCCCGCCGACACCCCAGCCGAGCACGCCAAGGCCGTTGACCATCGGCGTATGACTGTCGGTCCCGAGCAACGCGTCCGGGAAAGCCCGGCGCTCGCACTGATGCACCTCGCTGACGACCACGCGCGACAGCCGCTCCAGGTTGATCGTGTGCATGATGCCCGACCCCGGCGGATGGACCCGGATGCCCGGCATGGCCGAGGACGCCCATTTCATCAGGCGGTAGCGCTCGGCATTGCGCGCGAATTCCTTCTCCAGATTGCGCTGGAACGCATCCGGCCGGCCGAAGAAATCCACGCCTGACGAATGATCCGTCGAGACGTCGACCGGGATGCGCGGCATCAGCAGATCGGGGTTGCGTCCGTTCTCGGCCAGCACGTCGCGCATCGCCGCGATATCGACCAAAGCCGGCCCGCAGGTCGTGTCATGCATCATGATCCGGTTCGGCAGGAACGGGATCTCGACGAGGCTGGAGCCTTCGTCGAGCCAGTCGCGAAAAGCCTGTGGCAGGTGCACCGTCTCTTCCGCGGCGGCCGAGCGCATCGCATTCTCGAACAGGATTCGCAGCACATGTGGCAGGCGGCGGAAATCCGCGCCGAGCAGCGACGCGACATCGAGACGGAGGAAGCGCTCGCCCGCCGCCTCGAAACCTGTCCACTCGGCCTTCTTGTTCAACGTCACGATCTCAACCGAGCAGGCGCCGCAATTTCCTGACAGCGGCATCCGGCGAGGAGAGCACCGGCCGCGTGGTCAGTGCTCGACAGGCCTCGCCCGCTCGTGATGTCGAGAAATGCGCCAGCAGGATCGCGTCGCGCTCACCGAGCGCCGCTACGCCCTCGGCCACGCGCCGGTTATGCGTGTCGACATCGCCGACCCGCAGCGCCTCGATCGCACCAGACGCGAGCCAGGACGTCAACCTTGCGCCGGGCTTGGCACGCGCCGCTTCCTCCGCGAACTCCTGCTCCATCATCGCGACGGCCGGGCCGAATGTCGCGATCATCCCGACATTGTCGCCATGGCTCAACGCCTCCTCGAACATCGCCTCGTTCGGCTTCAGGACCGGCACAGGCAGCAGGCGCGCGGCCTCCTCGATCGCCGGACCGAAGGCGGAGCAGGTGTAGAGGATGGCCTTGGCGCCGGTCGAGCGAGCGTACTGCCCGAGCGCTACGATGCGGCGCGCGAGATCGTCGGTCAGCGCCCCCGCGGCTGCCCGGTCCAGAGCCAGACCGTCATCGAGGATGCCGACCGGGTCGGCTTCCGGCCAGATCTCCCGAAAGGAGCGGGCGATCGGATCGACAGCGACCGGGGTCGCGTGGACGAGCGCGATACGGATGCGGTCGGACATAAGGTCGCCTCAGGGATTGTAGAGCCAGGTCGCCGAGGCCGGAATCCGGCAATGCGCGACCGCGGCGCTCAGCGGCTCGTGACCCTGCGCCCGCAGGCGCAAGTCGCCGCGCTTCAGGCGGTATTCCCATTTCTCGCCGAGATAGATGCAGCCCTCGACATCGAACGGGGCACTCCCGGCGCTCGGCTCCGACGAGACGGAGATCGCCTCCATGCGGATGACCGCGCGCACGGCATCCGGGTCGGCGGGTGCTGTTCGGTCCTTCCAGATGCCCGGGAGGGACAGCCCGGCACAATCGATGGCGGCATCGCCGCCGGGCGCACCGATCAGCCGGCCGCTCAGCACGTTGTTCGTGCCCATGAAATCGGCGGCATAGAAGGTCTCGGGCCGGCTGTAGATGTCGAGCGGCGTCCCGGACTGGACGATGCTGCCGCCCTTGAGCAACAATACCTGGTCGGCGATGGCCAGCGCCTCGGCCTGATCATGCGTGACCATGATCGCGCAGATCTTGAGATCGAGGATCAGCTTGCGGATCCAGAACCGCGCCTCCTCACGCAATTTGGCGTCGAGATTTGACAGGGGCTCGTCGAGCAGCAGCACCTTGGGCTCGTAGACCAGCGCCCGGCAGATCGCGACGCGCTGCTGTTGGCCTCCGGAGAGCTGGTCGGGATAACGCGCCGCGAGATGCCCGAGGCCGAGCTTCTCCAGGATGGCCTCGACCCTCGTCTTGATATCCGTCGCTGAAGCCTTCCGCAGCTTCAGCCCATAAGCGACGTTCTCGAACACGGTGCGATGCGGCCAGAGCGCATAGGACTGGAAGACGAGCCCGATCTGGCGCTGCTCCGGCGGCAGGGCGACTTTTCCCTTGTCGTCGAGGACGGTGGTGCCGCCGATCCTGATGACGCCGATCTCGGGCTGCTCCAGCCCCGCGATGCAGCGCAGCAACGTGGTCTTGCCGCTACCGGAGGCGCCGAGCAGCGCGACGATCCGGCCCTTCTCGGCTGTGAAGCTCGCACCGGAGAGGATCTGCAGGCCGCCCAGCCATTTCTGGACATTGTCGACGACGAGGTCAGTCATGGATCTTGGCTCCCAGCCGCATGGCCAGCGTCAGGCCGATCGCGGTCAGCAGGATCGAGATGAAGGAGAGTGCGGCGATCTGGTCCATCGCGCCGGAGGTCAGCAGCGACACCATCAGCGAGCCAATCACCTCGGTTCCCGCGCCCATCAGATAGACGCCGGTGGCGTATTCGCGCAGGAACACAATCATGATCATCGCCCAGGCGCCGGCGAGCCCCGGCCGCACCAGCGGGATCACCACGTCCCGCCAGGTGCGGAAGGTGGTGGCACCGGCGGTGCGCGCCGATTCCTCCAGCTCCGGAGCCACCTGCAGCAGCGTCGCCTGAATGATGCGCAGGCCATAGGACAGGCCGACGATGATATAGGCGATCAGCAGGCTGAACAGCGTCGTGCGCAGCGGCACCAGGAAGGGCACGAACAGGAACAGCCAGAAGAAGGCGAGACCAACGATCAGCCCCGGCAGAGCCCGCGGAAGCAGCACCGAATAGTCGAGCAGCGTACCGGTCCTGCCATGGTTGCGATGGCCGGCGAGGCCGACGAGCAGATAGAATGCGACCGCAAGCGCGCCGCCGATCGCCGCCAGCAGGATCGTGTTGAGGATGCCGCGCGACAGGCTCGGTAATTCGAACACCCGCTGGAAATTCGCCAGCGTCAATTGCTCGCTCAGGCGGACGCCCTCGCCCCAGTTCTCGACGAAGGCGCGCAGGATCACGCCGCCGACCGGCAGAGCGACCGAAACCAGCAGCCACAAACCGATGATCGAGAGCGCGATGGCCTGTCCCGTGCCGCCGAGCTTGAGGAGATTGGTGCGTGCCCCCTTGCCGCCGACCGCAGCGAAGCGACGGGCATGGCGCAGCAGGCGGCGCTGGACGAAGACCAGCGGCAGCGTGATCAGGATCAGGAACACCGTCACCGCCGCCATGACCTGATAGGTCGGCGCGCCGAAGATCGTGTTGACCTTGTAGATATAGGTGGTGAGTACGAGGATGCCGTTGGGATCGCCGAGCACGAGCGGGATGCCGAAGGTCTCGAAGCCGAGCAGCAGGTTGAGCGCCGCGCTGAAGACCAGCGCCGGCAGCACCATCGGCAGCGTCACGTCGATCGAAACGCGCCAGACACTCGCACCTGCCGTACGGGCTGCCTCCTCGAGGTCGCTCGGCAGGCGGCGCATCGCCGACGCCACATAGAGATAGACGGTCGGGACATGGCTCAGGCCGCCGATCAGGATGATGCCGGGCAGCGTGTAGATGCTCCACGGCGCCGAGCCGAAGAGGCTTCGAAATGCGATCGTGACGAAGCCGGACGGCCCGATCGCCACGGTATAGCCGAAGGCCAGCACGATCGAGGACAGGAACATCGGCACCAGCACGAGAGGCTCCAGCCAGCCCCGCCCCTTGAGATCGGTGCGCGTGATCAGGAAGGCGAGCAGGCCGCCAAGCGGCACCGCTACGACCACCATGCCGACAGCGTAGAGCGTTGTCGTCCAGAGAGCCCGGTAGAATTCGGGATCCGTCAGGATGAAATCATAGGCGTCGAGGCTTAAGCGCGCGCTCTCGTCGAAGAACGGGGCGCTCAGGAAGCTCTGGTAGATGATGAGCGCGGCCGGAGCCGCGACCATCGCGAACAATGTCAGGATCACCGTGGCTCTGAAGCGCGGGGCCTGGGCTGCAAGCGACATCGGATCCCCCGGGGAGCTGCGCGGCTCAGCCGCGCAGCGCCTCCTTCCAGCGGCGGAAGAAATCGGCGCGGTTCTTGGGCTCGGTCGCCTCCAGCAGAGCGGCGGTGACCGGGATCGGCTTCAGGTTGCCCTTCGCCATTTCGCCGAGCCTGGTCAGGTTGAGGCCGCTGGTGACGTCGGTGCGGATCGATGGCGCCCCTGCCGAGGCCAGGGCCGACTGGCCGGCGGCACTGAGCAGGAAGTCGAGGAACAGCCGGGCCGCATTGGGATGCGGCGCACCTTTCGAGAGATTGGCCACGCGCGAGAAGGCGGCGGTGTAATCCGAGGTCAGAACATAGCCGAGCGCCGGGTTCTTCGCGGCCCATTCGATGGCGTAGGAGCCGATGACGTTGAAGGCGAGCCAGTGCTCGCCCGAAACGATCTTCTCGCGCATCGCACCCGAGCTGCCATAGGTCTTGCCCTCGGTCGCGCCGAACGCCTTCACGAGCTCGAACGTGTCCGGCCGGGTCCTGGCGTCGTTGCTGAAGAACAGGAAGCCCGTGCCGCTCTTCTCCGGATCGAAGGTGGCGAGCTTGCCCTTCAACGCCTCCTTGTTGTCGCGCATGAAGGCGAGCAGTTCAGCCCGGGTCTGCGGCAGCTTGAGCGAGGCGAGCTGTGCCTTGTTGTAGAGGATGCCGACCGGCTCCACCGTGGTGCCGTAGAGCGTATCGCTGAAATTGGCCCAGCCCGGCAGATGGCTCATCTCCGGCGACTTGTAGGCTTCGGCGAGCCCCTTCTGCACGAGGACCATCTGCAGGTCCATTGCCGAGGTCCAGACCACGTCGGAGCCGACCTGCTTGGCGGCAGCTTCCGAAATGATGCGGTTATAGGCGCCGTTGGTGCCGAGGTCGTTGTAATCGACGCGGATGCCGGGATAGGCCTTCTGGAACGCCTCGACGATCGGACGCCCCTGCACATCGTCGGTCGAGGTATAGACCGAGACGACGCCTTCGGTCCGGGCCTTGTCCAGCATCGCCTTGTAATCTGCGGGATAACCCGCAGGCACGCCCTCGGCCCGAGCCGGCAGACCACCCGCCAGAGCCCCGACGCTTGCGGCCGAAGCCAGCATGAATTGTCGCCGATCGATCATATCCATTCCTCCCACTGCTTATCGTTACTCGGGACCCTAAAGGCCATAATTGGTTTTATCAAGCCATAAAACCACTAACCACGATACGCAGATCCTGACCCCCAAAAACCGTCATCCTCATGAGCTTGTGCAGGGCCTAAGCGGCGCGTCCTGCGTCATCGGCCCGCGGATGCACGACCGGCGATTTCGAGGCGAGTGCCCCGCTGAGATGCCTGCGCATCAGATGGGCCGCCTCCAGATTGTCGCCCTTGGCGAGAAGGTCGAGAATCTGCAAATGCTCGCAGCTCTGCACCGCGATGCGCTGCGGGTTCACCTTGAGCCGATATTCCGCCAGCCGCCGCAACTGGTTGGCGCGCTCCAGTGCGTAGAAGAACATCGGATTGCCGGCCATCCTGATGATGCCTTCGTGAAATTCGGCGCCGGCCGCCGTCATCGCCGCGGGCGCCAATCCCCCAAGGTCCCCCGAGGCCAGGCGCTCCTGCGTTCGGCGCAGCGACGCTGCAACCGTCCGGTCGAAGCGAAAGCTCGGCTCAAGCAGGGCAGCCGGCTCGATGACCGCCCGGAAACGATAGATTTCCTCGAAGGCCTCAGCGGTCTTGGCGACCTGTCGCAACTTCCAGCCATAGCCCGGCTTCGGCTCGGCCCAGCCTTCGCGGGCTGCGCGCGACAGCAGGTCCTGCGCCTGCGAGCGCGTCAGGTTGTAGCGGTCCCGGATCGCCTGCTCGGTCTGGTCGGCACCGATCCGGTCCTTCAGCCAGTCTTCCGCCAGCCCGTAATAGGGGTCGCCTTCATGGGCGTCGACGGGCTCCAGCCCCGTTTCGCCGGCCTTGCACCCCGCACTCGGCAGCACGAAGAAGCCGCGATTGCGCCGGTTCTCGATGACGCCCCGGTCACAGAGGATAGCCAACGCCTCGCGGACCGGCGAGCGCGAGACCTCGAAGCGCCTGGCCAGCGCCTCGGTCGCCAGATGCGAGCCCGTACCGAACTCACCCATGCCGATGCGCGCGATGATGTCGTTGGCGATGCGAAGAGCGAGGGGGCTATGGGGCATGTCTGGCGCCGTTGAGATACGCGAGTGATCGCAGGTCGTGCGGGTGATGGCAAATCGTGCGGCACCATCTTGACCTATATTTGGTTTTATATAATGCAATAGCCAATTCTGGAAATATCCTGTGCCGGAGCAAGACCAAAATGAAGATCCTCGTCCTGCCCTGCGACGGCATCGGCCCCGAGATCATCTCCGCTTCAATGGCGGTGCTTGAGGTCGCCAGCGATCGCTTCGGCCTCGGCCTCGGCTTCGAGTATGACGATGTCGGCTTCAAGAGCCTGGAGAAGCACGGCACGACCCTGCGCGAGAGCGTGCTCGACCGCGCCCGCAACGAGTTCGACGGCGTCATCCTCGGCACCCAATCCCATGCCGATTATCCCGCGCCGGAGAAGGGCGGACGCAATGTCTCCGCCGGCTTCCGCATCGGCCTCGATCTCTATGCCAATGTCCGCCCGGCCCGGACGCGCCCCTTCATCGAGTCGAACATGAAGCCCGGCAAGACCATGGACCTCGTCATCATGCGCGAGGCGACCGAGGGCTTCTATCCCGATCGCAACATGCATCTCGGCTGGGCTGAATTGATGCCCTCGCCGGACATGGCGATCTCGCTGCGCAAGATCACCGCGCATTGCTCGAACCGCATCGCCCGGCGCGCCTTCGAACTTGCCGCCAAGCGCCGCAGGAAGGTCACCGCCGTCCACAAGGTCAACAGCTTCCACCAGACCGACGGCCTGTTCCTGCGTGAGGTCCGCAAGGTCGCCGCCGAGTTCCCGGATGTGCAGCTCGACGACCTCCTGATCGACGCCTCGACTGCCCATCTCGTCCGTAATCCCGAGCGTTTCGACGTGATCTGCGCCACGAATTTCTACGGTGACATCATCTCGGACCTCGCTAGCGAACTGTCAGGCAGCCTCGGTCTCGCCGGCTCGATGATGGCGAGCGACACCCATTGCTGCGCCCAGGCCCAGCACGGCTCGGCTCCCGATATCCAGAACCAGGACAAGGCCAATCCCGTCTCGATGATCCTGTCCTGCGGCATGCTGTTGCAGTGGCTCGGCGAAAAGCGGAAGCTGCCCGCCTTCGAACAGGCTTTCGATGCAATTGATAAGGCTATCGACACCGTGTTGACCGACCCCGCCTCCCGCACCCCCGATCTCGGCGGCAAGACCGGTACGATGCGTTTCGGCGCGCTCGTCGCCGAGACCCTGCGGCCGGCCTGACGATGAACGAGGAAACCCGGCAGATCCTCTCGATCATCGGCACGCCGCCCGACGCGGTACGCCAGGCGCTCTCGCGCCATGGCGTGCTGCGAGCCGGCATCAACCTGTCGAATTTCCTGCTGGTCTCCAGCCGCACGGCGGATGGCGACCCGGCTGGCGTCTCACCCGACATGGCGGCAATCCTGGCCGCATGCCTCGGCCTGCCGCTGAAATACGTTCCCTATGAATCGCCCGGCCCGCTCGCGGATGCCGCGGAGCGCGACGAATGGGATATCGCCCTCATCGGCGCCGAGCCGCAGCGCGCCGCCGTAATCGACTTCACGCCGGCCTATACCGAGATCGAAGCGACTTATCTGGTACCGCCGGGCTCTCCGCTGCAATCCGCAGCGGAGGTCGACCGTCCCGGACGACGCATCGCGGTCGCCGCCCGCACGGCCTACGGCCTCTGGCTCGAGCGGAATATCCAGGCTGCCGAATTGGTGACCGGGACCGGCTTCGACGGCGCCTACCGGCATTTCGTCGACCGGAAGCTCGATGCGCTGGCAGGCCTCAGGCCGAAACTGATCGAGGACGAGAAGACACTGCCGGGCTCGCGCATGCTCCCCGGCCGCTTCATGGCTGTCCAGCAGGCGCTCGGCACGCCCAAGGCCTCCGGCATCGCCCTCGACTATCTCAGGAGCTTCGTCGCGACCGCCATCGCAAGCGGCATCGTCGCGCAATTGATTGCGAGGCACGGCGTCACCGGTCTCTCCGTCGCAGGGTTGGAACAAGGCAATTGATCGGCGGGAGGTCGGGCTCGTTTGTCTTTGGCCCTGCTGTACTCGGTGCCGGCTCGCGAAGGCCGGATCACCTGCGCCGGCGGTCCGCCCGATTGAACGCGAAAGGGCGATCATCATCGCCCTCCCCTCGCTAACCGATTGATCAAGCGCCGTGCCACCCGTAATCCTCTTGTCGACAAGAGGATTCCCATGAAAGCTACCAAGACCAAGGCCGTCGCCGTCCCGGAGCGAAAGCGCGGCTCGGGCGTGAAATTCGTCTACGATCTGCTGCGTGACGAAATCCTCGATCTCGCGCTGCAACCGGGCAGCCCGATCGACGAGGTCCAGCTCGCCGAACGCTTTCAGATGTCGCGCACTCCGATCCGCGAGGCTCTGGTCAGGCTGGCCGGCGAAGGATTGATCGACACGCTGCCGAACCGCTCGACCATGGTGGCCAATCTCGACTTCCTCAACATGTCACCGTTTTTCGACGCGCTGACCCTGATGTATCGGGTGACGACCCAGCTCGCGGCCCGGAACCGGCGTCCGGAAGACCTCGAAGCGATCCGCGCCCGGCAGGGCGAATTTGCCGCCGCGGTGAAGGCGCAGGATGCGCTGGCGATGATCGCGACCAACGCGGCCTTCCATGCCGCCATCGCGGAGGCCGGACGCAATCCCTATTTCAACAGCCTGTTCAGCCGCCTCCTCGACGAAGGCCGGCGCTTCCTGCGGCTCTATTACCAGTCCTATGACGACCGGCTGCCGCAACAATTCGTCGACGAACACGAAGCGATGGTCGCCGCAATCATAGCACGTGACACCGCCTTGGCCGATCGCCTCGGCAAGGCTCACGCTGAGCAAATCGTTCAGCAAATTCAAAAGCTTATGATCGGTAAAGAGCGGCTTGACATCTCCTTGTGAAAATTGCCGTCGGGTTCTTGTCGACAAATAATATGCAAACCGCTATATCAGTTGCGGGAGGGGCGCGCCGCAGCAGTGGCGAGGTCTCCGCAGGAACGGCAGCCAGAAGGAGAGCGAGATGAAGGCCCAGATTTTCTCAGGCGTGATCCCCGCCCTGATGACCCCTTGCAAGACGGACCGCACGCCCGATTTCGACGCGCTGGTGCGCAAGGGCAAGGAACTGATCGCCACCGGCATGTCCGCGGTTGTCTATTGCGGCTCGATGGGCGACTGGCCCCTCCTGACGGACGCCCAGCGCATGGAAGGCGTCGAGCGGCTGGTGAAGGCCGGCGTCCCGGTGATCGTCGGCACCGGCGCGGTCAACACCGCCACCGCTGTCGCCCATGCCGCCCATGCCCGGAAGGTTGGGGCCAAGGGCCTGATGGTGATCCCGCGCATTCTGTCGCGGGGCTCGGTCATCGCCGCCCAGAAAGCTCATTTCAAGGCGATCCTCGCGGCCGCGCCGGAGCTCCCGGCGGTGATCTACAACAGCCCCTATTACGGCTTCGCCACCCGCGCCGACCTGTTTTTCGCGCTCCGCTCCGAGCACCCCAACCTTGTCGGCTTCAAGGAGTTCGGCGGCGCCGCCGACCTGCGCTATGCGGCGGAGAACATCACCAGCCGCGATGATGACGTCTCTCTAATGATCGGGGTCGATACGACCGTGTTCCACGGTTACGTCAACTGCGGCGCGACCGGCGCGATCACCGGCATCGGCAACGTGCTGCCGAAGGAGGTACTCCATCTCTGCCGTCTGTCGGAGGCCGCAGCCGCCGGCAATGCCGAGGCCCGCCGTCAGGCGCAGGAACTGGAACAGGCGCTCGCGGTGCTCTCCTCCTTCGACGAGGGCCCGGATCTCGTCCTCTTCTACAAGCACATGATGGTGCTGAAGGGCGACAAGGAATACGCGCTGCATTTCAACGAGAGCGATGCGCTGAGCGACAGCCAGCGCGGTTATGCCGAGGCCCAGCTCAAGCTGTTCGACGCCTGGTATGCCGACTGGACAAAGGCCAACGTCGCCCGCAAGCAGGCGGCCTGAACGTAGGCTCCGCGCGGCGGACACCCCTTCCGTCGCGCGGCGGCAAACCCCTTGCTGATGTCACCGACCGGTTACCGGTTCGGGTTTAACCTGCAGCACGCACCCGCGAAGCGCACCCGCTGATGGCCACTCCAGATGTCATCGTCATAGGCGCCGGCGTGGTCGGCCTTTCCGCCGCGATCGCGGCGCAGGGGCGCGGCCTTTCGGTCGTCGTACTGGACAGGGCCGGGCCGGCTGCGGGCGCTTCCGCCGGCAATGCCGGTGCCTTCGCCTTCACCGACATCCTGCCGCTCGCCTCGCCCGGCATCCTGCGCAAGGCGCCGAAATGGCTGATCGATCCGCTCGGGCCTCTCTCGGTGCCGCCGGCCTATGCCCTCAGGATCACCCCCTGGATGTTCCGCTTCTGGCGAGCCTGCTCGCCGGCCCGCGTCGCCCATTCGACAGCGGCGCAGACCGCCCTGATGGACTTGTCGAAGGCTGAGCTGGAACCCTTCCTGCGCGAGACCGGTACGTTCGCCATGCTGCGCAAGGACGGCAATCTCCAGGTCTATGAAAGCGAGGCCGAACTGAAGGCCTCCCTCCCCGGCTGGCGGGCGCGCGAGGAACACGGCATCGAATTCCGCCATCTCGACGCTGCCGGCATGGCCGCGATCCAACCCGGCCTGGCTCCACGCTTCACCCACGGCACCTTCACCCCCGGCTGGTATTCGATCGCCGACCCGCAGGACTATACGATCGCGCTCGCCGATCATTTTCACGCCCGGGGTGGCACGATCGAACGGCTGGAGGTCGAACGCCTGCAGTTGGTGGGCGACAGCATCACGATCCATGACCGCGACGGCCGGACACGGCAGGCCGCACGGGTCGTGCTGGCCGCCGGCGCCTTCTCTCATCGCATAGCCAAGAGCCTTGGCGAACGCATCCCTCTCGAAACCGAGCGCGGCTACAACACGACGCTTCCGCTCGGGGCCTTCGACCTGCGCACGCAGGTTACCTTCGGCGGCCATGGCTTCGTCGTCAGCCGGCTGTCGACCGGCATCCGGGTCGGCGGCGCCGTCGAACTCGGCGGGCTCGACCTGCCCCCGAATTTCCGCCGCTCGGAGGCGATGTTGGCCAAGGCTCGCACCTTCCTGCCCGGCCTCAAGCCGGACGACGGCACGCAGTGGATGGGCTTCCGCCCCTCGCTGCCGGACAGCCTGCCGGCGATCGGCCGGGCGCGGGCTTCGGCCCGCGTGGTCTACGCCTTCGGACACGGCCATCTCGGCCTGACGCAATCGGCCGGCACCGCCCGCCTGGTCGCCGACCTCTTGACGGATCGGCCGCCGGCCATCGACATCGCTTCCTTCTCACCGCAGCGCTTCTGAGAGTCGGACCATGGCCAGCCACACCTTCTCCTGCATCGACGGCCATACCTGCGGCAATCCGGTGCGACTCGTCTCCGGCGGTGGTCCGCGCCTCGAAGGCGCGAACATGCTGGAGAAGCGCGCGCATTTCCTGCGTGAATTCGACTGGATCCGCACCGGCCTGATGTTCGAGCCGCGCGGCCACGACATGATGTCGGGCTCGATCCTCTATCCGCCGACCCGCCCCGATTGTGATGTCGCCGTGCTGTTCATCGAGACCTCGGGCTGCCTGCCGATGTGCGGCCACGGCACGATCGGCACCATCACCATGGGCATCGAGAACGGGCTGATCACCCCGCGCGAGCCCGGCAAGCTCTCGATCGACGCACCCGCCGGCAAGGTCGATATCAGCTACCGCCAGGAAGGCCGCTTCGTCGAAGAGGTCCGCCTGACCAACGTACCGGGCTTCCTCTACGCCGAGGGCCTGACCGCCGAGGTCGAGGGCCTCGGCGAGATCCTCGTCGACGTCGCCTACGGCGGCAATTTCTACGCCATCGTCGAGCCTCAGAAGAACTTCCGGGATATGGCCGACCATACCGCCGGCGAACTGATCGGCTGGTCGCCGAAGCTGCGCGCCGCGCTGAACAAGAAATACGAGTTCGTCCACCCCGAGCACCCCGAGATCCAGGGTCTCAGCCATATCCAGTGGACCGGCAAGGCGACGAAGCCGGAGGCCCACGCCCGCAACGCCGTGTTCTACGGCGACAAGGCGATCGACCGTTCGCCCTGCGGCACCGGCACCTCGGCCCGCATGGCCCAGCTCGCCGCCAAGAGCAAGCTCACGGTCGGCGACGAGTTCGTGCATGAATCGATCATCGGCTCGCTGTTCAAGGGCCGCGTCGAAGCAGCAACGACCGTTGCCGACCGCCCGGCGATTATCCCGTCCATCGCCGGCTGGGCCCGGATGACCGGCTACAACACGATCTTCATCGACGATCGCGATCCCTTCGCCCACGGTTTCGTCGTGACGTGAGGAGCCTCGGCGGCCCACTTCGCCTAAGCAGAGCGCTCGTCTGTCCGATGCCCTAGGCATCAGCAACGATCACGCGCCCGACGACGTTCGAAAGTGCGGCCAGAGCCGGCAATCGCCTCGCCTTCCTGTCGGTCACAATCGCGGAAACCCGATCGAGCTCGCAGAAGCGGACGCGGCTCGTGACGCCGATCTTGGAATGGTCGGCTATCAGGACGACGCCGGCCGAATTAGCGACCATGGCCCGGGCGATCTCGGCAGTGTGCTCGAAGAAATTGGTCGCCGCGCCATCCACGTCGACGCCGAAGGGTGAGAGCAGAGCCAGATCGGCCTTGAAGCGGTAGATGTCGTTGATCGTGGATGCGCCACCGGTCTCCGGCGGCTCATGAACAATGGCGCCGCCGAGCAGGAAGACGCGGCTGCCCATCCTCTGCTGGGTCGAGGCCATGCTCGTCGCAACCTGCAGCGAGTTCGTCAGGATATTGAGCTCGGGAACGCTCTTCAGTTCCTCGGCTAGGGCTGCGGTCGTGGTTCCGCCGTCGAGGAACAGCGTCTGGCCGCTTTTGATCAGAGCCAGCGCGGCCAGTGCGATCGCCTGCTTTTCCTGCAGCCGGACAGTCGAGCGGGCTCCGTAGGATGCATCCTGCTCACGGGGAAGGCTGACAGCCCCGCCATGGATTCGCCGCAACCTGCCGTCCCGTTCCATGGCAACGAGATCGCGGCGGATCGACTCGTTCGAGACACCGAATTCCTGGGCAAGCCGCTCGACCGAAACACTGCCGAACGTCTCGAGGAGCGTGCCGATGCGCTGCTTTCTGTCGCCTTGCCACATATGCGTCGCCTCCTCCGAAACGCTCTTGGCATCGCGCGTGCCGACACACAACCAGGGCCTGAACGAATTACACATAAATACACATTGCCACATATATCCACAAATGCTAAGCCACCTCCAGAAAGAGCGGAGATGGCGAATGCACGCCGGGAGCAATGAGGACGAGTGGCTGGCCTTCGCCCTCCAGCTTACCGTGGAGAGCGGTGCAATCCTGCGCGAGGCGGCAACCGTACGCCCCGATGTCGAAATCAAATCCGACAAGACATTCGTCACCGCGCTTGACGCCCGCATCGAGCGACGCATGCGCGAGATGCTGGCTGACCGCTTTCCGAGCCACGGCATCATCGGCGAGGAAGAAGCTCCCTCCGCCGGCAACGCCGACCTCGTGTGGGTACTCGATCCGATCGACGGCACCGCCGCCTTCATCGCCGGCCTGCCCGTCTACGGCACCCTGATCGCTCTGATGCGGGAGGGCGAACCGATCCTTGGCGTCATCGACCACCCCATCACGGGAGATCGCTGGATAGGGGTCAAGGGCCGCCCGACCACGCATAATGGAGCCCGCTGCCGCACGCGCGCGTGCGGTGCCCTCAGTGAGGCCATCCTCTCGGCCAGCAATCCTGATTTCTTCGATGCCGAAGAGACCCCAGCGCTCGACACCATGCGCGCCGCCACGGCCTGGCGAATCTGGGGCGGCGCCTGCATGAGCTTCGGCCTGCTCGCGAGCGGGCGCATCGATGCTGCCTTCGACACGCGATTGAAGCTCTGGGACTTCGCGCCCTTCCGTCCGATCATCGAAGGCGCCGGCGGCGTGATCACCGATTGGGAAGGGCAGG
>WPCJ01243357.1_pt1 | contig 17587 bp, 16 predicted proteins | sample 5399831 | NCBI WGS metagenome assembly WPCJ01 (sample SAMN12869470, study PRJNA574797) | sludge metagenome | isolation source: wastewater treatment of pH10 | place: China:Beijing | collected 2019-05-20 | reverse complement strand
GCAAGCGCCGGGCCGAGATCGCCGGCCGGCGCGACCTCCAGCCGCTCCAGCCCCAGCCAGGACTGCATGAGGCGGAATTCGTCGAGCAGTTCGGCGGCGGTTTCGGGCGGCGCGTTGGGTTCGGCGTAGGCGGCGATCACGCGCAGGACGCCGGCAGGGCGGTCGGCCTTGACGTCGGCGCGCGCCACGATCGTGTCGCCAAGCAAAAAGGGCAGGACATAGTAACCATATTGGCGCTTGTCGGCCGGGGTGTAGATCTCGATGCGATAGCGGAACCCGAACAGGCGCTCGGCGCGGGAACGCTCGAAGACGAGCGGGTCGAACGGGGCGAGAAGGGCACGGGTGCGGACCCTTCGCGGCATGCGCGTGCCCGCATGCAGATACGCCTGCTGCTTCCAGCCCTCGACCGCGACCGGAACGAGCGCGCCGTCCTCGACCAGTTCCTCGAGACGGCCTTTCACGTCGCCGGGCGAAAGACGGTAATAGTCGCGCAGGTCGCCGGCGGTTGCGATGCCGAGCGCGCGGGCGGACATGCGCAGCAGTTCGCGGTGGGCATCCTCGGGACGCGGGGCGGGCGCGTCGAATATTCCTCTGGGGATGACGCGTTCGGGCAGGTCATAATGGCGCTCGAAGCCGCGTCGCGAATGCGTCGTGATGCGTCCGGCCCAGAAAAGCCATTCGAATGCGTGCTTTTCGTCGCTCCAGCCCCACCAGCCGCCCTTGCCCTTGGCCCCCTCTATGGCGGAGGCGGCGAGGGGGCCGCGCTGGCGTACCTCGGCATAGATATCTTCGATCAGGCCGCCATTCGCGGCTGCCCAGCGCGCAAGGCCCTTGTAGATCTCGCTTTCGTCGTTGGCGCGGGCGCGTTCCATCCGCCACTGCATGAGAGGCCAGGTTTCCAGCGGAAGGAAGGACGCCTCATGCGCCCAGTATTCGAACAACCCGCGCTTGCGGCCTGAAGCCGCGTCATCGAGTACGGGCATCGGATAGGGTCCCAGCCGCGAGAAAAGCGGCATGTAATGGGCGCGCACCACGGCGCTGACCGAATCGATCTGCAGCAGTCCAAGACGCTCGATTACGCGATTCATATGGCGGCGGCCGACGATGCCGGAAGGGCGGGGCTCGGCGAAACCCTGTGCGGCAAGCGCGATGCGCCTCGCCAAAGGCAGGGCAAGCTTCTCCATCACCTGAGGGGATGCCGTTGCGGAAGGAAACGAAGCATGCGCGTCATCGGACCCGGAATCGCAAGAGTTGCAGCAGCCTAGCAGGGTTTCCTGGCGAAGGCTGTCAGGAGATTAAAGTGGAGTAAAATGGTAAGGAATTCATGGGCATGGGAAGCATCGAACCGGTTGATTTGGGCAAGGTTGGGCTTGCTTCACCGGGACCGCTGCGCTAACCCTCGCCGCGTTGCAGCATAGGCCCCAGCCGGTTCAGCGTTCACCTGTCGCGCTTCCTCAATCGGGCTTGGTGCTGTAAACCAGAACGGATCGTATCCACGGACCTGCGGCAATGAACGAACTCCTGGGCTCCTATCTGCCCGTAGTCATTTTCATCGGCGTGGCGCTCGTGGTCGTGCCTTTCCTGGTCGCCTATCGCAATCCCGACCCTGAAAAACTCTCGGCCTATGAGTGCGGCTTCAACTCGTTTGATGACGCGCGCATGAAATTCGACGTGCGCTTCTATCTCGTGTCGATCCTTTTCATCATCTTCGACCTCGAAGTGGCCTTCCTGTTTCCCTGGGCCGTTTCGTTCGGGGACATCGGCATGTTCGGCTTCTGGTCGATGATGGTGTTCCTCGGCGTTCTCACCATCGGCTTCATCTACGAATGGAAGAAGGGAGCGCTGGAATGGGATTGAGCCCGACCATGACCCCCCGACCGACCAACACCGCTTCGGCACAGGGTTCCGGCACGCTCGTCGCCCCGCGGCCCAAGGGGATCCTCGATCCCGCGACCGGCAAGCCGGTCGGCGCGGACGATCCTTTCTTCGGCGCGATCAACGAGGAGCTTTCCGACAAGGGTTTCCTCGTCACCTCGGCTGAGTCGCTGATCACCTGGGCGCGCACCGGCTCGCTCATGTACATGACGTTCGGCCTCGCCTGCTGCGCCGTCGAGATGATCCATTCTGCCATGCCGCGCTACGATTCCGAGCGCTTCGGCATCGCGCCGCGCGCCTCGCCGCGCCAGTCCGACGTCATGATCGTCGCCGGCACGCTGACCAACAAGATGGCTCCGGCGCTCCGCAAGGTCTACGACCAGATGCCGGAGCCGCGCTACGTCATCTCGATGGGCTCCTGTGCCAATGGCGGTGGCTACTATCACTATTCCTATGCGGTCGTGCGCGGCTGCGACCGGGTGGTGCCCGTCGATATCTATGTGCCCGGCTGCCCACCGACCGCCGAGGCGCTGATGTACGGCCTTCTGCTCTTGCAGAAGAAGATCCGCCGCACCGGCACGATTGAGCGGTAGGCCATGAGCGACGCGCTTCAGGAACTCTCTACTTATCTCGCCGGCAGGCTCGGCGCGAAGATCGTCGAATCCGAGCTCGCCTTCGGCGAACTGTCCGTGACGGTGGACGGCAGCGACCTTGTCGAAGTCGTCACCTTCCTGCGCGACGACAGCGCATGTCAGTTCGTGTGCGTCGTCGATGTGTCGGGCGCGGACTATCCTTCGCGCGTGCTTCGTTTCGACGTGGTCTACCACCTCCTGTCGCCACGCAAGAACCTGCGCATCCGCGTCAGGGTGAGGACGGACGAGGACACGCCGGTGCCGTCGATCACCGGCATATATCCCGGCGCAGACTGGTTCGAGCGGGAGACCTACGATCTCTACGGCGTCCTGTTTTCCGGCCATCCGGACCTGCGGCGCATCCTCACCGACTACGGTTTCGACGGCCATCCGCTGCGCAAGGACTTTCCGCTCACCGGCTTCGTCGAGGTGCGCTACGACGACGAGACCAAGCGGGTCGTCTACGAGCCCGTCGAGCTGAAGCAGGAATTCCGCAATTTCGATTTCCTCTCGCCGTGGGAAGGCACGGAGTACGTGCTGCCGGGCGACGAAAAGGCGAAGCAGTAAATGGCCGAGACAGCCGTCCGCAACTTCAACATCAACTTCGGCCCCCAGCATCCGGCCGCGCACGGCGTGCTGCGCCTCGTGCTCGAGCTGGATGGCGAGGTGGTCGACCGCGTCGATCCGCATATCGGCCTGCTTCACCGCGGCACCGAGAAGCTGATCGAGGCGAAGACCTATCTTCAGGCAGTGCCCTATTTCGATAGGCTCGATTATTGCGCGCCGATGAACCAGGAGCACGCGTTCGCCTTGGCGGTCGAGCGGCTGATCGGCATCGACATACCCAAGCGCGGTCAGCTCATCCGCGTGCTGTGCTGCGAAATCGGCCGCATCATGAGCCATATCCTCAACGTGACGACGCAGGCCATGGACGTCGGCGCGCTGACGCCGCCGCTCTGGGGCTTCGTAGACCGCGAGAAGCTGATGGTCTTCTACGAGCGCATAAGCGGCTCGCGCATGCATGCCGCCTATATCAGGCCGGGCGGCGTGCATCAGGACATTCCCGACCAGGTCCTGGAGGATCTTGGCCGCTGGATCGATCCCTTCCTGAAGACGCTCGACGATCTGGACGATCTGCTGACGCCGAACCGTATCTTCAAGCAGCGCAACGTCGATATCGGCGTGGTCGCGCTGGAGGATGCATGGGCGTGGGGCTTCTCTGGCGTGATGGTGCGCGGCTCGGGCGCTGCCTGGGACCTGCGCAAGTCGCAGCCTTACGAGTGCTATCCGGAGATGGAGTTCGACGTTCCGATCGGCAAGAACGGCGACTGCTTCGACCGCTACCTGATCCGCATGGAGGAGATGCGCCAGTCCGCAAAGATCATGCGCCAGTGTCTCGACCGCCTGCTGGGCAAGGATCGCGGCGGCCCGGTCTCGAACGAGGACGGCAAGATCGTACCGCCCAAGCGCGGAGCGATGAAGCGCTCGATGGAAGCGCTGATCCATCACTTCAAGCTTTATACCGAAGGCTACCATGTGCCGGCCGGCGAGGTTTATGCCGCCGTCGAAGCCCCCAAGGGCGAGTTCGGCGTCTATCTCGTTTCTGACGGCACCAACAAGCCTTATCGCTGCAAGCTGCGCGCGCCGGGCTTCGCGCATCTCCAGGCAATGGACTTCCTGTGCCGCGGCCACATGCTGGCCGACGTTGCCGCCGTGCTCGGTTCCCTCGACATCGTGTTTGGTGAGGTCGATCGCTAAATGTCCGTCCGCCGCCTCGCAGAACCGTCCGAACAGCCCGCAGGCTTCGCCTTCAACAGCGAAAACAGCGCCTGGGCGCAGAAGACGATCGCCAAATATCCCAAGGGCCGCGAGCAGTCCGCGGTCATTCCGCTGATGATGCGTGCGCAGGAGCAGGAAGGCTGGGTCACCAAGGCGGCCATCGAGGTGATCGCAGACATGCTCGCAATGCCCTATATCCGCGCGCTCGAGGTCGCCACTTTCTACACCCAGTTCCAGCTCAAGCCGGTCGGCACGCGCGCTCATGTGCAGGTTTGCGGCACGACGCCCTGCATGCTGCGCGGAGCCGGGGACCTGATCGAGGTCTGCCGCAGCAAGATCCATCACGAGCCGCACCACACCAATGCGGACGGAACCCTTTCATGGGAGGAGGTCGAGTGCCTCGGCGCCTGCGTCAACGCGCCGATGATCGCGATCCTCAAGGACACCTATGAGGACCTGACGCCCGAACGGCTGGGGCAGATCATCGACGAATTCGGGGCGGGAAGGGGCGCCGACGTCCCGGTCGGTCCGCAGAACGGGCGCGCCGTGTCCGCTCCGCTGTCAGGACTGACAGCGCTGACCGACGAGAGGGCGATCCTCAAGACGACCCGCGACAAGGCGGCGCGCGCCGAGGCGCAGGTGGCCAAGGACGCGGACGTTCCGCCGTCCAATGCCGCCAAGCCGAAGACGGATGCACCCGAGACCAACGCGGCGCTGAAGACGCCATCGCCGAAGAAGGTCGACCCGGCGGCCGAAAAGACGCAGGGCACCCTCCCCAAACCAGAATTCGACCCTGCCGCCGCCAATCAGGCCGAGCCGGCGGTCGAAGGCGTCGTGAAGCAGCGGCATTCGCCCAGCACGGCGGGCGGGCAGGCATCGCTCGCTTCGCCGGAGCTTCTGCGCGGCGAGCCTCTCGGCGCGTCGGGCAAAAAGACGGCGAAGGAAAAGCCCTCGCTCGACGATCCGAACCGTCCGGCGGGCATCGAGAAGCCGGCCGCGGTGGACGACCTCAAGCTGATCTCCGGCGTCGGTCCCAAGATCGAGGGTATCCTGCACTCGCTCGGCATCTACACCTTTGCGCAGATCGCCGGCTGGAAGGACGCGGAGCTGGTCTGGGTTGACGGCTACCTGAACTTCAAGGGGCGAATCGACCGTGACGACTGGGTCCGGCAGGCGGACGCGCTGAGCCGTGGCGGTGTCGAGGAATATATCCGCGTATTCGGCAAGAAGCCGGTCTGAGGGCTAGAGAATGCTTCAGGACAAAGACCGTATCTTCACCAACATCTACGGGATGTTCGACCGCTCGCTTAAGGGCGCGATGGCGCGCGGCCAGTGGGACAACACCAAGGGCCTGATCGACAAGGGTCGCGACTGGATCGTCAACGAGATGAAGGCGTCGGGCCTGCGCGGGCGCGGCGGCGCCGGCTTTCCGACCGGGCTGAAATGGTCGTTCATGCCCAAGCAGAGCGACGGGCGCCCCTCCTATCTCGTGGTCAATGCCGACGAGTCCGAGCCCGGTACCTGCAAGGACCGGGACATATTGCGCCACGACCCCCACACGCTGGTGGAAGGGTGCCTGCTTGCCGGCTTCGCCATGGGCGCGGTCGCGGCCTACATCTATGTGCGCGGCGAGTTTATCCGCGAGCGCGAGGCGCTGCAGCGGGCCGTCGATGAATGCTACGAGGCGAAGCTCATCGGCAAGGACAACAAGAACGGCTACGATTTCGACATCATCGTGCATCACGGCGCGGGGGCGTATATTTGCGGCGAGGAGACGGCGCTGCTGGAAAGCCTGGAGGGCAAGAAGGGCCAGCCGCGCCTGAAGCCACCGTTCCCGGCCAATGTCGGCCTCTATGGCTGCCCGACGACCGTCAACAACGTGGAATCGATCGCGGTGGCGCCGACCATACTGCGCCGTGGCGCCGCGTGGTTCTCGTCGTTCGGCCGTCCGAACAATGTCGGCACGAAGCTTTTCTGCATCTCCGGCCACGTCAACAACCCGTGCACGGTCGAGGAGGCCATGTCGATCCCGTTCCGCGAGTTGATCGACACGCATTGCGGCGGCATTCGCGGGGGCTGGGACAATCTGCTGGCGGTCATTCCGGGCGGCTCTTCGGTGCCGCTGGTGCCGGCCGAGCAGATCATCGACGCGCCGATGGACTTCGACACGCTGCGCGACTTGAAGTCTGGCCTAGGCACGGCGGCGGTGATCGTCATGGACAAATCGACTGACATCGTGAAGGCGATCGCGCGGCTGTCCTATTTCTACAAGCCCGAGAGCTGCGGCCAGTGCACGCCATGCCGCGAGGGCACGGGATGGATGTGGCGCGTGATGGAGCGGCTGGTGCGCGGCGAGGCGCAGAAGCGCGAGATCGACATGCTGCTGGACGTCACCAAGCAGGTGGAGGGCCACACGATCTGCGCGCTGGGCGACGCGGCAGCCTGGCCGATCCAGGGCCTGATGCGCCATTTCCGCGGCGAGGTCGAGCGCCGCATCGACGAATTCTCACGCAACGCGCACCGGGCGGAGCCCGTGCTGGTGGCGGCGGAGTAGGCGGACCTGACGATGGCCGATCTGAAGCAAACCGAGGCAGGGACAAGCGGCAAGGCGAGCGTCGGCGCGCGCATGTCGGGCGATATGGCAGGCCTGCTGGCGAATCCGCTTGCCGGCGCGGCCATGATGTCGGCTTTCGGGCTGGGTCTTGCCAGTCATGCTTTCGGCTTCTGGGCAGGCATGATGTCGGGATTTGCCAAGGTTTCGCAGCCCGAGAAGGCGCGGGCCGTGAGCGAACCGACGGTGGAGCGGCCCGCTGTCGCCAATGCGCGGACCGCCGCGAAGGTTTTGATCGAGGAAACGCAGTCGGCGGCGCTGGAAATCGCCGGCGGCGCGGCCGGTGCCTCCGCGACCGGAGTTGCCGCCGAACTGTTGCCGGAGGATTTCCGCCAGCCCAAGGCGATCGCCAAGCCGAGGAAGCTTGACGATCTCAAGGCGATTTCAGGCATTGGCCCGAAGCTCGAGAAGGTGCTGAACGGTCTCGGCGTCTGGACATATACGCAGATCGCGGCGTGGTCGCCGGAGGAAATCGCCTGGGTGGACGACTATCTGGCGTTTAACGGGCGGATCGGCCGCGACGGCTGGATCGCGCAGGCTGCGGCGCTCGCCGGCCGCAGGAACGGTGCGAGGTCCGCGTCATGACAACAAGCGGCACGATGGCTGGCGATCTCTTCACGACGTATGAGGCGGCAAGGGCTGCCGGGGGCAAGAATGGCTAAGCTCAAGGTCGACGGGAAAGAGATCGAGGTACCCGACCACTACACGCTGCTGCAGGCGGCGGAAGAGGCGGGCGCGGAAGTGCCGCGCTTCTGCTTCCATGAACGGCTTTCGATCGCCGGCAACTGCCGCATGTGCCTCGTCGAGGTGAAGGGCGGGCCGCCCAAGCCGCAGGCGTCCTGCGCCATGGGCGTGCGCGACCTGCGCCCCGGCCCGAACGGCGAGCTGCCGGAAATGTTCACCAACACGCCGATGGTCAAGAAGGCCCGCGAAGGCGTGATGGAGTTCCTGCTCATCAACCACCCGCTTGATTGCCCCATCTGCGACCAGGGCGGCGAGTGCGACCTGCAGGACCAGGCGATGGCCTTCGGCGTCGATTCCTCGCGCTTCAAGGAAAACAAGCGCGCGGTCGAGGACAAGTATATCGGCCCGCTGGTCAAGACGATCATGACCCGCTGCATCCACTGCACGCGCTGCATCCGCTTCACCACGGAAGTGGCCGGCATTTCCGAGCTCGGCCTGATCGGCCGTGGCGAGGACGCCGAGATCACCACCTATCTCGAACATGCCATGACCTCCGAATTGCAGGGCAACGTGATCGACCTGTGCCCCGTCGGCGCGCTGACTTCCAAGCCCTTCGCCTTCACGGCGCGTCCATGGGAGCTGACCAAGACCGAATCCATCGACGTGATGGACGCGGTGGGTTCTGCCATCCGCGTGGATTCGCGCGGCCGCGAGGTCATGCGCATCCTGCCGCGCGTGAACGAGCAGGTGAACGAGGAGTGGATCTCCGACAAGACCCGCTTCATCTGGGACGGGCTGCGCTCGCAGCGTCTGGACCGGCCTTATGTGCGCAAGGGCGGCCGGCTGGTGCCGGCGACGTGGCCGGAGGCCTTCGACGCGATCAAGCAGGCGGTGGCAAGGACTTCTCCGGACCGGATCGGCGCTATCGCCGGCGATCTGGCGAGCGTGGAGGAAATCTACGCACTCAAGCAGCTCATGCAGTCGCTCGGCTCTGCCAGCATGGATTGCCGGCAGGACGGCGCGGCGCTCGATCCGGCGCTGGGGCGCGCAAGCTACATCTTCAACACGACGATCGAGGGCATCGAGCAGGCCGATGCCGTGCTGATCATCGGTTCGAACCCGCGTTTCGAGGCCTCGGTGCTGAACGCCCGCATCCGCAAGCGCTGGCGTGTGGGCAATCTGCCGGTCGGCGTGATCGGCGAGATCGGCGACACACGCTATGACTACGAGCAGCTCGGAGCCGGGCCGGATACGCTCAAGGCGCTGGCCGATGGCTCGGGCAGCTTCTTCGAGACGCTGAAGGCGGCCAAGCATCCGCTGATCATCGTCGGGCAGGGCGCGCTTGCGCGTTCCGACGGCGCGGCGGTGCTCGGCCTCGCGGCGAAGCTGGCGCAGGCGGTGGATGCCGTGCGCGAGGGCTGGAACGGCTTCTCTGTGCTTCACACGGCGGCGGCGCGCGTCGGCGGGCTCGACATCGGATTCGTGCCGGGACAGGGTGGCAAGGATGTCGCCGGCATGATGGGCGCAACCGACCTGCTGTTCCTGCTCGGCGCCGACGAGATCGACATGACGGCCATCGGCGCGGCGTTCGTCGTCTATATCGGCACGCATGGCGACGCGGGCGCGCACCGCGCCGACGTCATCCTGCCGGGCGCGGCCTATACCGAGAAATCGGGGACGTTCGTGAACACCGAAGGGCGCGTGCAGATGACCAGCCGCGCCGGCTTCGCGCCGGGCCAGGCCAAGGAAGACTGGGCGATCCTGCGCGCGCTTTCCGACGTGCTGGGCAAGAAGCTGCCCTTCGATTCGCTTGGGGCGCTTCGACAGCAGCTCTATGGCGAGTATCCGCACCTTACCCGCATCGACGAGGTCGAGGCTGGCAATGTGGCCGATCTCGACCGTGTCGCGCGGCTTGGCGGCCGGCTGGACAAGGGGGCCTTCACCTCTCCGGTGAAGGATTTCTATCTCACGAACCCGATCGCGCGGGCCTCTGCCGTCATGGCCGAATGCTCGGCGCTGGCGAAGAACGGTTTCAGGCAGGCGGCGGAATAAGATGGAAGACTTCTTCTTCACCTACGTGCTGCCGACGCTGATCATCCTGCTGAAGTCGGTCGTGCTGATCGTCGTTCTGCTGATCGGCGTCGCCTACCTGCTTTACGCCGACCGCAAGATCTGGGCGGCCGTACAGCTCCGGCGCGGTCCGAACGTCGTCGGCCCGTGGGGACTGCTGCAGGCTTTCGCGGACCTTCTGAAGTTCGTCTTCAAGGAGCCGGTCATCCCGTCCGGCGCCAACAAGGGCGTGTTCCTGCTGGCTCCGCTCGTATCGGCCGTGCTTGCGATCTCTGCCTGGGCGGTCATCCCGGTCAATGAGGGCTGGGCCATCGCCACGATCAATGTCGGCATCCTCTACGTCTTCGCCATCTCCTCGCTCGAGGTCTATGGCGTCATCATGGGCGGCTGGGCGTCGAACTCGAAATATCCGTTCCTCGGCGCGCTGCGCTCGGCGGCGCAGATGGTGTCCTACGAGGTCTCGATCGGCTTCGTCATCATCACGGTGCTGCTGTGCGTGGGATCGCTGAACCTCACAGACATCGTGCTGTCGCAACGCGACGGGCTCGGCACCATGCTCGGCCTGCCGAATTCCTTCCTCGACTGGCACTGGCTGGCGCTGTTCCCGATGTTCATCGTCTTCTTCATCTCGGCGCTGGCCGAGACGAACCGCCCGCCGTTCGACCTCGTCGAGGCGGAATCGGAACTCGTGGCCGGCCACATGGTCGAATATTCCTCGACGCCGTTCCTGCTGTTCTTCCTCGGTGAGTATGTGGCAATCGTGCTGATGTGCGCGCTGACTACGATTCTCTTCCTGGGCGGATGGCTGCCGCCGTTTGACTTCGCGCCGTTCACCTGGGTGCCGGGCGTCATCTGGTTCGTTCTGAAGCTGTGCTTCGTCTTCTTCATGTTCGCCATGGTGAAGGCCTTCGTGCCGCGCTACCGCTACGATCAGCTCATGCGCCTCGGCTGGAAGGTGTTCCTGCCGCTCTCGCTGTTCATGGTTGTCGCCACCGCCGCGTTCCTCAAGTTCACGGGGCTCGCGTGATGTCGGGGATGACTGCTGGCGCACTGGTGGGTCTGGCAATGGGCATCGTCGGCTTCGTCGCGATGCGCGCGCTGGCGCGCAGGGTCGAGCTGCAGGAAACCAAGACCGCACTGAACCTGGCGTCAATCGTCGATCTCGCACTGTTCCCGGTCCTCGGCGCTTTCGCCGGCGGGCTCATCTGGGGAGATTAAGTCATGTCAGCGCTAGCACACGCCGCCAAGTCGCTGCTTCTGAAGGATTTCGTCGCAGCCTTCTTCCTGTCGATGCGCCAGTTTTTCGCGCCGAAGGAAACTGTGAACTATCCCAACGAGAAGGGACCGCTGTCGCCGCGCTTCCGGGGCGAGCATGCGCTGCGCCGCTATCCCAACGGCGAGGAACGCTGCATCGCCTGCAAGCTGTGCGAGGCGATCTGCCCGGCGCAGGCGATCACCATCGAGGCCGGGCCACGGCGCAACGACGGCACGCGCCGCACCGTGCGCTACGACATCGACATGGTGAAGTGCATCTATTGCGGCTTCTGCCAGGAGGCCTGCCCGGTGGACGCCATCGTCGAAGGGCCGAACTTCGAGTTCTCGACGGAAACGCGCGAGGAACTCTACTACGACAAGGAAAAGCTGCTGGCGAACGGCGACCGCTGGGAACGCGAGATCGCCCGCAACATGCAGCTCGACGCTCCCTATCGGTGAGCGGACTTTTCTCCCTTGGTGGAAAGGGGAGAGGGGGAAGGAAAGATCGATAGACGCGCCTGACGGGCTCGTCTAAGGCACACACGGTTTCGCGCCGGAGGCGGACGCGGAACCCGGACTTAACCGGGGACTACCCATGCTCAACGGACTGGAAGCGGTATTTTTCTACCTCTTCGCCTTCATCGCGGTCGGATCGGCCCTCATGGTCATTTCCGCACGCAATCCCGTGCATTCGGTGCTGTTCCTGATCCTGACCTTCGTGAACGCGGCCGGGCTCTTCCTGCTGACGGGCGCCGAGTTCCTGGCGATGATCCTGCTCGTCGTCTATGTCGGCGCGGTGGCGGTGCTGTTCCTGTTCGTCGTCATGATGCTGGATGTCGACTTCGCCGAACTGAAGAGCGGCGCCCTGCAATATGCGCCGGTCGGCGCGTTGGTCGGTATTATCCTGGCGGCCGAGCTGATCGTCGTGCTGGGAGGGTTCGTCGTGGCGCCCCGGCTTGCCGGCACGGTCGCGCAGCCGACGCCCGACATCGCCACGCGTCACAACACGGCGGCGCTCGGCGACATCCTCTACACGGATTATGTCCTGTACTTCCAGATTGCGGGCCTTGTGCTGCTGGTCGCCATGATCGGCGCGATCGTGCTGACGCTGCGACACAAGCCGGGCGTCAAGCGCCAGTCGATCGCCGCGCAGGTGGGACGCACGCCTGAGACCGCGATCGAGGTCAAGAAGGTCGAGACGGGGAAGGGGATCTGAGATGACGGTCGATATCGGACATTTCCTCACCGTTTCGGCGATCCTGTTCACGATCGGCGTCTTCGGTATCTTCCTGAACCGCAAGAACGTGATCGTCATCCTGATGTCGATCGAGCTGATCCTGCTCGCCGTCAACCTGAATTTCGTGGCGTTCTCCGCTGCGCTGAACGACCTGGTCGGGCAGGTCTTCGCGCTGTTCGTACTCACCGTCGCCGCCGCGGAAGCCGCGATCGGCCTCGCGATCCTCGTCGTCTTCTTCCGCAACCGCGGTTCGATCGCGGTCGAAGACGTCAACATGATGAAGGGCTGACGGACGGCTATCATGTATCAGGCAATCGTCTTCCTTCCGCTTCTCGGCTTTCTGATCGTCGGCCTGTTCGGCGGCTCGCTCGGCGCAAAGGCGTCCGAATACATCACGTCCGGCTTCATGGTCGTGGTGGCCTTGCTGTCGTGGTGGGTGTTCGCAAGCTTCGCGCTGGGCGACGGACAAGCCTTCACCGTTCCGGTGCTGCGCTTCCTCGATTCCGGCAACATGCAGGCCGACTGGGCGCTTCGCATCGACACGCTGACAGCCGTGATGCTGGTGGTCGTGAACACGGTGTCGTGCCTCGTCCACATCTACTCCATCGGGTATATGCATCACGACCCGCAGCGGCCGCGCTTCTTCGCCTATCTGTCACTGTTCACCTTCGCCATGCTGATGCTGGTGACGGCCGACAATCTGGTGCAGATGTTCTTCGGCTGGGAAGGGGTGGGCCTCGCGTCCTACCTCCTGATCGGCTTCTGGTACAAGAAGCCTTCCGCCAACGCCGCCGCGATCAAGGCCTTCGTCGTCAACCGCGTGGGCGACTTCGGCTTCCTGCTCGGCCTGTTCGGCGTCTTCGTGTTGTTTGGCTCTGTCGATTTCTCCACGATCTTCGCCAATGCCGCCTCCTTCATCCCGGCCGGCCATGGCGCGGAGGGCGCTGCCGGCGAAGCGGCCGCGCATGGCGACGCAGTGTGGACTTTCCTCGGCTACCATCTCGACAAGGCGAGCGCGCTGACCGTGGTCTGCCTGCTGCTCTTCATGGGCGCCATGGGCAAGTCGGCGCAGGTGCCGTTGCACACATGGCTGCCGGACGCCATGGAAGGCCCGACGCCGGTCTCCGCGCTCATCCATGCCGCGACCATGGTCACCGCGGGCGTCTTCATGCTGGCGCGCCTGTCGCCGCTGTTCGAGCTGTCGCACACGGCGCTGCTCGTGGTGACGTGCATCGGCGCGCTGACCGCCATCTTCGCCGCGACGGTCGGGCTGGTGCAGAACGACATCAAGCGCGTGATCGCTTATTCGACCTGCTCGCAGCTCGGCTACATGTTCGTGGCGCTCGGCCTAGGCTTCTATTCGGCCGCGATCTTCCACCTGTTCACGCACGCCTTCTTCAAGGCGCTTCTGTTCCTCGGCTCGGGCTCGGTGATCCATGCCGTGTCGGATGAGCAGGACATGCGCAAGATGGGCGGCCTGCGCAAGCTAATCCCCTGGACCTACAGGATGATGATCGTCGGAACGATCGCGCTGACCGGCGTCGGTATCCCGATGACCATCATCGGCACGGCGGGCTTCTTCTCCAAGGACGCGATCATCGAGGGCGCGTTCGCGGGACACAGTCCTGTCGCCTTCCAGGTTTTCTGGGTGCTGGTGATCGCCGCCGCGCTGACCAGCTTCTATTCCTGGCGGCTGATCTTCATGACCTTCCACGGCGAGCCGCGCGCGAGCCATGAGGTGATGCACCACGTCCACGAGTCGCCGCCGGTGATGCTCGTGCCGCTGTTCATCCTGGCGGCCGGGGCGCTGTTTGCCGGCATCGCATTCAAGGAGTTCTTCATCGGCGAGCATTATGAGGCGTTCTGGAAGGCCGCGCTGTTCACGCTGCCGGACAACCATATCCTGCATAGCTTCCACGATGTGCCGACCTGGGTGAAGCTGGCGCCTTTCATCGCCATGGTGCTGGGCTTCCTGCTGGCCTACCAGTTCTATATCCGCTCGCCGGACATGCCCAAGACGCTGGCCCAGAGGCATCGCGGCCTCTACGCCTTCCTGCTTAACAAGTGGTATTTCGACGAGCTGTACGACTTCCTATTCGTCAGGCCGGCAAAGCGCCTGGGAACCTTCCTCTGGAAGAAGGGCGACGGCTGGCTGATCGACGGCCTCGGCCCCGACGGCATCTCGGCGCGCGTCGTCGACGTGACCAATCGCGTGGTCAAGATGCAGACCGGATACCTCTATCACTACGCATTCGCCATGCTGATCGGCGTCGCCGCCCTGGTCACGTGGATGATGTTCGGGAGCCATTGATGACCGACTGGCCTATTCTTTCCACGGTCACCTTCCTGCCGCTCGTCGGCGCGGTGCTGATCCTGCTCGTGCGCGAGGACAGCGCGGCCGGCCTGCGCAACATCCGCGCCATCGCGCTGTGGACGACGCTGATCACCTTCCTGGTCTCGCTGCTGATCTGGTACGGATTCGACAATTCCGTGCCGGGTTTCCAGATGGTCGAGAAGGTGTCCTGGCTGGATTCCGGCATCTCCTACCATGTCGGGGTCGACGGCATCTCGATGCTGTTCGTCATCCTAACGACGTTCCTGATGCCGTTCGCTATCCTGGCGAGCTGGGAAGCGATCGACAAACGCGTGAAGGCCTACATGATCGCCTTCCTGCTTCTGGAGACGCTGATGATCGGCGTGTTCTGTGCGCTCGACATCTTGCTCTTCTACGTCTTCTTCGAGGCCGGCCTGATCCCGATGTTCATCATCATCGGCGTGTGGGGCGGAAAGCGGCGCGTCTACGCATCCTTCAAATTCTTCCTCTACACGCTGGCCGGCTCCGTGCTGATGCTGCTCGCCATCATGGCGATGTTCTTCCAGGCCGGCACGACCGACATCCCCACGCTGCTGACCCACAACTTCCCGGCTAACATGCAGACATGGCTGTGGCTGGCCTTCTTCGCTTCTTTCGCGGTGAAGATGCCGATGTGGCCGGTGCACACCTGGCTCCCCGACGCGCACGTGGAAGCGCCGACGGCGGGCTCGGTCATCCTGGCGGGCATCCTGCTGAAGATGGGCGGATACGGCTTCCTGCGCTTCTCGCTGCCCATGTTTCCGCTGGCTTCCGCGGATTTCGCGCCGCTCGTCTTTGCGCTCTCGGTCATCGCGATCATCTACACCTCGCTGGTCGCGCTGATGCAGGAGGACATGAAGAAGCTGATCGCCTATTCCTCGGTCGCCCACATGGGCTTCGTGACGATGGGCATCTTCACGATGAACCAGGAGGGCATACAGGGCGCGATCTTCCAGATGCTCTCCCACGGCCTCGTGTCCGGCGCGCTCTTCCTGTGCGTGGGTGTCATCTACGACCGCATGCACACCCGCGAGATCGCCGCCTATGGCGGGCTGGTCAACAACATGCCGAAATATGCCGTGGCGTTCCTGATATTCACCATGGCCAATGTCGGCCTGCCCGGAACCAGCGGATTCATCGGTGAATTCCTGACGATGCTCGGCGTCTTCAAGGTCAACACCTGGGTCGCGGTGTTCGCGGCGACCGGCGTGATCCTGTCGGCGGCCTACGCCTTGTGGCTCTATCGCAAGGTCATTTTCGGAGCACTGACGAAGGAGAGCCTCGAAGGGCTGCTCGACCTGTCGCCGCGCGAGAAGGCTATCCTCTATCCGCTGATCGTCCTCGTCATCTTCTTCGGCGTCTATCCCGCGCCGATCTTCGACGCGACTTCGACCTCGATCGAGGCGCTGGTCAACACAATCACCATTTCGCTCGACGCCGCGCACATCGCGGTGGCGAACTGAGGGGCGGAGCCATGACGCCGGAACTAACCTCTAGCCTCGTCCTGCTGACGCCGGAACTGATCGTCGCGCTGGGTGCCATTGTGCTGCTGATGATCGGCACCTACTCCAGCGAGCGATCCTTCGGCGTGGTGAACAGCCTCGCGGTCCTGTTGCTCGTCGCGGCAGGCGGCTGGATCGTGCTCTACGGAGCGGACGGGCAGGCGTTCGGCGGCTCGCTCGTGTCGGATTCCTTCGCCCGTTTCATGAAGCTGCTGACGCTGGTGGGCTCGGCGGTTACGCTGGCCATGTCCACCGGTTTCGCGCGCGAGCAGCGCTTCGACAAGTTCGAATATCCGGTGCTGGTGCTGCTCGGCACGCTCGGCATGATGCTGATGATCTCGGCCAACGACATGCTGGCGCTCTATCTCGGGCTCGAGCTGCAGTCGCTGGCGCTCTATGTGGTGGCCGCGATCAACCGCGAGAACGTCCGCTCGACAGAAGCCGGCCTCAAATATTTCGTTCTGGGCGCGCTGTCGTCGGGCATGCTGCTCTACGGTGTCAGCCTGGTCTATGGCTACACGGGCAATACCGGTTTCGCGCAGATCGCCGCAGCGCTGGAAGGCGGGGAACGCCAGCTCGGACTGGTCTTCGGCCTCGTCTTCATCCTGGCCGGCCTGTCCTTCAAGATTTCGGCGGTGCCGTTCCACATGTGGACTCCGGACGTCTATGAGGGCGCCCCGACGCCGGTAACGGCCTTCTTCGCAGCGGCGCCCAAGATGGCGGCGATGGCGCTGACGGTTCGCGTCGTCATGTCCGCTTTCGAGCCGCTTGCGGTCGACTGGCAGCAGATCGTGGTCTTCGTATCGATCGCCTCGATGGCGCTGGGCTCCTTCGCCGCTATCGGGCAAAGGAATTTCAAGCGGCTGATGGCCTATTCGTCCATCGGCCATGTCGGTTTCGCGCTGGTCGGCCTCGCGGCCAACAGCGAGGCGGGCGTACGCGGCGTCGCGATCTACATGCTTATCTATCTGGCGATGACGCTTGGTACCTTCGCCTTCATCCTGGCGATGCGCCGCAAGGAAGGCAACGTCGAGGAGATCGGCGACCTGGCGGGGCTTGCCGGGACCAACCCCATCATGGCGACGATACTGACCATCCTGCTGTTTTCGCTGGCCGGCATCCCGCCGCTCGCGGGCTTCTTCGCCAAGTGGTACGTCTTCCTCGCAGCCATCGAGGCCGGGCTCTATGTGCTGGCCGTGATCGGCGTGCTGACCTCGGTCGTCGGCGCCTTCTACTATCTGCGCATCATCAAGATCATGTGGTTCGACGAGTCGGCCGGCGGCTTCCTGCCTATGGCCGGGTCGCTGCGCCTCGTGCTCGGCGTTTCGGGTGCCTTCGTGCTGTTCTACATGTTCGTGGGCGGGCCCGTCGGCACCTATGCCGAGGCGGCCGCCCGGAGCTTCTTCTAGGCAATGGGCTTTACGCTCGCTCCGACGGCAATCGCGGCAGGTTACCGGCTGGAAGCGCATGACAGCGTCGGGTCGACCAACACCATGGCGCTGGAACGTGCGGCAGCCGGCGATCCCGGCAGGCTGTGGATCGTCTCGAAGCGGCAAGAGAGCGGGCGCGGGCGGCGCGGGCGCGTCTGGG
>WPCJ01342728.1_pt1 | contig 17593 bp, 16 predicted proteins | sample 5399831 | NCBI WGS metagenome assembly WPCJ01 (sample SAMN12869470, study PRJNA574797) | sludge metagenome | isolation source: wastewater treatment of pH10 | place: China:Beijing | collected 2019-05-20 | reverse complement strand
GGTCGCTGCCATGCTTGCGCATGAATGCACCGATGCCGGACAGCATGACGTCGCCGGAATATTCGCCGGCCATCGGCAGCACGCCCTTGCCTTCCAGCTTTACCGAAGCGCCGGCCTTGTAGAGCATCGACCCGAGCGCCTGCTCGATGTAGTCGGGCTGCCCTTCTTCAACGATCAGCACCGCATCCTTGTCGGCACAGAAAGCGACGAGGTCGTCCTCGACCAGCGGATAGGTGACATTGAGCACGTGCAGCGGCACCTCGGTCTCACCATAAACATCGGCAAGTCCAAGCCGCTGCAGCGCACGAATGACGCCGTTGTACATGCCCCCCTGCATGACGATACCGACCTTGCCAGAGCCACCGAAGGTCTCGTTGAGCTGGTGGCGCTTGATGTAGTCGATGGCAGCCGGCAGGCGCTTGGAGATCTTTTCCTTCTCGTGCAGGAACGAGGCGGGCGGCAGCACGATGCGCTGGGTGTCGCGGCGCGGATTTTCCAGTGCGTCGGCAACGGTCATGGCCGGCCGGACATTGTCCTTGGCGGTGAAGGAACCATGCACGTGGCAGCAGCGGATGCGCACCTGCAGCATGACTGGCGTGTTGGAGGCTTCCGACAGTTCGAAACCGTGCTCGACCGCGGCCACGATCGACGGCAGGTTCGGGCGGGGGTCGAGCAGCCAGACCTGGCTCTTCATGGCAAAGGCATGGCTGCGCTCCTGCATGATGGAGGAGCCTTCGCCATAGTCCTCGCCGACGATGATCAACGCACCGCCGGTGACGCCACCGGAGGCGAGGTTGGCCAATGCATCGGAGGCGACGTTGGTGCCGACCGTGGACTTGAAGGTGGCCGCGCCACGGATCGGATAGTGCACGGAAGCCGCCAGCATCGCGGTGGCGGTGGCTTCGGAAGCGCTCGCCTCGAAATGCACGCCAAGCTCGGCCAGTATCTCCTGGGAGTCCGCCAGCACATCCATAAGGTGGCTAATCGGCGCCCCCTGGTAGCCGCCGACATAACCGACACCGCATTGCAGCAGTGCCTTGGTGATGGCCAGAATCCCCTCGCCGGTGAATTCCTCACCGGCTCTGAGCTTCAGCTTCTTCACCTCCTTGGCGAATGACCGTTCAGCCATGGCGTGTCTTCCTTATTTCGATGGGTCCGTGTTCGACCACAACACCGTGCCGCCGCTCTTCTCGTAGGCCATGCCCTGCGGGAACGAGATGGCCTCGAGCTGCAGGCCCCACGGCGTGAAGAAGTAGAGAATGGACTGGCCGGCAACGGGACCTTCGTTGATCGGCATCGGCCCTTTGAGCGTGCGGATGCCCTTGGCGGTCAGGTACTTCGCCGCCGCATCGATGTCGTCGACATAGAAGGCGATGTGGTGGCCGCCATTGTCGGAATTGCGCGGCCGCACGTCCTTCTTGTCGGGCGCGCTGTAGTCGAACAGTTCGATGTTCGAACCGGACTGACAGCGCAGCAGGGTGATCTCGTTGATCACCGCACGTGGATCAACGTCGACGAGGTCTTTCATAAAGTCGCCCTTGTCGTCGCGGAACGGGCCAAAGCTCGTCGCCTTCTGGCACCCCATCACGTCGACGAAGAAGGCTTCGGCCGCCTTGATGTCCGGCACGGTGAGGCCGATGTGGTTGATGCCGCGAACCCCGGGCATCGGCTCGGCCATGGCATGTGCCGGCCAGAGCATGGCGGCGAAGGCGCTAACGATCAGGAAATTCTTGCTCATCTCGGTCCTCGGATCGACACTTGGCTGGAATTCTATGCCTTCAGATCATTCGGTTGTTGCGTCGGAGCTGGAGCGTTCCATGGAGGAAGGGAAATGCTCCAGGTCGGTCAGAACTCGTGCTTGCGCACGTTGAGCAGCATCTTCTGCAAGGTCGCCACGAAAGCGGTGCGCTCGGCCACGTCGATGCCGGCAAACATGTGCTCGTAGCTGTGGCGCATGGTCGGCCACAGCGTCTCGAACGCGGCGCGGCCGGCTTCCGTGATGGAGATACGCGTCGCCCTGCTGTCTTCCGGATCGGCGGTGCGGCGCACCAGCCCATCCGTTTCCAGCGCGTCGAGCGCGCGACTGAGCGTCGACTGCTCGGTGATGGCATAGACGGCAAGGCGGCTGATGGCGAGGTTGTCGATCACCGACAGCACGGCCAGTGCACGCATCTTCGGCGTGGTCAGGCCGAGCTTGGCGAGGTCTTCGCGCAGCGAGGCATTGTAGCGACCCATGATGCGGTTCATCAGATAGGGCGCGAACTGCTGCAGCCCGATCTCACCGAGCCGCGGGCCATCGGTATCGTCGCCTATGATCGTGCGTTCGTTCACCGGAACTCCTTGGTCACGAGGAAGCCCGACCCGCCGCCGAGGCCCGGACCCGGATGGGTCGAAGCGCCGATGTGATAAAGGGATTTGACCGCGCTGCGGTGGTTGACCGATCCTGCGAACGGCCGCCAGACGAAGAACTGGTCGATGGTGCAGGCGCCGCCATAGGGATCGCCGCCGACCAGATTGATGTTCATCGCTTCGAGATCGGCCGGAGAATAGGCCCGCCGCGCCAGCACGGTCTCGCGGAAGCCTTCGATGTGGTTCGCCAGGATCGCTTCGAGGCGATCGGCGAACGCCTCGCGCGTCGCGTCGTCCCATGCGCCCTGCGTGGCGATCTCGCCGGCGGCGTCACCCTTGATGAAGCGCGGCGCATCCGGCACCTGGATCCAGAGGATCGCCTTGCCTTCGGGGCAGCGCGACGGATCGAGCGAGGCCGGCTGTCCGACACACATGGTCGGCGTAGCCGGCAGCATGCCGCGGGTCGCCTCGTTGTGCGACCTGGAAACGGCGTCGATGCCATCGGTGAGATGGATGAGCGCTACCTTCTCCAATCCTTCGGCGCGCCAGCGCGGCGCGCGGTCGAGCGCATAGTGAAGCTGGAAGTTGCCACGACCGTGGCGATAGGTACGTGTCGCGTCCTTGGCTGGTGATGGTGCATCCGGACCGAGCAGGCGCCCGTAGAGCTGGCCTGGCGCAACGGAGGCGATGACGGAATTCGAAGCGCCGATCTCCTCGCCGCCGGCAAGCCGGACACCGGTCGCCTTGCCGCCACGAACAAGAATGCGCTCGACATCGGCGCCGGTCCGGATCGTACCGCCCTGTTCCTGGATCAGCGCACGGAACGCGTCGACGGCCTTGCCGGCCCCGCCCTTGACGATGGGCGCGCCTGCCGCTTCCAGCGCGAAGGCGATGACCTTGCCCATCTGGGCGGAATAGGTGTCTTCCGGCGACAGGCCGCAATGCAGCGCCCATGGCGCATGCAAGGCCTGGATGTTCGACGACTTGTAGCTTGTTTCCAGCCAGCCGCGCGCCGGCGCCAGGGCGCTGCCGAAATATTCGACGAGGCCGCGCAGACCGCGCCGCCAGGCTTCGCGCACCAGCAGTTTGGCCGTGGCGAGGCTCCACAATTGACCGCCCAGCAGGCCGAACAGCAGTTCGGCGCTGGCTTCGATCGAGCCGACATCGGCGGCGTGACGGTCGCCATCGCCCGACGACAGGCCATTGAAGGCCTTTATATTGGCGGCACGGTCGGTGGTCAGCACAACGCTCGAGCCATCGGAGCGCAACGCCGCCGTCGGATGCGGCGTATGGCAGAATTCGAGCCCGTGACGGGCAAGATCCTGACCGAGCGCACCATGGGCAGGCCCGGTCAGGAAAAGAACGAAAGTGGCTGCCATCACGTCATGGGTGAAGCCCGGCAATGTCGCCTCGGCGCTGAGCATACAGCCGCCGAGCCGCTGCTCGCGCTCCAGAAGCAGTACCCGCGCGCCCGATTTGGACAGCATCGCTGCCGCCACGAGCCCGTTGATGCCGCTGCCGATGATGATGTGATCGTAGGCCACGAGAATGAGCCCTCAATCAGCCGCGAGGCACCAACGCCATCGCGCGCACCGGACTGCCGGTACCCTTGACGATCTTCAGCGGCGCCGCGATCAGGATCGCGCCCTTGGCCGGCAGCTTGTCGAGATTGCACAGGCTGGCCAGACCATAACGGTTGGCCTTGTGCATCAGGTTGTGCGCCGGGAATGGCGGGGTCATGCCGCCGGCAGCACCGGCGTCGGTGCCGATGCACTGGGTGCCCCAGCCGATCGCGCCGCGCTCGATGATGTATTCGATGCAGTCGACCGTCGGTCCAGGCGAATGCGGGCCATTGGCGTCGGCATTGAGGAAGGAAGCTTCGGAACCGTTGCGCTTGTCCCAGTCGGTGCGCATCACCACCCATTCGCCCTTGCCGATGGCGCCATGCTTGGCTTCCCAGGCCTTCACGCCCTCCGCGGTGAGCAGGTAGTCGTTGTCGGCCGCGGACTCGGCCGAGCAGTCAATGACATTGACCGGCGCGACATAGTTGCGGACCGGAATCGTGTCCGTGTAGCCGTCGGAATATTCCTTGCCGGTGATCCAGTGGTGGGGCGCATCGAAATGCGTGCCGGAATGCTCACCGATCTTCAGCCAGTTCCAGGCCCAGAACGGACCGTTCTTGTCGTATTCCGAGATGGTGTGGATCTCGATCTTGGGCGTATCCACCGCGAATTCCGGCGGCAGCTTGAGAAGCGGCGTGTCGGGACCCAGCGGCGCGGACAGGTCGACGACGTCAACCTTTCCACTCACCAGAAGCTCGGCCAGGCTGGCCAGCGCGCTTGCAGCGGTCATGTTCAATCCTCCTGATTGCGTGTTCTTCGTTCTTTTGACCGGCCACCTGGCAATCGCGGCGGCTCCGGTTTTTCCCGAAGATCAGGCTAGACGAGTTTAGATGCGTATGCAAATATCATTTTAAGGGTGAACTAATTCCATGACCAAATACGACGCCATTTTCATTGGCGCGGGACACAACGCACTTGCCTGTGCGGCGCATCTCGCCAAACGCGGTTGGAAGGTCGGTCTGTTCGAGGCGGCAGACCGCCCGGGCGGCGCCGTGAAGACGCTTGAGCTGACCGAACCCGGTTTCCGCCACGACCTCGCCGCGATGAACCTCAGCCTGTTCGCAGGCTCAGCATTCAACCGGGTTTACGGCGCTGAACTGGCACAACACGGACTGGAGCTTGCACCAGTACAGGACTGTTTCGCCTCGGTGTTTCCGGGCGGGCGCTGGCTCGGCGTCTCCACCGACCTGGCAACGACGGCGGCCCGCATCCGCGCGTTTTCGACACGCGACGGCGAGACCTGGGAGGCGCTGGTGAAGGCGTTCCCGGCGCGGGCGGAGCGGATTTTTTCGATCCTCGGCAGCTCGATGAAAAAGCGTGCACTTGCACGTATCTTGTTTTCGCTGCTGCGCAGGGACGGCATCTCCGGCACGCTCGATCTCGGCCGTTTCCTGCTGTCGTCACCGCGCGCCTGGCTGGACGAGACCTTCGAAAGCAACGAGGTGAAAGCGCTGCTGGGCGCCTGGGGCATGCATCTGGATTTCGCGCCCGACATCGCCGGCGGCGCCGTCTTTCCCTATCTCGAAGGCATGGCCAACCAGAGCTTCGGCATGGTGCTGGGCAAGGGTGGCGCCGACACCATGATCGGGGCACTGACGGCAATGGTCGAAGGTCATGGCGGCACCATCGAGTGCAATGCCAAGGTCGAGCGTGTCGTCACCGCCGGTGGTCGCGCGACCGGTGTTGTGCTGGCTGATGGGCGCCGCTTCGAAGCCAGCCGCGCCGTCATCGCAACCGTCTCCCCGAAAGCTCTCGCCGGGCTGTTGCCCGAAGGGTCCGGCAACAGCGGCTTCGACCGGAAAATGCGGGATTTCCGCCATGCGCCCGGCACCATGATGATCCATCTGGCGGTGGATTCGCTGCCCGACTGGGCCGATCCTGCCCTGCAGCGCTTTGCCTATGTGCATGTCGCGCCGTCGCTGGATGTCATGGCGCGTGCCTATCAGGAGGCGCAGGCGGGCCTGTTGCCCACCGAGCCGGTGATCGTGGTCGGCCAGCCGACGGCGATCGATCCCGGCCGCGCACCGGATGGCAAGCACATCTTGTGGCTGCAGACGCGGGTCGTGCCGGCAGAAATCAAGGGCGACGCTGCCGGCATCATTCAGGACCGCGACTGGACAACGGTGCGCGAGGCCTACGCCGACCGGGCGATCGCCATCATCGAGCGTTATGCGCCGGGACTGTCGGCCAAGATCATCAAGCGCACGGTGGTGAGCCCGCTCGACCTCGAAAGCGGCAATGCCAATCTGGTCGGCGGCGACCAGATCTGCGGCAGCCATCATCTTTCGCAGAACTTCCTGTTACGGCCGGCAACGGGCTCGGCCGACTGGAGCACGCCAGTGCGCAATTTCCATCTGGCTGGGGCCGCGACATGGCCGGGCGCGGGCGTCGGCGCCGGCTCCGGCTTTCTGCTCGCGCAGCAGCTTGCGGGCGGCTGATACGAAACTGCAATGAACATGGCTCGCGGGGAGCGGGCTCCAGAGGTGGGAGGACCCATATGAAGCGCAAGGCGATCAACCCGGACAGCATGTACAAGTCGCTGCCGTTCGGATTTTCCCATGCCGTCGAGCAGAACAGCGGGCGCACCCTGCATATGGCAGGCCAGGTTGCCTGGAACAGCGCCGGCGAACTCGTAGGCCCGGGCGACCTGGCAGCGCAGGCACGCCAGGCCCTGGCCAATCTCAAGACCGTCCTGGCGGAAGTCGGCGCCACGCCAGGCGACGTGGTGCGGCTGCGCACCTATGTCGTCAATCACACGCCCGACAAGCTCGGCCCGATCGAGGCCGAAGTGAAGGCCTTCTTCGGCGACGCCACGCCGGCCGCCAACACCTTGATCGGCGTCCAGACGCTGGCCATGCCGGAATTTCTCATCGAGATCGAGGCAACGGCGGCACTCTGAGCAAGCCGTTCGGCGCCTCGCACAACACAATAATGGGCATCACAATAATGGGGAACACAACGATGAACGGACATCCAACCAGACGTACCCTGCTGAAACTGGCGGGCGCCGGCGTGGCTGCTGCCAGCCTGACGCTGCCAGGCAAGGTCTTTGCCCAGGGCAAGGACGAACTCACCATCGCCTACAACGTCAACCTGCCTTCCTGGGATCCGACGGTCGGCCCGTCGGCGGTGAACCCGACCATCCAGGGCTTCTACCAGTCGGTCTTCGACATGTTCATCCACCAGAACCCGGACCTGTCCTTCGCGCCGGGGCTGATCACCGAATGGGGCTGGAACGACGACCGCTCCAAGATCTTCCTGGTGGTTCGCGAAGGCGTCAAATGGCATGACGGCAGCCCGTTCACGGCCGAAGACGTGGCCTGGTCGCTGGCGCGTGCCGGCAAGGCCGAAACCGGCAATCCGATCCAGTTCGTGTGGTCGAAGGTCGGTAATTTCAAGGTCACCGGCAATCGTGTCGAGGCCGACGTCATCGAGTTCGAGCCGACCATCTTCAAATGGATGTCGTTCCTGACCGGCTATGTGCTGCCGAAGGCGTATTACGAAAAGGTCGGCGCTGAAGGCTTCGAGGCCAAGCCGATCGGCACCGGGCCGTACATGGTCGACCGCTATGAACGCAATGCTTTCGTACGCCTGAAAGCCAACCCCGATTATTGGGGCGGCAAGCCCGATTTCGAGACCGTCACCATCAAGTTCGTCACCGACGCCGCCAGCCGCGTCGCCGAGATCGAATCCGGCAATTCCGACGTGACGCTGGAAATCCCGTATGAAGAGTATGACCGGCTGATCGGCGGCAAGCTCAAGGGCAGCTGCGAAACCATCTCCGACATCGCGATGATCTTCATCAACGACGTCGACCCGATGCTGGACAAGAATGTCCGCCTCGGCGCCATCAAGGCCATCGACAAGCAACTGCTGATCGACCGCCTGCTGCGCGGCTACGGCGTGCCGTTGTCGACGCTGGAGACACCGGAATACGCAGCCTATGACGCTTCGATCAAGGTCGAGCCGAATGTCGAGGAAGCCAAGAAGCTGTTGGCTGCTTCCGGCTATTCGCCGGAGAAGCCGGTAAAGTTCAAGATCCAGACCACACGCGGCTTCAAGCCGAAGGACTACGAGATGATCCAGGCGATCGTCGGCATGTGGCGCAAGGTCGGCATCGAGGCCGAGATCGAGGTCTACGAGATCGCGCAGCACTACGAGCTGCGTGCCGCCGACAAGCTGGCACCGGCCGCCTTCTACAACTGGGGCAACGCCGTCGGCGATCCGACCACCTCGACCGGCTTCGCCATGTTCGGCCCGAGCCCGCATTCGGTCTGGGACGGCAAGGATCTCATCGACCGCATCATCCCGCTGTGGGGCGAGAAGGACGAAGCCAAGCGCATCCAGGGCTGGAAGGACGTCGACCGCTACATCGCCGATGAAGGGCTGGTGATCCCGCTGCTGCAATATGCGCAGCCGATCGTGCACCGCGAGGGCCTGAAGGTGACGCCGCACAAGTCGGGTGCGCTGCTGCCGCACCTGATCAAGCGCGCATAAACTGAAATCCCCGGCCCGGTTTTCGCCGGGCTGGGGCCTTCTCCTCATGATGCTTCTTCGCCAGACCGTCTCCCGGCTCATCACCACGCTGATCACGCTGTTCGGCGTGGCGGTGATCGTTTTTGTCGTCATCCGCGTGGTACCAGGCAATCCCATCGCCATGATGCTGCCGCCCGGCGCGTCCGAGGCCGATATCGAACGACTGAAAACACTCTACGGGCTGGATAAATCCATCTTCGAGCAGTTCGTCATCTGGTTCGGCAATGTGCTGCATGGCGATTTCGGCACGTCGATCTCGACCCGCCAGCCGGTGCTGTCGTTGGTGCTCGACCGCCTGCCGGCAACGCTGGAACTGTCGATCATGGCGCTGGTCATGGCGGTAGCGATCGGGGTGACGCTGGCCATTCTTGGAACACGCTTCCGGGGCCGCAAGACGGAAGCCGGCATCGACGTCGCCAACGGCATCGGCCTGTCGGTTCCGGATTTCCTGTGGGGGCTGGCGCTGATCCTGCTGTTTGGCGTGCTCTGGCCCGTCTTCCAGATTTCGGGGCGCGTCTCGCCACGACTGGAGCTGCCTTTCACCAGCCAGTTCTATCTGTTCGAAAGCATCCTGCGCCTGCGCTTCGACATCCTGGCAGACCTGCTATCCCACATGTTCATGCCGGCGCTGGCGCTCGCCTTGCCGCTGGCCGCGATCATCTCGCAACTGCTCAAGCAGTCGCTGAAGGAAACGGTCAATCTCGACTATTCCGTGCTCGCCCGCACCAAGGGCTATTCGGAAACCAGGGTCATCCTGTCGGAAGCCCTGCCCAACTCGATCCTGCCGACGCTGACACTGGTGGGCGTGCAGTTCACCTTCCTGATCGGCGGCACCGTCATCATCGAGCGGCTGTTCTCCTATGAGGGGCTCGGCAACATGGCGATCGACGCCGTCATCAACCGCGACCTGCCGCTGATCCAGGGCATCGTCATCCTGTTCGCCATCCTGTTCACCTTCGTCAATCTGGCCGTCGACATGACCTATGCCTTCCTCAACCCGAAGCTGCGCCATGCTTGACGGACGCGGTTCGATACGCCGGCGCGCCGGCGCAAGGCTCTGGCTGTCGGCGCTGTGGCTGACCCTGTTCGTGCTGGCCGCGCTGCTGGCGCCATGGATCAGCCCGCATGACCCGCTCGCGCAGGACCTGATGCTCGGCCGTCTCCCACCAGCCTGGGTGGCGGGCGCGGAGCCCGGCTACTGGCTGGGCACCGACAGCCTTGGCCGCGATGTGCTGTCGCGCATCATCCATGGCGCGCGCATTGCGCTGATCGTCGCCCTGATCGCCGGCACCGCCACCTGCCTGCTCGGCTCGGCGCTCGGCCTCGTCGCCGGCTTCTATCGCGGCTGGGCCGACCGGCTGATCAGCCGGCTGGTCGACATCTGGATGGCGTTCCCGCCGGTGCTGTTCGCGATCCTGCTGATCGCGGTGCTCGGCACCGGCCTCACCTCCGTCATCCTGGCCATCGTCATCATCGACTGGACGCGCTTCTGCCGCGTCGTGCGTGCCGAAACGCTCAACCAGTCGAAGATGGATTATGTGCACAGCGCCAAGGTGGCAGGCTTCACGCGGCTGCGCACGCTGGCCGGCGAGATCCTGCCCAATGTGCTGCCCACCATCATCGCGCTGCTGACGCTGGAAATGGGCATCGCCGTCATCGTCGAAGCGATCCTGTCCTTCGTGAACCTGTCGATCTCGACCGACCAGCCGACCTGGGGCGGCATGATCGCGGAAGGCCGCACCAGCATCCATCAGGCCTGGTGGGTGCTGGTGTTCCCGCTCATTGCGCTCTTCCTCACCGTGCTGTCCTTCGCGCAGTTCGGCGACGGCCTGCGCGAACGTTTCGATCCGGTGCTGCGATGAGCGGCTTCCTGGAGATACGCGGGCTTTCAGCGCGACTTGCCGGCACCGGCCAGCGCCTGCTGCGCTCAGTCGACATCAGCCTGCCGTCCGGCTCGGTACGCGGACTGGTCGGCGAAAGTGGTGCCGGAAAGAGCATGATCGGCAAGGCCGTACTCGGCGTGCTGCCAAAAGCCGTCGAGATCATCGAAGGCGAGATCCTGCTCGACGGCCAGGACCTGCAGAAGGTGTCGGCGGCCGAACGCAGGCGATTGATAGGCGCCAAGGCAGCACTGATCCCGCAGGATCCGCTGACGGCGCTCAACCCGTCGCGACGCATCGGCCCGCAGATCACCAACCGTCTCGTCGACATCCTCGGCTGGACCAAGGCGCGGGCCGCGACGCGCGCGCTGGAGGTGCTGGCGGAAGTCAGCATCCCGGAGCCCGAGCGCATCATGCGGCTCTACCCGCACGAGCTGTCCGGCGGCATGCGCCAGCGCATCCTGATTGCCTCGGCCTTCGCCGCCGAGCCAAAGCTGATCGTTGCCGACGAACCGACGACGGCGCTCGACGTCACCGTGCAGAAGCAGATCCTGAAACTGATCTCCGAACTGCAGGCGCGCCATGGTACGGCACTGCTGTTCGTCACCCATGACCTCGGCGTGGTCTCCAAGGTCTGCGACACGCTTTCGGTGCTGTATGCCGGCAAGGTGGTCGAAGACACCACGGTTGAGCGCTTCTTCGCGGCTCCGCAGCACGCCTACAGTTCGGCACTGCTGGCGGCGACGCCACGCCACACCGATCCAGCCTCGTCACTGCAGCCGGTGCCACGCGCGGTGCTCGATGCCGTCGCCGCCGAAATCGTGGCCAGCGACAGCGCCTGGCGTCCGAATGGAGGCGCCCGTGGCTGACAAGATGGCTGACAACATCTTCGAGGTTTCGGACCTCATCGTCGATGTCGCCGACATGACACGAAAGCCGCTGTTCGGGCCGGCACCACGGCTGGAGATCCTGAAAGGCGTCAGCTTCACCATCCCGCGCGGCGCGGTGCTCGGCATTGTCGGCGGGTCCGGTTCCGGCAAGACGACGCTCGGGCGCACGCTGGTGCGGCTGGCCGAGCCGAGCGGCGGCCGCATGTTGTTCGACGGGCACGACATCGCGCATCTATCCGACGCCGCCATGCGGCCGCTGCGGCCGCGCATCCAGATGATCTTCCAGGACCCACTGTCGTCGCTCAACCCGCGCCTGACGGTCGGGCGCACGGTGGCGGCGCCGCTGAATGCCAAAGCGAACGATCCACGCGTCAGCGAGGCGCTCGAACATGTCGGCCTGCCCGCTGATTTCGCGCGGCGCTATCCGCACGAACTCTCAGGCGGCCAGCGCCAGCGTGTCGGCATCGCCCGTGCCATAGCCATGCGGCCGGAATTCATCCTCGCCGACGAGATCGTCTCCGGCCTCGACGTGTCCTCGCAGGCGCAGGTCCTGATGCTGCTTGAGAAACTGGTGGTGGAGCTCGGGCTGACGCTCGCCTTCATCAGCCACGACCTGTCGGTCATCCGCCGACTGTGCAGCCGTGTCATCGTGCTGCGCGCGGGCGAGATCGTCGAGGACGCCGCGACCGCCGACCTGTTCGAACGGCCGCAGCACGCCTATACGCGCGAACTGCTCGACGCCATTCCGACACCGGATCCTTCGATACGCTGGTAGAACAGGCGGGACGTCGCCAGAACAGGTGTTGGCGGTTTGAACATCGCAAACATCGATCGTTAGTGCCGCCCCTTACGCTGCGCGGATCGCCTGGCGTTAAGCGGGTGGCACAGCAATGCGTGGCACACGAGCCTTTCTCCCAGGTTCAGAGCGGGGTACACATCGGCACCGTCGCATCCTTGCCGAGGTCATCATGAAAATCCGCCTGTTCCGAAACGCCGCGCTGAAGATCGAAGTCGCCGGCAAGACGCTGCTTGTCGACCCGGACCTTGGCGACAGGCACAGCCGTCCCTCCTTCACCGGGCGTTCGCCGAACCCGATGGTCGACCTGCCCGCAAGCATCGAGGAAATCCTCGACGGCGTCGACCTGGTCATCGTCTCGCACCTGCATGCCGACCATTTCGACACGGTGGCGCAGACCGTCATCGCAAAGGACCTGCCGCTGATCTGCCAGCCAGGCAATGAAGAGAAAATCCGCGGCTTCGGCTTCGAGAATGTCACGACGCTTGCTTCGGATCTGACCTGGAACGGCATCCGGCTGACCCGCCGCGACGGCAGCCATGGGCTGGGGCCGGTGGTCGAGAAGATGGGGGCGGTGATCGGCTTTTCGCTGGAGGCGGAGGGCGAGCCGTCGCTCTACTGGGCCGGCGACACGGTGCTTTATCCGCCCGTCGCCGAGACGATCGCCGCAACGAAGCCGGATATCGTCATCACCCATTCCTGCGGTGCGCGCTGGGACAGTGAACTGATCGTCATGGACGACAGGCAGACCGTCGAGGTGGCGCGTTCGGCACCGCAGGCCAAGGTGATTGCCGTGCACATGGAAGCGCTCGACCATGCCACGATCGATCGAGCTACGCTGCGCCGGACAGCCGAGGCCGCCGGCATCGGAGCCGATCGCCTCCTGATCCCGGCGGATGGTGAGACCGTGCGCATAGACAAGGCGTGAGCCGAGCCCTCCTTCCTTCTGCCCCAGACGGAAGGGACTGGCCAAGCCGGACTGCCGCGCCATATGTTTGCCTGTGAAAGGCGAAAACCATTCCCCTGCGAGGGCTGAAAAGGCCATCAGGGAAACACAATCCCGGAGAACTGAAACGACATTCTACTGATCGCCATTCAAAGGAAATTCTTTCCTTCGACAAGAAGCGGTCGCTTCTGCGATCAGGACGCATGCCGGCAGCGACCCGGCAACCTTGTCAGGAAGCGTTGCGATGAGCACGAAAGCTGAAGCAGATCATGGTGGTGCGATGAAGCGGCTGCAGCCGCCCGTTGCGTCGGTGCTCGACCTGATCGGCGAGACGCCGATCGTGGAGCTGAAGAAGTTCGACACCGGCAAATGCCGGCTGTTCATCAAGCTGGAAAGCCAGAACCCCGGCGGCTCGATCAAGGATCGCATCGCCCGCTCGATGATCGACCAGGCCGAGCGCGACGGGCGGTTGCAACGTGGTGGCGTGATCATCGAGGCGACCGCCGGCAACACCGGTCTTGGCCTAGCCCAGGTCGGCATTCCGCGTGGTTACCGCATCATCCTCATCGTGCCCGACAAGATGTCCCGCGAGAAGGTACAGCACCTGCGGGCGCTCGGCGCCGAGGTGCGGCTGACCCGCTCTGATGTCGGCAAGGGCCATCCCGAATACTACCAGGACATGGCCGAGAAGCTGGCCGCCGAAATCCCCGGCGCTTTCTACGCCAACCAGTTTTCCAACCCGGCCAACCCGCTGGCGCACGAGACCACCACCGGCCCCGAGATATGGCAGCAGCTCGACGGCGATGTCGACGCGGTCGTGGTCGGCGTCGGCTCCGGCGGCACCCTGTCCGGCCTTGGCCGCTTCTTCGCCGTCGTCTCGCCTAAGACCGAGATGGTGCTGGCCGATCCGGTCGGGTCAGTGCTGGCGCCGCTGGTGAAGACCGGCGAGATGATCGAGGCCGGCAGTTGGACGGTGGAAGGCATCGGCGAGGACTTCGTGCCGCCGAACTGCGACCTTTCGCTGGTCAAGAAGGCCTATTCTGTTTCCGACCGGCACTCGATGCTGGCGGTTCGCGACCTGCTGTCGAAGGAAGGCATCCTGGCAGGCTCATCCTCCGGCACGCTGTTGTCGGCGGCGCTGCGCTACTGCCGCGAACAGAAGGTGCCGAAACGCGTCGTCACCTTCGTCTGCGACAGCGGCAACAAATATCTCTCCAAGGTGTTCGATGATTTCTGGCTGGCCGAACAGGGGCTGGCAGAGCGCGAGCAGCATGGCGATCTCTCCGACCTCGTCGCGCGTTCACACCGCGAGGGCGGCACGGTGTTCGTCGGACCGGACGACACACTGCTCACCGCCTATGGCCGCATGCGGCGCGGCGACGTTTCGCAATTGCCGGTGCTGGAAGACGGCAGACTGGTCGGCATCATCGACGAAGGCGACATCCTGGGTAATGTCGACGGACCGTATGACGGCCGCTGGCAGCGCTTCGACCAACCGGTGCGTACCGCCATGACCGCCGACCTGCACACGCTGCAGGCCAGCCAGACGCTGGACGCGCTGCTGCCCGTCTTCGACCGCAACGAAGTCGCCATCGTCTTCGACGGCGACGAATTCGTCGGTCTCATCACCCGTATCGATCTGATCAACCATCTGAGGCGCAACCGATGACCATCCAGGGCAAGAACAGGCTCGCTTTCTCGACCCGCACCATTCATGGCGGGCAGAGCCACGACCCGACCACCGGCGCCGTGATGGTGCCGATCTATGCCACCTCGACCTATGCCCAGCAGTCACCGGGCGTGCACAAGGGCTTCGAATATGCCCGCAGCCAGAACCCGACCCGTTTCGCCTTCGAGCGGGCGGTGGCGGATCTCGAAAGCGGTTCGGCGGCGTTTGCCTATGCGTCGGGCCTAGCAGCGATCGCCAACATCCTGGAATCGCTCGACGCCGGTGCGCATATCGTCGCGACCGACGATATCTATGGCGGCACGTTCCGCCTGCTCGAACGCGTGCGCAAGCGCTCGGCCGGGCTGCAGGTGAGCTTTGTCGATTTCACCGATCTCGCCGCGGTCGAGGCTGCGATCCGGCCGGAAACCAAGCTGCTGTGGGTGGAGACGCCGACCAATCCGCTGTTGCGCCTTGTCGACCTCGCGGCGGTCGCGACGCTGGCCCGACGGAAGGGCGTGCTCACGGTTGCCGACAACACGTTCTGCAGCCCCTACATCCAGCGGCCGCTGGAACTCGGCATCGACATTGTCGTGCATTCGGTGACCAAATATCTCAATGGCCATTCCGACATGGTCGGAGGCGTCGTTGTTGTGGGCGACAATGCCGAACTGCGCGACCAGTTCAAGTTCCTGCAGAACGCCGTCGGCGCCATCTCTGGGCCGTTCGACAGTTTCCTGGCGCTGCGCGGCCTGAAGACGCTGGCGCTGCGCATGGAACGCCATTCCGCCAACGGGCTGGCGATCGCGCTCTGGCTCGAGGCACGTCCGGATGTCCGCCGTGTCCTCTATCCCGGCCTGGAAAGCCACCCGCAGCATCAGCTCGCCAAGGCGCAGATGGATGCGTTCGGCGGCATGATCACGGTTGAGCTCGACCGCGACCTCGCCGGCACCAAACGCTTCCTGGAACATACGCGACTGTTCGCGCTGGCCGAAAGCCTGGGCGGTGTCGAGAGCCTGATCGAACATCCGGCACTGATGACGCATGCTTCGATCCCTGCCGCACAGCGAGAAGCCCTCGGCATCTCGGATTCACTGGTGCGGCTGTCGGCCGGCATCGAGGACGCCGACGACCTGATCGCCGACCTAGCGCAGGCACTGGCGGCCTAGGTAACCTTTCCCTTCTCCCCTTGTGGGAGAAGGTGGCCTCGCCGAAGGCGAGGTCGGATGAGGGGTGCTGGACGGAGTGCTCCCTTATCAGACCTCGCATTATTCGGAGTCAGCACCTAGTCCTAAGTCGCCTCGCTTCTTCCAACACCCCTCATCCGTCTCGGCGCTACGCGCCGAGCCACCTTCTCCCACAGGGGGAGAAGGCAGATCATCGCCAAGGCTCGAGGCTCTTGTCGTGGGTATACGCAATGATGGTGTCGCAAACGGCATTCATTTCACGCAGCACTTCATCATTCCAAAATCGCAGAACCCGAAAACCAAGTTCCTTCAGAGCCACGGCTCGCTGTCGATCATGCATGGAATCAGCATGTTGGCTGCCGTCGACTTCGACGATCAGCATGGCATCTGCGCACAGGAAATCAGCTACATATGACCCGACTGGCACCTGTCGACGGAATTTAAGTCCGTTCAACCGCCGGCCACGAAGCTCTTCCCAAAGCCGCCCCTCAGCCTCGGTCATATCGCGCCGCAGTATCTTGGCAAAACTGCGCTTCCCAGGTGGAACAGGTGTATGTGGCATGCGAACAGCCTAGCTTGGCCAGCCGCTGGGCACCATTCCCAGAGAAGGATCCTCAATACTCCAGCTCCCTGCGCAGCCAGATGACACGGCTTTGCCAGGGGGCTGCTTCGCTTATCCCTTCATAGGCGCGCAGGGCGGCGGCGTTGTCTTCCGGCACGAGCCAGCGCAGGTGCACCCAGTCCCGTTCACGGCCGATCTCGGTGAGGTGCGCGATGAGTGCCCTGGCAAGGCCATGGCCACGCGCGCCCGGCGATACGTAGAGATCGTCCAGCTGCCCTGCCCTTTTGCCCGAGATCGCCTCGGGCAGGTCGAAGAACAGAGCGAACGCTACCAGCGCGCCACCGATCCAGGCACCGACGAGACCGGCCATCGGTTCGTCGAGCAGCCGCAGCGCGGCTTCCGGGCTCGGCTGCCGGACTGCACCGCCCATGGCGGCGGCGTAGTCAGCCATCAGCGCGGCCAAGGCCGGCGCATCATGGCAAGCGAGCGGCCTGATCTCGATGCTGGTCTCTGACGGCATGGCGATCTCCGGTGAGACGATCGCTCCAGGGTCAATGATGGGGTGCCCTCAGCCGCGTCTCCAGCCAGCGGCTATAGCGCGAGCCACCGAAGCAGAACAGGAAATAGATGACGCCGGCGACCAGATAGGCCTCGTCGTAGAAACCCAGCCATTTCGGGTCGGTGGTCGAGGCGCGCGCCGCGTTGAGCAGGTCGAAAATGCCGATGACGGCAAGCAGCGAGGTGGCGAGCAGGAAACCGATGGCCAGGTTGACCATGCCGGGAATGACCTGGCGCAGGGCCTGCGGCAGCACGATCAACTGCATGGTGCGCCAATAGCCGAGGCCAAGCGTCTTGGCCGCCTCTTCCTGGCCCTGCGGGATGGTCTGCAATCCGCCGCGCACCACCTCGGCGACGTAGGCCGACCAGAACAGCGTGATCATGATGATAGCGCGCACCGTCTTGTCGACGAACTGGCCGCCGGGGATGGCCATCGGCAGGATCAGCATCGCGACATAGAGGATCGCCACCATCGGCGTGCCGCGCATCAGTTCGATGAACAGCACCGCCAGCGTGCGCAGGCCGCCCATCTTCGAACGCCGCGCCAGAGCCAGGAGCACCGCCAGCGGAATCGAGAGCCCGAAACAGACCGACCAGACCA
>WPCJ01162570.1_pt1 | contig 17595 bp, 15 predicted proteins | sample 5399831 | NCBI WGS metagenome assembly WPCJ01 (sample SAMN12869470, study PRJNA574797) | sludge metagenome | isolation source: wastewater treatment of pH10 | place: China:Beijing | collected 2019-05-20 | reverse complement strand
GCCTGCCGGGCGCCGGCGAAGCACTTGTCCAGCCCGCCGCATTGCAGGCCGACCAGGATCGCGACGATGGCGCCGACCCCGACAATGGCCATGGCCGGCGCGCCGACGCGCACCAGCAACTGCCGAGTTGTCGCCCGCCGCCGCGAGTTGGCGAGCTGGGTGAGGGTATCGATTGCCCCGTTCATGCCGGGCATAATGCTTAACAAGCTTGGGGAAACTCTGTCCCGAAAGCGACTCAAATCGGGCAAAGTCTTGTCACACTGCCCGCTCCGGCCCGGCCAGTTGCAGCACGACGCTGCCGCGCTTGCGGCCGGTATCGACATGGCGATGCGCCTCAACCACCTGATCGAGCTGATAAATCCGGTCGATCACCGGGCGCAGCGCACCTTGCTTGGCCAGCTCGATCTCGAAGGCGACGTCCTCAGCCTTGGGCTTGAAGTTGATCGGGAACACCCGTTTGCCGCTGCGGCGGCTGTTCCTTCCGGCACCGAGGATGCCCTTGAGATCGACGATCACCAGCAGCAGCGCGCCACCCGGCTTCAGCGCCGCCTCGACCCGCTCGAACGGCGCATTGCCGACGCACTCGAAGATCGCGTCGTACTGCTTGCCGCCGGCCGCAAAATCCTCGGTCTTGTAGTCGATCACGTGATCGGCGCCGAGCCCTCGCACCAGCTCGGCATTGCCGGCGCTGGTCACTGCCGTCACCACGGCGCCGAAGTGCCTCGCGACCTGCACCGCCGAAGTGCCGACCGCCCCGGAGGCGCCGTTCACCAGCACCTCGTCGCCCGGCTTGATCGGGCATTTCCGGATGCACTCGGCAACGGTGTGGCCGCCGAACACCAGTGCCACGGCATCCTCGAAGCTGAACCCCTCGGGCTTCAGCACCATCGCCTCGGTTTCGTTGAGCGTGATGTATTCGGCGTGGCCGCCGAATTTCATGCCGGTGAGCCCGACCACCGCATCGCCGGGCTTGAAACGCGTCACGCCCTCGCCGACGGCCTCGATGACGCCGGCGAAATCCATGCCGAGGATCTTCTTGCGCGGCGCGAAAATGCCGATGGTCAGCGGCCCGAAGAATTCGAGCCCCTTGGGCAGGTCGCGCGTGCGCATCCGGTGGTCACCAACGCTGACGGTCGCGGCATGCACCCGCACCAGCACCTCGCCGGCCTGCGGCGCGGGCTTGGGGAGTTCCTCCACCCGCAACACCTCGGGTGCTCCGAACGATCGATACACCGCTGCCCGCATTTGCCTTGCCCCTCAGCCCGACCTCTAGCCTAGACATGGTGCGCGTCAGGGCGATTACAATCAGGAGGCCCGCCTGGCCCGGTTCGCGAGGCGATGGTGCAGCCGTGCAATGGCGGCGAACGGGCTCGGGCGGCCTGCAAGTTCGAACACCAGGTAGCGCGCCGGCTCGACGCTGGTGGCGCGGATGCCGTGGCTTTCGCCGGCCGGATGGTAGAACAGCGCCGGCGCCACGACATCGCGCCCGAGGGTTTCGACGCTGCCGGCGAGCAGCAGGATCGCCACGTCATAGCGGTCGGCATGCGGTGCATAGCCCTCGCCCCGGGCCAGCACGCTGACATGGGCATGCAAGCGCCTGAGCCAGCGGCTGCGCACCTGCCACAGCGCAGCTCCGATACCCGGTGCTGCCGAGCGGACGATGTCGCCGGCCCTGACGAAGGCGAGCCGGGCGGCGCGCCGGTCACCTGGTTTGCCGTAGTTGGTCCATTTCAGCATGGTGTAGAGCAGCGGCGTCTCGCCGGCATTGCTGAGCGTATGGTGCTGATATGCCGGATAGTAGGCGAAATCGCCCGGCCCCATGCGGACGCGTTCGGCATTGACGCTGCCCAGGGCATCGTCGGCGACGTGGAGTTCCGCAGTACCCGAGACCACGACGAGGATTTCCTCCTCGAGGTGCTGGTGCAGCGCATGAGGGCTGCTGCCCGGCGCCAGAACCGAACTGTGACACTCGATATCGGTGAGCGTGGGGGTCGCCCCCCAGAAGTGCTGGAAGGACGCAAAGGTCTCGCCGGGCTTCAGCCTTGCCGCGGGCAGCAGGTGCGCGCCATTGCCAAGCTGCCGCGATCGGCGTGGGGCCCGCACGATGCGATTGGCGGCGCGCTGCCCCTCGCCGCTGACCACCACGACGGGAGGCTTGGGCGAGGTGCGAAACGCCAGTGGCCAGGTGTACCTGCGAGGGATGCGCACCGGGCGATCGGCGCGGGCATATTGCAGCAGCAGGGCGGTGCGCACCGCCTTGGTCTTGTTGTGCGAGCCGTGCCAGATCCGACCATCGAACACCAGCGCCTCGCCGTCATGCACCTCGGGCTGGACGATCTCGGCGGCCGGATCGTGCCGGCGCGCCGCGTCGAGCGTGGTCTCGTCCGAACTCTGGTCCCGCCCGATGCCGGCGCGATGGTTGAGCTCCTGCACAGTGACGCCATAGCGATGCGAGCCGGGGACGAACTTTAGCCCGGAGGAGCGATCGGTGTTCTCGAGCCCGATCCACACGGTAACGAAGCCGCCTTCCGGCGCCATCGACTCGACATCGGTATGGAAGGGATGGATGTCGCTCTCGGCCTTGACGATCAGCGAAGTGCCCCACAGCACGATATCGTCGCCCAGCGCCGGGCGGACCAGATCCAGGATGCGCGGATCGCTGGCGACCCGGTGGAAGGCCGGGCTGGAGGCGGCCCAGCCTTTCGGCCAGGTCGGCGGCGGGCCGGCCTCGGCGCGAACGCTCGACAGTATCCGCGCACATTCCTCGGCGTCGAATACACTAACCGGCCCGGCATATCCGTGATCATCCAGCGCTTGTTTGGTCACGACGACTCCCGAATAGTTCGAGCGGACCATGCCTGCGGGTTCCAGCCCGGCGCAAGCCCCGTGTCAGCATTCGTCAGGGTTCATCCCCGGCGGCTTCTCGGTTAAGGTCCGGCCCCGACCATCCGGAATCGTTTCATGCATCTCGTTCTCGTCGACGGCTCAGGCTTCATCTTCCGGGCGTTCCATGCCCTGCCGCAGCTTACCCGCAAGAGCGACAAGCTGCCGGTGGGCAGCGTGATCGGGTTCTGCAACATGATCTGGAAGCTCGGCGAAGACCTCGCGGGCGACGACGCGCCGACCCATATGGCGGTGGTGTTCGACTATTCGTCGAAGACCTTCCGCGACGAGATCTATGCCGAATACAAGCAGCACCGGCCGCCGGCGCCGGAAGAACTGGTGCCGCAGTTTCCGCTGACCCGCGCCGCGACCCGGGCCTACGGGCTGCCCTCGATCGAGATGGAAGGCTATGAAGCCGACGACATCATCGCCACCTACACCGCGCTGGCCAAGGACGTCGGCGGCAAGGTGACGATCGTTTCGTCCGACAAGGACCTGATGCAGCTGGTGGAGCCGGATGGCTCGGTGCGGCTGCTCGACACCATCCCGCGCCCGGGCCAGCCGCCGCTGCGCTGGATCGGCTCGGACGAGGTGTTCGCCAAGTTCGGCGTCGGGCCGGACAAGGTGATCGAGGTGCAGGCGCTGTGCGGTGATGCGGTCGACAACGTGCCGGGGGTTCCCGGCATCGGCGTCAAAACCGCGGCCGAGCTGATCAACACCTTTGGCGATATCGAGACGCTGCTGAGCCGCACCGCCGAAATCAAGCAGCCTAAGCGCCGCGAGGCGCTGGAGACCAACGCCGAACTCGCCCGGATTTCGAAGCGCCTGGTGACGCTCAACCGCGAGACGCCGGTGGAGCTGCCGCTCGAGGACCTGGTGCGCCAGCCGGTGGAGCCGGCCAAGCTGTTCCCGTTCCTCAAGGCGATGGAGTTCTTCGCCATCTCGAAGCGGCTGGGCACGCTGCTCGATGCCGACCCCGAGGCGTGGCCGGCCGATCCGGAGCTGGCGGCCAAGCCCGCCGAGCCGGTGGGCTTTGACAACAATGCCAGGGCCGAGGCACGCGCGGCGCGGCAGTCCGCCGAGGGCCGGGCCGATTCCGCCCCGGTGCTGCATGCCAAGCTCGAGCACGAAAAGATCAAGGCGATCCCGCTCGATCATTCGAAATACGAGATCATCCGCGACGCCGCGCACCTGCAGCGCTGGATCGACGCCATCTATGCCGAGGGGATTGTCGCCACCGACACCGAGACCACCGGACTCGACAACCAGACCGCCGACCTCGTCGGTATCTCGTTCTCGACCGGACCGGGCAATGGCGCCTACCTGCCGCTCGGCCATACCGAGGGGCATGGCGACCTGCTGGGCGGCGGCATGGCCGAAGGGCAGATGGACCTGCGCGCGGCGCTCGACCAGCTGAAGCCGCTCTTTGCCGATCGCTCGATCCTGAAGATCTTCCACAACGTCAAATACGACCTCGGCATCCTCGCCCGCTACGGCATCGAGGTGCGCTCGTTCGACGACAACCTGCTGCTCAGCTATTCGCTCGATGGCCCGCAGTTCAACACCATGGGTGAGCTTTCCGACCACTGGCTCGGCCTCGCCGGCATGTCGATCAAGGAGCTGCTCGGCACCGGCAAGACGCAGAAGACCTTTGCGCAGGTAGCGATCGCCGAAGCGGCAAAGTATGCCGCCGAAGATGCCGACCTCACCTTCCGGCTGTGGAAGGTGCTGAAGCCGCGGCTGGTGGCCGAGAACATGACGACGCTCTACGAGACCATCGAGCGCCCGCTGGCGCCGGTGCTGGCGCGCATGGAAGGCCGCGGCATCACCGTCGACCGACAGATCCTCAGCCGCCTCTCGGGCGATTTCGCGCAGCGCGCCGCGGCGCTCGAAGCCGAGGCCTATGAGCTGGCCGGCTCCAACTTCAACTTGGGCTCGCCGAAGCAACTGGGCGAGATCCTGTTCGACCGCATGGGCCTGCCGGGTGGCACCAAGACCAAGACCGGCGCCTGGTCGACCGGCGCCGACGTGCTCGAGGACCTCGCAACTCAGGGCATCCCTCTCGCCCGCACCATCGTCGACTGGCGCCAGCTGACCAAACTGATGGGCACCTATACCGATGCGCTGCCGAGCTACATCAACCCGAGGACCGGCCGCGTCCACACCACTTATTCGCAGCACTCGGTGCTGACCGGGCGGCTCTCCTCAAACGACCCGAACCTGCAGAACATTCCGGTGCGCACCGAGGACGGCCGGAAGATCCGCACCGCCTTCGTCGCGCCGGCGGGCAAGACCCTGATCAGCGCCGACTATTCGCAGATCGAACTGCGCATCCTCGCCCATATCGCCGACATCCAGGCGCTGAAGGATGCGTTCGAGGAGGGGCTCGACATTCACGCCATGACGGCGTCGGAAATGTTCGGCGTGCCGGTCGAGGGCATGCCGTCGGAAGTCCGCCGCCGCGCCAAGGCGATCAATTTCGGCATCATCTACGGCATCTCGGCCTTCGGCCTCGCCAACCAGCTGGGTATCGAGCGCTCGGAAGCCGGCGAATACATCAAGACCTACTTCGCCCGCTTCCCCGGCATCCAGGATTACATGGCCGAGCAGCGCCGCAAGGTGAAGGCCGACGGCTATGTCGAGACCATCTTCGGACGCAAGGTGAACTTCCCCAACGCCAACAGCTCACACCCGGCCGAGCGCAGTTTTGTGGAACGCGCCTCGATCAACGCCCCGATCCAGGGCTCTGCGGCCGACATCATCCGCCGCGCCATGATCCGCATGGAACCGGCGCTGAAGGCAGCGGGCTCAGACGCCCAGATGCTGCTGCAGGTGCACGACGAACTGATCTTCGAGGTTGACGAAGGCAAGGAAGACGGCGTGATCCCGGTGATCGTCAAGACGATGGAGAACGCATCGGAGCCGGCAGTGCGGCTGACCGTGCCAATCAAGGTGGATGCGCATGCGGCGAGGGACTGGGACGGGGCGCATTAGGGGGCAGCAGTGATCGTAAGGGTCGAACTGGAGGAGTGGAAAGGTAGCGCAGTCGTTCGCACCTGTGGGAGCGACTACACGCGACAGCCCGCGGCAGCGTTCAGTGACAAGCCGGCCAAGCTGACCGAGCGCCAGGCCGTATTCTACCGGAATCTTATTCGGCTCGCCGAAGCGGTGGCCTCGGATCAAATCCCTCTAGACTTTGAGATACCTGACGGAGGCAGACTCTACCTCGATCGCGGCTGCGTTAAGATTGCTGAGCACGCAGGCTTCATCCTGCCGCTTGAAGATGGTCCTGACGGCGTCGTGGATGTGCTGACGCTCGCGTGGAACGTCTCCTAGTTGCTCCGTCAGCGCGCCGGCTTGCCCTTCTTCGCCTTAGGCTTCGGCATCGGCAGGGCTGCCGTGGTCGCCCGCACCACCTCTGCCATCCACTCCGTATCGTCCCAACGATCCCCGGCAATTCTGAAGCTCGGCTTCGCTCCGCTGTAAGCCGGCTGCTCATCCACCGCCTCCCCAAGCAACGCCCGCCCCTCCGGCGTCGGCTTCAGGAAGAACTGGTCGTCACAGACCAGCGCCACGATTTTGCCGTCGCAGTAGAGCCCGTACTCCCCGAACATCTTGCGAGCGGAGACTGCGCCGGCGGAGGCAAGCTGCTCGAGGAGGTAGTCGACGGTGGATTGCTGCGATGCCATGTTGAGCCGAGTTTAGAATGGAATGTCGCCGAAGTCGTGGCTGGGTACGTCGTCGCGAGCTCCAGGGCTTCCAATGGCGACATACAACTGACCCAAGGAGAGGTCCCCCGCGACGAAGTCTGACAACGCCGCACGGTTGGAGGCAAAACGTTTGGCCGCGCCATCGACCAGTTTTGGGAGTTCGGTTGTAAAGAACCGTACGGTGCGTGCCGCAGGCTCATAGCTCGCAGTTACATCCGTGAAGCCGAGAAGACTCTTCTCACGCACCCTAACTGCCAGCTCTGGCGGATAATATTGAAAGTAGCTTTCGTGAACCAATATTCCAGCAGGAACCAGTAGATTCGAGATGGTAGAATAGTGAACGCGACGGGCAATAAGCAACGGCGTCGCGGAGAGGCCGACGGATTTTTCGATCAGGTCAGTAAGTATGGTACTCGCGGGATATATCCACTCGCGATAGTTCTTGCATTCGATGCACAGTGGGCCGGCATCGAACCCGTGGAGGTGAAAGTCGGCAAGCTTGGCTGACTTCTGCCCGGAGATGTTGTCGGGGGGTTCGGTTTTGGGAACACGTCCCTGCCGGTTCAAGGGAGCTGATAGGTCAAAGTGCCCTGAGAAGGAATGCCGCGGCGAGCGCTCTTGGAGTCGTTGGATCGCATTTTGCGTAGCAATTTCAAGTGCATCGCCGATCCTATTGCGGAATTCCCCCTGAGCAACCGAAGCGTAAAGAGGGGCCAGCGTTTTCAGACGTTCGGCTACTTCTGCTTGCTCAATGCGCGCGTTAGCGAACCAGTGTGTGTTGGTGGGTTCGTGCTCGTATCGAGTTACAATCCTCCTCTGTTTATGCAACTCGCGTAGGGCAAGACCGAGCAGATGGGGATCGACACGCTGGCTACGTGGACCTTGCTCGGAGATCTTCTGCTCTAGGGTCTTCTGATGTGCGACTATCTGGGTGTCCAGCACGTTGGGGAGCCGCTTCAGTGCCGTGTTTACCCGATCTAGCGCACGGGTGCTGCCGTGAACTGCTGGATGGGTGAGCAGTTGATGCGAAAGCGTAACCATCTCAAGCTGATAGCCCTGCTATCTGTATATAGGAGTATGGTTGGGGTCTGTATCGGCCCGACCAAGGCGCGGCCGGTGGTAGTGGGGGGCGGTGACCTTCACGCTTTGACGTTGAGCAGGGCATCTCGGCCTGCCTCCGTGATGCGCCAGATTGATTTCTCCTCGGACACCAAACCAGCCTGTCTCAACCTGCTGAGCTGAGGGCTCAGGCTTGTGCGTTCGACTGGATCCTCTCGGCGCCAGTTGATCTGTGCGAGGACGTCAATCGCCAGCAATCCATTCGGGCTTTCAGAAAGTGCCTTCAACGCATCCTCCTTTATCGACCCGGCCTGGATGACCCCAGTTGGTCTCCGGCGGCGTCTTTCGACTCGGTTAACCATGGCGACGTCGCGAGTCGTATACTCCATCGCGGCTGGCGAGTCGACTCCAGTGTGGTTAACAAGATGCGACTTTGCATCTTTGAGCTTGGCGATCTCCCTCTGAACGGCAGCGAGCTCCTCGGCAAGTGATGACAATTGCGTCGTTAATATCAGCTCTCTAAGGCCCAGCTCATGCAATCGGGCATTTAGGATGTCTGGCGTGGCTTGTGGCATAGGGGCGAGCTCGGATTTTGGTAGGTTCGTTCTGCTGAACCACGTCGGACTATAGACGGAGTCCTGGACTTCTGCTATACAGAAGATGGTGATGCCCGTTGCCGCCTATGCGACCCCACGCTCCGTCCGTGTACGAGCTTGGGTGCGTCCAGCACCCCAAGGAGCCCTAGGCTTCAACCTGGGTGATGTGGAGGTAGCAATGGCTACTGTCTGTAGCCTCCCGAAGGCGGTCCACGTGTGCGCATACACGCGTGTCCGCCTCGGGAAGTTGGAGTACGTTGGCGAACACTGTCGCTCGTACCCCTCTCACTAATGCCTGGCAGCTAGTGTGAGCAGCGATCTGGCGACGGGCGTCACCAATCACGAAGTGATTCTACACGATTTCCAGGCGTATGGAATCGGTTTCTTGATTTAGCCAGCCCCGCATCCATCCCCGCCCCCATGCGTTCCTCCTGCTCCAGCAACCAAGGAGCAGTGTCATGTCGAACCTTTCGGGTATCCGCGAGCATATGGAAGTCATCGGCGCCGATGGGGTGCATGTGGGGATTGTGGATCGGGTTGAGGGTGGGCGGATCAAGCTCACCAAGGCCGAGGCGCCGGGTGGTAGCCATGAGGGGCATCACCATTATGTGCCGGGCATCCTCGTTGCCGCCGTCGAGGGCGACAAGGTGAGGCTGTCGGCCGATGCGGCCAATGCCGAGCTGTTCGAGGAAGAACAGGACGGCAAGACGCGGCACTGAGGTGGTGCGCCAGTCACCCTCCCCTTCGCGGGGAGGAGCGCAGCCGGGAGCGACGCGACCTGGCGAAGCTTGGGTGGGAGGGCGACGCACGCTGGATGGACGCGGTTGCACTTCGCGGCCGCGGTCGCGATGCAAGCGGCCCACGCACCAATCGAGCGCGCTTCACCCCCCACCTTTGATCCCTCCCCACGAGGGGGAGGGAGACGACTGCTGCGCCCGGCGCTTGGCTCCCCTCAGCCTGTACCGCCCGTTTCATTACGCTCCCGGCGAGCCCGACTGCCGCGGCCGCTCCGCGACGTCGTGATGCCCACGTTATCAAGCCCTGGTGGAAGAGGAATTTCCCGTCGGCGGCGCTTCCGCTTGGGGCGTGGCTATGCCATTGCCAGTGCATACTGATTATTCTTTTGGGCGGGCTCCAATGAACAAACTCGTACTTCTCCTCGCGGCAGGCGTCTCGGCGCTGGCCATCTCCTCGGCATCGGCGGCCGACCTCATCATCGACACCCCGGTCGAGGCCGGCGTGGTGCAGACCAGCGGCAACTGGGACGGCGCCTTTGTCGGTGTGTTCGGCGGCTATGCCTGGGGCGAACTCAGCATCGACGACGCGCCGCCGGGCGTGCCGTTCCCCAAGCCGGCCGGCTGGCTGCTCGGCGTCAACGCTGGCGCCAATTTCACGCTGGACAACGGCATCGTGCTGGGTGTCGTCGGCGACATCGCCTGGGCCGACATCACCGACACGCTGACCGAGCCGCTGTTGGCCAGCAGCATCACCTCCACAATCGACTGGCAGGGCTCGCTGCGCGGCCGCATCGGCTTCGACGGCGGCGCGTTCCTGCCCTACCTGACGGCGGGCCTCGCCGTGGCGCACAACAATGTCGAATTCGTCGGCCTCGGCGCCGGCGAGGACGATGCCACCCATGTCGGCTGGACGGCCGGCGCCGGTGTCGAGTTCGCCGCCACCGAGACCCTCTCGGTCGACCTCGCCTATCGCTACAGCGACTACGGCAACGCCGAGTATACCAACAGCAGCGGCACCGGCGAACTCCACCTCAAGGCCCATCAGGTCACCGTCGGCCTCAACTGGGGCTTCTGACCCCCGGGGGTCGGCGGCTGCCGATCCCGCGGTCGGCACTTAAATTCAGCGGGCGGCTTCGGCCGCTCGCTGTCGTTTGAACTACCAGAGGTTGCGGCCGTCGATGACGTGCACCGGCAGCGACTGCATCAGCTCGTAGTCGTCGAGGATCTTGACGTTAATGGCCATTTTCTTCCGCTCGGGAACCGCGGTGTCCTCGAGCGAATAGTCGGGGCTGACGCCGTAGGTGGTGCAGCCGCAGCGGGTGCAGAAGTGGTGCTCGTGCAGCGGGCTTACGGGAGAGTAGACCGCGCCAAAACTGTCGGAGACGATGCGCGGGGCGCCGACGTCGTAATAGGCCCAGAGGCCGCCCGATTTGGTGCACCAGGTGCAGGTGCACTGAGTGGCCTCGGTCGGCGCCTCGGGCAGCTCGATGCGGGTGCCGCCGCAGTAACAGGTGGCGATGGTGCTCATCTCGGGGGGGCTCCTTGTCTGATCACGACAGGGTTTGCCCCGGGGCTGCTGACAAAGGCTGTCAGGAGTGATGCGCGGACGCGAGGCGTTCGTGCCCTCCAAGACCCCCTCTCTTGCAAAATCTAAGGCTTAGCCAAACGGCTAAACCCAAGATTTTGCTTTCTCCCCCGCCAAGGGGGAGATGATCAGTGGCCTCCACCCGCACGGGAGTATCCGTCGGGACTCTCCCCCTTTGGCGGGGGAGAAAGCGAAAACTTGGGCTTAGCGCAGCTAAGCCCTTAGTTTTCGCAAGAGAGGGGGTCGCGGAGAGCCGCCGGATCGAGCAGCCAACAAGCAAGAAGGCCGACGGTTGCCCGCCGGCCCCATCAATGATCTTGCCCTCGATTAGCCCGGGAAGCTCGGCTTGGCCGGCAGTTCCTGCTTCAGGAAGGCGGGGACCACGGCCTTCATGATCTCGATATTGGCCGGGTTGAAGAAGACGTTGATGTGGCTGGTGCCGGGGAGGACCAGCAGCTGGGTCTTGGGCAGGCCGAGCATGTCGCCGTTGACGATGCCGCCGGCGGCCTGGTGGTGCCTGGCGATATAGTCGAGCCCGACGATGTCGGCATCGCCGTAGATATAGAGCGAGGGAACGCTGATCTTGGCGAAATCGGCCGACCAGTCGAAGGTGTTGAGGTCAAGCTGCTTCAGCTTTTCGACCAGCACCGGGAAATTTTCCGGATGCGGGTTCAGCCGCTTGTACTCGGTTTCAAACGGGGTGCCGGCGAACATCTCGGGGGTGATGGTGTCGATCATCTTCATGAAGTCCGGCCCCATGGTCTCCTCGTCGTACTTGTAGCCGGCCGAGGCGGCGACGATGCGGGTGACCTTTTCGGGATGGTCGATGGCGAAGCGGATGGCGACGCCGCCGCCCATCGAGAAGCCGAACAAAGCGGCCTTGTCGATCTTCAGTTCATCGAGCAGCGCCGCCACGTCATCGGACATGCCCTCATAGGTGATCGGGGTGTCGCGGTCGCTGGTATGGCCGTGGCTCTGCAGCTCGACGGCGATCACCTGGTGGTCCTTGGCCAGGGTGGGGATCAGCCCGGCCCAGTTGCTGTCGATCGACATATAGGCGCCGTGCAGCAGCACGATCGGGTCGCCCTCGCCATGCACCTCATAGTACATGTCGAGGCCGTTGATCTTTGCCGTTTCGGCGTGGGCGGCGCCGGCGAAGCCGAGGGCAAGGGCGGCGGCAAGAAGGGCGGTCTTCATCGTATCTCTCCTGTTGTCGTCGGCGCGTCCCTCGCGCCTTCTGACTTCACGACGAGCGGTGAAATCGGGAATCGACAGGGGTGACGAAAAAACTTCAACGCGGTTTGAGAGTTCCCTTCGGCGGGGTTAGGCTCGGCCATGTTCGAGCATTTCGTTGCCGCGCAGGAACCGGTTTATGCCCAGGTGCTGGCCGAGCTCGGCGCCGGGCGGAAACAGACCCACTGGATGTGGTTCATCTTCCCGCAGCTCAGGGTGCTCGGCCGCAGCGCCACGGCGCTGCGCTTCGGCATTGCCAACCTGGCGGAGGCGCGGGCTTACCTCGCGCATCCGGTGCTGGGAGCGCGGCTGGTCGAATGTGCGGAGATCGTCGGCGGGATTTCCGGACGAACGGCGCACGAAATCTTCGGCTCGCCCGATGACGTGAAGCTCAGGTCGTCGATGACGCTGTTCGCCCATGCGGCGGCGGACGCCGGGCCGTTCCGGCGGGTGCTGGAGCGGTATTATGACGGGGTAGAGGATAGCCGGACCGTGAGAGAGCTGGCCGATCCGGAACGCACTCTCGGCTGAGTGCCTTCTCCCCTTGTGGGTTGCGCGATCGGAGCGAAGCGACGAGCGACAGCGTGCGCGGAGAGATACCCCTCATCCGCCCTTCGGGCACCTTCTCCCACAAGGGGAGAAGGCAAGAGGTGGCTCCCGAAAGCCCCTAGCCCTACCCCTCGGCCTCCAGCGCGGCGATCAGCTCGATCTCGCTCTCGTAATTGCCAAGCTCGGCCAGCGCCGTTTCCAGCATGGCGACGCGGCGCTTGATGGTGCGGTGCTGCTCGGCCTTGGCAGCCACCTGGGCGTCGAGCCGCTCGGCGAAGATATTGCGGTCCTCGTCGGTGCGGCGGATGCGGGCGCGCAGCGTCTGCAGGGCGACGATCTCGGTGTCGGTGCGGGCCAGCGACAGGCGGGCATCGGCGAGGCCGGTCTCGACGGCGGCCGCCATCTGGGCGATGAAATCGACGTTCTCGAGCTTCAGCCGGGTGGCGATGGCGGCCTCGACCGCGGCATCGAACATGTCGGCGAGGATCGCCGCCACCTCGCGGCGATAGCTGGTTACCGCCTCGTCGTCGATGATGCCGGTCTCATCGAACAGCCGGCGCGAGTCGGGATCGGAGAGCAGCCCGAAGGCCCGCACCACTACGACAAAATGCTCAGGATCGCCGCCGCGGTCGGGATGGGCGACCTGCACTTTGCGGCGATAAGCCTGCTTGATGTCGGCCGGTCGCGCGGCCTTGCCGACGCCGAGCACATCATAAGGATCGAACACAGTCATCGCGCTGGCTCATAGCAGGTCGGCGGCAATGGTTGAAGCCAAGGGTAGCGGCGGCGAGGAAATCTGCCTATATCCCCCGCTATGTCCCCGACCGTTCCGACCGCTCCGCTCCGCCCGTTCTCCGCCATCGTGTTCGATATGGATGGCACGCTCCTCGATACCGAGATGGTGTTCAAGCAGATCGTCTGGGATGTGAGCACCGAGCTCGGCTTCGAGATGACCGAGGCCGTGCACCACGCGATGGTCGGCTCCAGCCACGAAACCACCAACCGCCTGCTGGTCGAGGCCTACGGCGTCAGCTTCCCCTACACCATCTTCGACGACAAGTGCCGGGTGCTGATGAAGGCGAAGATGAGCGAGGCGGTGCCGGTGAAGACCGGCGTGCATGAGCTCCTCGCCGAGCTCAGCGCGCGGCGTATCCCGGCGGCTGTCGCCACCTCGTCGCGCTCGGCGCATGCGCTGGGGCATCTGGGTGGGGCGGGGATCCTCGAGAAGTTCGAGACGGTGGTGACGCGCGACGACGTGACCAACCCCAAGCCGCACCCCGAGCCCTACCTGATGGCGGCCCAGCGCCTGGGGATCGATCCGAGCCTCTGCATCGCGGTGGAAGACTCCCATACCGGAGTGCGCGCGGCGCACGCGGCGGGGCTGCAGACCATCATGGTGCCCGACATCGTCGCCCCTTCCGACGAGATCAGCGCGCTCTGCGTCGCCGTGATGCACAGTCTTCACGACCTGAGGACTGCGGCCTTCAGCAAGGCCTGAGCCACCTACAAGTCCAACTGGAATCGCCACGTTAATTTTCGCGCTCTTTCGGGCGCGAAAACCTGTGTCGTTCGGGCAACGATTCGGATCGATTAACTTTTATCGATTGCCGAAACGCCCGCTTACCCATCTCCAAAACTCAAGAAAATCAGGGCTTTCGTCCTGGTCGGAGAGCCGTTAACCTCAAATTAGGAACCTAACATTCATGGTTAAGTAACTGTAAATTCTGGGTTCCATCGTTCCCCAAGCTCGGCTAGGTTCCGGGCACGGGTAACTAGACAACTGGGGCTGCCTCGGGGGCGGCATCGGGGAAGGTAGGCGGATTGCGAGCAGGGTCGATCGCACCAGCGATGCGTGTTTTCACGCATGCCTTGGCGTTCGCCGCAGCAGCACTGGTGCTGCTGGTGACGTTTGCTCCGTCCTCCGCTGAAGAACTCGCCAACGAGACCGTGGTTCCCGCCGCCATCACCCAGAACGTGGCGATGAAGCGCGAGCAGTTTCACGCCGGCGCCCAGCCGCAGCTGACCAATGCGCTGCTGCAGGCCTATGTGGATCGCCGCCAGCAACTCGACAGTTTCGCAGGCTTCGACGTTCCGGCCCCCAAGGCGGAACTGACCGAAGCGGTGCTGATGGGCTATATCGCCAAGCGGCAGAACCAGGCCCTCGACGCCATCGAGAGCGTTGACATTTCAGACAAGCCGGCGCTGACCACCGCAGTGCTCTCCAGCTACGCCAAGGCCGATTTCGTGCCGACCTTCAAGCGCGTGAAGCTGGCGGAAGGCGAAAAGCTCTGCCTCGCCCAGGCGATCTATCACGAAGCGCGCGGCGAAAGCCGCGAGGGCCAGCTGGCCGTCGCCAACGTCATCATCAACCGGGCGATGAGCAAAAAGTATCCCTCGACCATTTGCGGCGTGGTGTTCCAGAACGCCGACAAGGGTCGCTACAAGTGCCAGTTCACCTTCGCCTGCGATGGCCGCTCGGATATGGGCCGTGAGCGCACGGCCTGGAACCGCTCGGTCAAGCTGGCCGAAGATGCGTTCTACGAATTCCAGCGCGGCGAGCGCCCGGGCGTGGTGCCGAACTCGGTGCTGTTCTACCACACCACGGCAGTGGCGCCGAAATGGTCCCACACCTTCAACCGCGTCGCCGCCATCGGCTCGCACGTCTTCTACTCGACGAACTGATCCTGACAGTCATCGGATGAATGGGCCCTGAACGGGGCCTTTTTCATTTCGGGGTAGTGGTGGCGCCTCTCGTTCATTCCTCCTCCCACCGCTGAAGCCAGCAGTCAGCGCACCCTCTCCCGTTTGCGGGGGAGGGGGGACCAGCCGAAAGGCTGGTGGGAGGGGGGAGCCGCAAACTCTGGCCCATGCCCCAGCCGCGCACAGTGGGTGAGTGGGGTATTGCCGACAGTCCGTGCGTGGTCATGCCGACGATCAGATCGTGGGGCTCCCCCCTCCCACCGCCTGACGGCGGCACCCTCCCCCGCAAGCGGGAGAGGGACGCTGGCTGCAACGATCGAGCCCCCCAAACAACAATCCCCGCTCGCGCGGGGATCGTCATACTCAGCGCTAAGCCGTCCGCCCTACTCCGCTGCGGCCTGTACCGGCTCGAACTTCCGATAATTCACCGCGAACAGGTCCTGCAGCTTCGCGGCTGCCGCATCGTAGGCGGCGACGTCGGCCCAGTTGGCGCGGGGATCGAGGGCGCGCGGAGTGACGCCTTCTACGCGCAGCGGCACCTGCATGCCGAAGAGCGGCTCGGTACGCAGTTCGGCGCGTTCGAGTTCGCCCGACAGCGCCGCATCGAGCAGCCGGCGGGTGGTGGCGATGTCGATGCGCTTGCCGACGCCATAGGCGCCGCCGGTCCAGCCGGTGTTGAGCAGGTAGATGCGGGCGCCCGAGGCTTCGAGCCGCTGTTCCAGCAGCCGGCCATACACCGTGGGGTGGAGCGGCATGAACGGCGCGCCGAAGCAGGCCGAGAAAGTGGCGACCGGCTCTGTGACGCCGCGCTCGGTGCCGGCGACCTTGGCGGTATAGCCCGAGAGGAAATGAAACACCGCCTGCTCGGGGGTGAGCTTGGAGATCGGCGGCAGCACGCCGAAGGCATCGGCGGTGAGAAACACCACGGTGCGGGGCTTGCCGCCGACGCCGCCGGCAGCGACGGCCGGCAGGGTTTCCAGCGGGTAGGCGGCGCGAGTGTTCTCGGTGAGCGAGATATCGTCGTAGAGCGGCACCAGCTTGTCGTCGAGCTTCAGGTTCTCGAGCACCGTGCCGAAGGCGCGCGTCGCGGCGTGGATCTGCGGCTCGGCGGTCGGGCTGAGCTTGACGGTCTTGGCATAGCAGCCGCCTTCGAGGTTGAACACGCCATCGGCGGTCCAGCCATGCTCGTCGTCGCCGATCAGGAGCCGCTCGGGATCGTTCGAGAGCGTGGTCTTGCCGGTGCCCGAGAGCCCGAAGAACAGCGCCACATCGCCGTCGCGGCCGATATTGGCCGAGCAGTGCATCGGCATGGTGCCCGTGAACGGGGCGTGGAAGTTGAACAGCGAGAACACCGACTTCTTGATCTCGCCGGCATAGGCGGTGCCGGCGATCAAGACGAGCTTGCGGCCCATGTCGAGGGCAATCACCGTGCCGGTGCGGCTGCCGTGACGGGCCGGATCGGCGGTGAAGCTCGGCAGATGGAGGATGGTAACGTCAGCCGGGCCGTCGACGGCCTCCGGCCGGATCAGCAGGTTGCGGATGAACAGCGCGTGCCAGGCCGTCTCGGTAATGACGCTGACCCGCATCTGCTGGCGCTCGTCGGCACCGGCGACGAGGTGCTGGCCGTGGAGCGTGCGCTCGGCGGTGGCGGCGACCATGTCGGCGAGCAGGTTTTCGAACTGCTCGGGCGCCATCGGCTGGTTGTTGTCCCACCAGACATGGTGCTCGGTCGCCGCGTCGCGGACGATGAACTTGTCCTTGACCGAGCGGCCGGTGAACACCCCGGTGGTGACGGCCAGGGCGCCGCCATCGGCCAGCCGCCCCTCGCCCTCGGCGAGCGCGGTTTCCACCAGCGTGGGAGGCAACTCGTCCCAGCGGACACGCGCCAGGGCGCCGATCCGGGTCATGAGTTCGGTGTGAATTTGATCTGCGATACGCTGCGCCACGGCCGTTACCCTCGGTCTGGAATGACCATGAGTTACGGCCGCCTGAGCCCGGTCGCCCATCCCGAAATCCGGCTTAAGACGGAAGTCCTGCGACTTCGGTTGAGTGCGGCATGCTGGCAATCATTGGCCGCACGCCTTATTTATGCGCAATTGTGGCAGTCAATGCTCGCCACAATTGAAGGCGCGATGTTGAATCGCCCCTTCGAGATCCGGATGAAAGGGAGCTCAATGCCCAAAATCGCACTGGTGGATGACGACCGTAATATTCTGACTTCGGTGTCCCTGACGCTCGAGGCCGAGGGCTATCAGGTCGCCACCTATACCGATGGGGCTTCGGGCCTGGAAGGACTGACCGCCGACCGGCCGGACCTTGCCATCCTCGATATCAAGATGCCCCGCATGGACGGCATGGAGCTGTTGCGGCGGCTGCGCCAGAAATCCGATGTGCCGGTGATCTTCCTCACCTCCAAAGACGAGGAAATCGACGAGCTGTTCGGGCTGAAGATGGGCGCCGACGATTTCATCACCAAGCCGTTCAGCCAGCGCCTCTTGGTCGAGCGGGACAAATCGGTGCTGCGCCGCGCGGCGCCGCGCGAC
>WPCJ01302647.1_pt1 | contig 17620 bp, 17 predicted proteins | sample 5399831 | NCBI WGS metagenome assembly WPCJ01 (sample SAMN12869470, study PRJNA574797) | sludge metagenome | isolation source: wastewater treatment of pH10 | place: China:Beijing | collected 2019-05-20 | reverse complement strand
CTATTACGCAACCGGTTCGGCCAACTGGGGTATGGCTGGTGCTTTGGGGCTCGTGCTGCTCGTCGCCTGCCTCGTACTCTATGCCGTTTACGGACGGCTCACCGCTAATGAACGGGGGAGAGCGTAAGTATGGAGCGCTTCGCTAAAATCCTGTTCGGCGTGGCGGCCGTGGTCTTTTTGATTGCACCTCTGTTTGCAATTCTTCCACTTGCTTTCACATCCAGCGTATTCCTGACCTATCCGGTGCCTGGCTGGTCGGTGCGCTGGTTTGAGGAACTTACAACAGCGGACGTCTGGCGGCGCGCAATCGTTAACAGTCTGATTATCGGATCAGGAACGACGATCTTGGCAACTGTGCTGGGAACCATGGCCGCACTTGGCTTGCGCAGCAGGATTTTGTTTCTTTCCGGTCCGATTAAAACTCTGTTCCTCCTACCCATGGTTGTTCCCGCCGTGGTCATGGGCGTCGGTATGCAGTTGTTGTTCGTCCGGCTCGGGATAGCGAATTCCTATCTCGGTGTGATTGTTGCTCATACCGTGATTTCGATACCCTTTGTTCTGGTGAGTGTTACCGGCGCTCTGGCAGGTATCGACCGGCGTGTCGAACTGGCAGCCGAAAGCCTTGGTGCATCGCCCGTGACGGTATTTCGGAAAATTACTCTTCCGCTCGCCATGCCGGGCGTCGCATCTGGTGCAGTGCTGGCGTTTGCTACTTCGCTGGACGAAGTTGTGCTGACTCTGTTCGTGGCCGGTCCAAATCAGCGCACTCTGGCGCGCCAGATGTTTTCGACAATTCGAGAAAATATCAGTCCGGCTATCGCTGCCGCTGCTTTTCTGTTCATCGCAGGCACAGTGCTTTTAGGCCTTGCGACGCTGATCTTTCGCCGAAAGCGTGTGAGTGGGGCAGTCACCTCCTGATGGGTGCGAGAGTCCTCGTTTGCTGCATTGCTAATCCTTGCGCCTTAGCGATCGATCCGTGTCGAAAGGATGATCGATGACATCGTGCGCTCGACGCCTTCCAGCGCGCCTATGCGATCCAGAACAGCATCAAGTTCCTGTATGGATGGCGCTTCCACAACGACGATCATATCGAAATGTCCGCTGACAGAATGGAGCGAACGGACGGCCATCATGCCGCGCAGAGCTGTTTCGACTTTGGGCGCAAGCTTGGGTAGTGCGGTCACCAGCACATGGGCGCGGACCAGATCGCGCTCGAATTCAGGTGCGATTCGTACTGTGTAGCCCTCGATAACCCCACGTTTTTCAAGCTTCTCAATGCGACTTTGGACAGTGGTTCGGGACACGCCGAGGCGCCGTGCGAGGTCGGCTGTCGAGGCGCGGGCGTTTTCACGGAGGAGGGCGATGAGGGTAAGATCAGCTTCTGTCGTCATAATGCATATTAAATACGTCAATGTGCTCAAACAAACAACGTCATATCGTCGGTTTGTATGCTTCTTTTTGCATGGAACTATGCGATTCTTGCATATCCGAATTGCATTCCAAGGGGAAAGTTACATGAAAGAGATCGTTGTTGTCGGCGCAGGCAAAATCGGCGCCACCATTGCCGATCTTCTCGCTTCCACGGGCGAGTATGCCGTTACCGTTGTCGATCGCTCTCAGGCGCAACTCGATGCGCTGGAATCGGGTGCGGAAGTCAAGACTCAGGCCCTCGACATCGAAGATGCCAAGGCTCTTGAAGCTGCTCTGAGCGGTAAATTTGCTGTACTCAGCGCCGCTCCATTCCATCTGACGACCCGCATCGCAGAAGCTGCAGCCAAGGCAGGCGTCCACTATCTCGACCTGACCGAAGATGTTGCCAGCACACGCCGCGTCAAGGAACTGGCGAAGGAAGCCAAGACCGCTTTCATTCCGCAGTGTGGCCTGGCTCCTGGCTTCATTTCCATCGTTGCCTATGATCTGGCGAAGCGTTTCGACAAGCTCGACAGTGTTCGTATGCGCGTTGGCGCTCTGCCGCAGTATCCTTCGAATGCTCTGAACTACAATCTGACCTGGAGCACCGATGGCGTCATCAACGAATATATCGAGCCGTGCGAAGCCATTGTGAATGGCGAGCTGACCGAAGTTCCTGCTCTAGAAGAACGCGAAGAGTTCTCGCTTGACGGCGTTACCTACGAAGCTTTCAACACCTCCGGTGGCCTTGGCACGCTTTGCGAAACGCTGGAAGGTAAGGTTCGCACGCTCAACTACCGAACCATCCGCTATCCGGGTCACGTTGCGCTGATGAAGGCGCTCCTCAACGATCTCGGCTTGCGTCATCGTCGTGAAGTGCTCAAGGACATCTTCGAAAATGCTCTGCCGACGACCCTTCAGGACGTTGTAGTAATTTTCGTGACTGTTTCGGGCACGAAGAATGGTCGTCTGGTTCAGGAAACCTACGCGAACAAGGTTTACGCCGCTCCGGTTGGCAAGATCATTCGCTCGGGCATCCAGATCACCACGGCTTCGGCAATCTGCGCCGTGCTCGACATGCTGGCGAAGGGCGATCTTCCACAACAGGGCTTCATCCGTCAGGAAGACATCACGCTTGAAAAGTTCCTCGCGAACCGCTTTGGCAAGGCCTATTCACAGGAAGATCATTGCGCACGCATGGTTGCCTGATAATTCCTGCCACATGAATGCGGGGCCTGTTGCGTTTGGGCGCAGCAGGCCTCGTTTGCATTTTTGGTATTCGTCAACGCAGTCCTACCAAAGTTGCAATTGAACGGGATCGGATTTAAGCGCATTTCCCGATCCAAACCAGCGGATGGACGTTCATCCGCTTGATGTGTCTCTATCCGCGCATCTTGTCCGAAAACTGCTTCACATTTTTCGGGATGTGCTTTGAAGAAGTAGGAAAGTCATGTTGAAATCAGTTTTGCTGGCCGGTCTGGCCTCTGTATTTCTCGCTTTGCCAGTTCAGGCAAAGGAATGGAAAGAAATCCGCATCGCCAGCGAAGGCGCATATCCTCCGTTCAATTATATGTCTCCGGACGGCAAGCTTGAAGGTTTTGATCTCGACATCGCAAATGCGCTTTGCGAGGCGATGGAAGCCAAGTGCACAATCGTCGCCAATGATTGGGACGGGATGATCCCCGGCTTGCAGGCCAACAAGTTTGACGCAGTCATCGCTTCGATGGCCATCACCGACGAGCGCGAAAAGCAGGTTGCCTTCACCGAGCGTTATTACACGACCCCGCTTGCGGTTGTCGTGCCGAAGGATACGGATATGACCTCGCTCGATCCGTCGGCATTCGATGGAAAGACGGTTGGCGCACAGGCTGGTACGACGCAGGGTAATTACGCTGATGACGTCTACGGCAAGGCAGGTGCGGATGTGAAGCTTTACCCGACTGCCGACGAAGCCAATGCCGATCTCGAAAGCGGTCGTCTGGATGCAATCGCCGCCGATAAGTTCCTCGCCGCCGATTGGCTCAAGAAGCAAGGTGCGAACTGCTGCAAGTTCCTCGGCGACATTCCGGGGTCTGAAACGAAGATCGCTGTGGCTTTGCGCAAGGGGGATGACGACCTGCGTGAACAGTTCAACGCCGCGATCAAGAAAATCCGTGACGACGGCACATACGAAACAATCCGCAAGAAATATTTCGATTTCGACATCTATTGATGTGACAAATTATGCTCCGGGCGCCTTCAAAACCTGCTTGCAGTGAAGGACGTCCGGTGCTTCAGTCATGGCAAGCGCATACAAATGAAGCGCGGCCATTCGCAGGGGGGATTCCCTGCCAATTACAACGATAACAAAGCAGTAAGGGGAATAGTTATGTTGAAAGCCATCCTATTTGCAGGCGTTGCATCTGTAATCGCTGCCTTGCCGGCGCAGGCTAAGGAATGGAAGGAAATCCGCATCGCCACGGAAGGTGCGTATCCACCTTTCAATTTCGTGGCGGCAGACGGTTCGCTTCAGGGGCTTGATGTCGAAATCGCCAACGCTTTATGCAAGGCCATGGATGCCAAGTGCACAATTGTTGCTAACGACTGGGACGGAATGATTCCCGGCTTGAAATCGAACAAGTTCGATGCAGTTATTGCGTCGATGAGCATCACGGAGGAACGCAAAAAGGAAGTAGCGTTCACCGACAAATATTACTCCACGCCGCTTTCTGTTGCCGTGCCAAAGGATAGCCCGATCACATCCGTGGATGCCGAATCCTTTAAGGGCAAATCGATTGGTGCTCAGGGATCGACGACGCAGAGCATTTATGCGGAAGACGTCTACGGGAAGGCTGGCGCTGATGTTAAGCTTTATCCGACAGCCGATGAAGCCAATGCGGACCTGAAAAACGGACGCCTTGACGCTGTTGTTTCCGACAAGTTCCCGATATCCGACTGGATCAAGGGGGATGGTGCTGATTGCTGCAAGCTTATCGGCGATATTCCTAACACACAGACCGATACAGGAATTGCGCTCCGTCAAGGCGATGATGATTTGCGAGAACAGTTCAATGCGGCAATCAAGAAAATTCGCGATGACGGAACCTATGCCACAATCGTGAAGAAATATTTCGACTTCGACATCTACTGATTGCTTGTAAACGACACAGCTCTTTGCTGTAAGCAATAACGCGCCGGCTGCAATCGGCGCGTTTATTTGTTTGATTTTGTGGATGCCGGAAATGCCGATTCAGCAACAAGATGTCATCATTCTGGGCGCGGGTATTGTTGGCGTGTCCACGGCACTACATCTGCAGGCGCGAGGCCGCTCAGTCTGTCTGATCGACAAGAGCGCTCCAGGCGAGGGCACCAGTTTCGGCAATGCCGGTCTGATCGAGCGGTCGAGCGTTATCCCCTATTCCTTTCCGCAAGGCTTCTGGACGCTTATCCGCTACGGTATGAATCGTCGCTCAGACGTTCGTTACAACCCGTTTTACATACCGAAGATGGCTCGCTGGCTGTTTCAATACTGGCGGGAATCGTCGCCGGAGCGGCTGAAGATTGCAACGAATGCCATGTTGCCCTTGATTGAAGCGAGCGTCCGCGAGCATGATATTTTAGTGGCTCAGTCAGGCAGTGAACGGTTGATCCGGTCCCAAGGATGGATCGAAGTGTTCCGGACATCTTCGGCATTCGACGTAGCGGTGCGCCGTTTGCCCGATCTGCAGCGTTTCAAACTGTCCTATGACATTCTGGATGCGGCAGCATTGCGCCAGCGTGAAACGTCGCTTGGCGATGTGGCCGGCGGCATTCACTGGCTCGACCCCAAGACTGTTGTGAACCCCGGTGGGCTGGTTAAAGCCTATGCTGATTTGTTCCGTAGGAATGGTGGCGTCCTCGTTCACGGAGATGCCGCGACATTGGCACAAAATGAGAATGGCTGGCAGGTGATGACGGACGGGGGGACTATCCATGCGCGTGACGTCGTCGTGGCGCTCGGTCCGCAATCCGGCCTCATTTTCAGGAAATTCGGTTATCCAATACCGCTTGGCATCAAGCGCGGTCATCATCTTCATTTCTCCATGAAGGACGGCTCGCGGCTCGGTCATACGGTGGTGGATGAAGAAGCAGGTTATGTTCTTGCCCCAATGGTGCAGGGTGTGCGGCTGTCGACAGGCATAGAGTTCGCTTCGCCTGACGCGCCTGCCAACCATATACAACTCAAGAAGGACGAGAAAATAGCGCGCCAGCTTGTGCCCCAGTTGGGAGAGGCCATCGAAACGACGCCGTGGCTTGGATTGCGCCCCTGCCTGCCTGATATGCGCCCGGTGATTGGGGCTGCGCCAAAACATAAGGGCCTTTGGTTCAATTTCGGCCATGCCCATCACGGATTGACGCTTGGACCTGCGACAGGACGCTTACTCGCTGAAATGCTCGTCGGAGAAGAGCCATTCGTTGATCCGAAACCCTATTCGGCAGAACGGTTTCTATAATTTGATCTAAATGTTTGGTGACAGGCTTGTCAGTCACGGCAAAGCGGGGCTATCAATTGGTCCCGTTCTCATTTCGCGCAGTCGCGAACAATCGATCCGGAAAATTCTCGTGAAAATGAAGCCTTTGGGCCGTACCGGCCTTACTGTCACTGAAATTTGCCTCGGCACCATGACCTGGGGCATACAGAATACCGAGTCCGACGCTCATGAGCAGCTCGACATTGCTCTCGATTCCGGGATCAACTTCATTGATACCGCTGAGGGATATGCCATTCCTATGAGTCCGGAAAGCTACGGCAAGACTGAGACATATATCGGCAATTGGCTCAAGAAATCCGGAAAACGCGACAAGATCGTATTGGCAAGCAAGATTGCTGGCGGCGGCAGACAGAAGTGGATTCGAGACGGCGCCAGGCCAAGCCGTGACAGCGTTCGTGAAGCGGTGGAAAATAGCCTAAAGCGGCTTCAGACGGACTATATCGATCTTTATCAGGTCCATTGGCCGATGCGCGCTCATTACCACTTTGGCCAGAGCTGGAGCTTTGATCCGTCTAAGACAGACGGAACCGCAGAAACCCAACAGATGCATGACGTTCTGCTCGGACTCGGAGATATGGTTCGGGATGGAAAAATCCGGCATATTGGTCTTTCGAATGAGACAGCCTGGGGAACGATGCAGTGGCTTCGTTTGGCCGAACAGCACAGCCTGCCGCGCATCGCCTCAATCCAGAATGAATATAGTCTTCTGCAGCGACAGTTCGATTTTGACATGGCAGAACTGGCGCTCTGCGAAGACGTTGGATTGCTTGCCTATTCGACGCTTGCAGCTGGTGTGCTGACCGGGAAATATCTGGGCGGCAAGCTGCCGGCCGGTTCTCGCGCAGCCATTTCTGAAGGCGGCATCTGGCGGAACAATGTTCACTCAGAACCCGCAATTCGCGCCTATATCGATGTTGCGAAGAAGCACGGTCTCGACATTGCCCAGATGGCGATAGCCTTCACACTGACACGTCCGTTCATGACCTCGACCATCATCGGCGCCACAACCGTCGATCAGTTGAAGACCGATATCGCGGCCCATCAGGTCAAGTTGTCTGATGATGTTCTGAGCGACATTGAGAAGGTCTATCGACAGTATCCACGTCCGCTTTAAGCCAATTAAAAATGCATGATAGAAAAAGCCCGCCAACTGGCGGGCTTTTTCTATCCGGCGAGATAAATTTCGTGTTTGACGATCCATTGATCGATTGGCGTCTCGCTTGAGGAACTGACGATCACCATCCGGTCGAAGCGCAGATTGCGACCAGCAAGTGATCTTGCCAGGCGAGCCATCTCTGTTGCACGCAAAGCCTTATCGATAACGCCATAGGCAAGCGAAACATGTGGGAGGAAAGTTGAGATGTCTTTCTCTCCGGATACGCCTAGTGAATCCTGTTTCAGTGCCATCAGTGCAGGTGTTTTCTGCAGTTTGGCGTAGAAAGAACGGAAATAAGCTTCTGTTCCTGTCACGTCCTCAATAAGGACATCCAGAGGTTTGCGGCCGACCGCAAGGCTAAGCGCCAGCGGCAATAATTCGTCTGCCGAGCGTTTCATATCGGGTATGAGTGTCGCATGTGGTTCAAATACGGGCGAAGCAAAGCGACCTGCCAGTTCTGCGACAATGGATTCAAGAAATTTGAGGTCATCGCGTGCAGGACGCAACCAGATGGAGTGGAAAGTCATTGATTTGGCATCCCTCGAACGCTGCGTTCGCTTTTAAGTGGTCTGACGCTGTTCCGCAGAATGAGTGGTAGTTCGAGTACAACTGTCTGAGGCGGCGCATTTGGCGCAGCCTGCCTCTCATCGAGCAGGCGGATGATTTCGGCAGAGAGGCGTTCCGCATTCTGGTCGAATGTTGTTAGCCGATAGGCCCCCCAGCGTGCTTCTGTGACATTGTCGAAACCAACGACTGAAATATCGTCGGGAACGGAAAGATTGAAAACGTCACGCGCGCAGTCCATCAGGCCGAATGCCATAAGATCGTTGACGCAAAAAACACCTTCGACACGCTCTCGCTCACCGAGTAGCAGAGACGCTGCGCCGTAGCCGCCGTCGTAATCGGTCAGGTTGCCGCGCTGAACACTGACGCTCAATCCAAGGCTCTTGCCTTTGGCGATGAAAGCTTCCTCACGTTCAACCAGATTGAGGCTGCCGACATTCGACGTTATGAGGCCGAGATTTTTCATGCCTCGTGCAGCGAAAATTTCGACAGCCGTTTCGGCGGCAAGTCGATTGTTGATATGAATATGATCGGCTCCCTCTTCGGTTCGCCCGACGAGGATCACGGTCTGGCCGTTTCGCTGCGCCAGCTCGACAAATGAAGAGGAGGGCATGCCGGAAAGAACCACCGTCGCTTCGGCGCGATAACGCAGCAGCGTTTCGTGGGCGGCAGAGAGATTTTCTCCATGCTGGCCGGTCGGAATCAACACCGGCACACTGCCGCGTGCTGCAAGCCGACGGGAAAGTGCTGCAATCTGGCGTGAACGAAAAGGGCTATCCGGGTCTGCCGCAATCATTCCGACGATACGACTGCGATTGGCTAGGAGGCCGCGCGCAAGGTCGTTGACCTGATAGCCAAGCTTCTCGGCGGCTTTCAGCACTTTCTCGCGTGTTGCAGGCGAGACACTGGCACCCGGTGTAAAGGTTCGGGACACCGCAGAGCGAGAGACGCCTGCCTCAAGTGCGACTTCATGCGCACTGATAAACCGTGGTTGATTATCCGCGCTGTCCTGTTCTCGCTGCGTTTCTTTATCTGGCATTTTATCGCCCTACTTTTGAAAGGACATCGGCCCTGAGGAAGCGCTCGACCACGAACATGAAGGCAATTGATGGCACCAACAATATCAATGCGCTGATGGAAGCGATTTGATAATTGCCGCCGGAACTCGCTGTATAGAGCAGCAAGGGCAGAGTGGAAATATCAGGGGCGCCGACGAAATAAGTACCGGTGAACTCATCAAGGGATTCAAGAAAGACGAAGATCGCGCTTGCAAGCAAACCGGGTGCGGCTATTGGCAGGGTGATGTCGAAGAATGTCTTGAGGGCTGAAGCGCCCATTGAGCGCGCGGCTTCTTCAAGCTCACGATCAATTGCTGAAAACGCCGCCGTTGCGATCCATACAGCATAGACCAGCCCATGGGTCACATGGACCAGAACGACACCTGTGATCGTGCCATTCAGTCCAAACGAGTAGAACATCTGCGCGATGTTTACGTAAACGGGCAGGTTTGGAAAAGCTTGCGGGATCAGCAGCGTCAGCAGGATCAGCCCGCGAAACGGCAGTTTCAATCGCGCGAGAGCATAACCGGCTGGAATGGCGAGGCCGAGTGAAACGATCACTGTCAGGCCTGCAATAAGCACGCTCGTGCCAAGTGACGAGAGCGCGTTGCCACGAGGCGAAAACACATTCGCCCAGAATGAAAATCCATATTGAATCGGCAGTGTATGTGGAAAATACCAACGCTCAGCCACGGCCCACAGAAGCAGATTGGCAAGCGGTCCGAAAATCGCAAAAGCGAGCAGGCCAAGCAATATGCCGCGTGGTATCCAGCGCCAGTCAATGGTTTTGCTCATTGGCCGTGTTCCTTCATGGTCTGGCGGAGGTAAACCCAGGCGACGAGGCTGGTCATGAGAAGGGAGATCGTACCCAGCGCATTTGCGACGCCGTAATCTCCGTAAGCATTGATACGAAATGCCATATTCGCTGTGATCATCGTCGGCGACTGGGCGTTGATCATCAAAGGCACGGACAAAACGGACATCATGGTGACAAAGCTCAGTATCAACCCAACGAGCAATGTCTGGCGGACTTGAGGGAGGACGATCTCGATGAGAATACGCAGCCGTCCAGCGCCAAGATTGCGAGCGGACTCGATTGTGCTGCGGTCAATGGATGCCATGGCACCGGCCAACAGCAGCGTGACAAATGGTGTCTGTTTCCAGACGAATGCTATGACGATCCCACGCCAGTCAAGGAAGCTCATGGCCTGTAGGGGCGTTAAAAGCCCTGTTTCGATGAGCAGGCTATTCATTAACCCGTTCTTGGCAAGGAAGGTGCGAAGTATCTGGCCAACGACGATGAAGGGGATGAAAAGCGGCCACCGATACAGCCAGCGCAAAACAGTAACAGCGCGCGGGTTGGAGCCGAGTGTCAGATAACCACCGATAGCGATAGAGAATAACGAGATCAGCAGCGACGACAGCGTGACAATGACAAAAGTGAAGATGATGTCGCTGGAATACAGTTCGAATGCTTTGGTGAAGTTGCCGGTTCCCCATCCACCGGAAACGTAGAAAGCCCCGGTGATAGCGCCAAAAAGCGGTACGATGAACAGCAACAGGACGATCGCCAGTGCGGGTGCGACAAGAAGAATCCCCGTCAGTCGATGCGACATTCGAAACCTCATGACAATGTGGAGTGCCGGACAAGCTCGTGGTGCCTTGATTGCATATCCGGCATCGACATCAGAGCGCTTTGCATGGAACCAAGTTCGTCAAAGCGCCCCGATAGAAAGCAGGATTGTCGGGCTTAGTTACCGACCTGGCGCTCATAAGCTTCCAGAATCGCGGTGTTATAAGGTGCGATCGGGAATGGCTTACCGTATTTCGCAAGGTCATCCGGCGAAATATCGGTGAAGAGCTTGTTCCAGGTTTCACCGTCAAGCTCTGCCTTGACGTGGTCGGCATCGATGCCCGGATACCAGTTGAAGCGCTTCACAATACCTTCGGCCTGTACTTTCGGGCTCGTCGCCAATGCGACGAATTTTTCTGCCAATTCCTTGTGCGCGCTCTTTTCCGGGATCACATAATGCATTGGCTGACCGGGCATGCCGGGAGCAGGCAGGACAAGCTTCATTTCTGGCGGAAGCTGACCATTCGCTTTCCACGAATAGAACATGTCCACCCAGACTGGTCCCATCGCGATTTCGCCGCGGCTCAACATGTCGAGTGTGCCAGCATTGCCGGGGGTGAGGGTGGCATTCTTCGTGAAGTCCTTGAGCGAGGCGAATGCCTTGTCCCAGTTCTTCGCTTCGCCCTCTTCGAATGGCCCCTTCATCAGCTTGTCTGCGTCGCCGCCATAAGCATAAATCCAGCCCATGACAAAGCTTACGCCCGAGGCACCGCCCTTGATGCCGTTATAGCCGAATTGCTTTGGGTTTTCCTTGGCCCATGCGACGAGTTCGTCATAGCTCTTCGGAGGGTTGGCAACGAGAGCAGGGTTGTAAGCAAGTGCGGTCTGGCTGTTGAACATCGGCATGACGTAACCGTCGACGTCGGTGCCGAGCGCCATTTTCGCGTTCTCGCGTGTCACCAACTTGCCACTGTCTATTTTGCCGCGATAATTTTCGAGAAACTTTGCCGTTACCATCGGTCCGACGAATTTCTCGTGGACGACAGCAACGTCGGTGTCCCATTTCTCCACGCCGGCCTTGGATTGGGCTTCAAAACGCTCGAGCACCTTTTGCGAGCCTGCATCGCCGGGACCTGTGCCAACAACACGAACGGTCGTTCCGGGGTTCTCTTTCTCGAACAACGGTCCAAGATATTGATTGATATAATCGACCATGTTCTGGTCGCCTGCGGTGATGACGGTAAGCTCATCAGCAGCGGCGGGTGCAACGGTAAGGCCGATTACCATTGCCGCGTTCAGGATAGTTCTCATGAAAAGGACTCCTGTCTGAACCGGGAACCCCGGTCTTATGATTGAAAGAAGATGCAGCGCATCAGTGGTGTTTATCGGGAACAATGGCATCCGCGGGCAAAATTGCCCGTGAAAAGGAATTTGAACGGGGTTCCCCGTATTGGCGTCGGCAGAAATCAAGTTACTATGCACAGCTGTGCATCTGAAATTTGACGGCTGCCGTATTCCGCTCTCTGGCCTTCTTCAACTAAACGACGCATTATCACGCTTGCGAAAACGCCACAGGCGCTTGGCTATTTGTCGAATAGAAACAGAGCATGCTCGGGTATGCGGATTTCTACATTGGATCCGGGTTGGTGGCTTTCCTGAGCGTCAACCATGATGTGTCGATCTCCAACGCGGATCATATGCCTCCAAAGGCCGCCGGGATAACTGGTCTGCTCGACCGTACCGTCGAGCGCTAGTTCGGGCGTCGGGGTGTTTCGATCGGTCCCTGGCGCACAGAGGTGGGCAGCTTCGCTGCGGAAACGTGCCGATGCCATACCGTCGGACAGATTTCGGCGTCCTGCCGAAATGGTACTGGCTTTGTTGTTCGCCCCTGCTGCGATCTCGATACGGTCAGCCTTGATCTGGATTGGTACTTCGATCAGATTTTCAGCGCCCATAAATGCTGCGACGAAATCCGAAGCCGGGTGGTTGTAGACCTCTTCAGGAGCGCCCGCCTGGGCGATTTCGCCCTCGTTGAGGATGACGATGCGGTCGGCCATGACCATGGCTTCTTCCCGATCGTGCGTTACATGAACTGCAGTGATGCCGAGGCGACGCTGCAAGGCGCTGATCTCATGGCGCACCGATAGCCTGATGCGTGCGTCGAGATTGGAGAGCGGCTCATCAAGAAGCAGGATGTCAGGCTGAATGGCGAGGGCGCGCCCGAGGGCGACACGCTGGCGCTGTCCACCGGAAAGGGCGGCGGGTTTGCGCTCCAGTAAAGAGTTCAGCCCCAGCAGGCGAGCGACTTCTTCGACCTTCTGCTTGATCGTCTCCTTCGAAGCACCGCGAATACGCAGGCCATAGCCCATATTCTGTGTGACAGTCATATGCGGCCAGAGCGCGTAAGACTGGAAGACAAGTGCCATGCCGCGCTTGTCCGGCGGCAGTCGGGTGACATCTCTGCCGTCTACCCGGATTGCGCCGCCTGATGGCATGTTGAAGCCCGCTATCGTGCGCAGCAATGTTGTTTTACCGCAACCGGAAGAGCCGAGAAGTGCGACGAACTCACCCTTCTTGACGGATAGGTTCACGCCTTTGAGAACTTCATTATTGCCATAGCGAACGCGCGTGTCCGCCACCTCCAAAAACGCTGGCATAGGCGTCTCCTCCCCAGGATCGCCGGCTGATTTTATTTTTTCTGCACAGCCGTGCAAATCGGATTGAAGCATCTTTAAACAACCTCGACAAGCCGCAAATTGAAATTGCGCGGGAAAAACTGTCTTGAGTTCCATTATGGAGCGTCATTTGAAGGCTGTTTAACGAGATTTCATAACAGCTGTATGACGTAAAGGCGAAGACGTGGACAGCTTTGCAAAGCTATCCACGTCGCACGCAAGCGGGCCTGACGGAGAGTGTACAGGAACCGGCTTGTTATCAGCCGTCAGCAAAACTCTTCTGCACGCTCTTCGAATTTGGCATTTCGCCGGGAAGAGTAGATGAACGCGGCGAAGAACATAACAGTCATCAGCAGAACGATTGTTGGAGCGGGTGCGCTGTCGATAAAAAAAGACAGATAGACACCGAAGAAGGATGCGCTGACTGCAATTGTCACGGCGAGCAGCATCATGGTGCTGAACTTGCGTGTGAGCAGAAACGCAATTGCACCTGGCGCAATCAACATGGCGATGGCCAGAATGATACCTACGGCTTTCAGAACGCCGACAATCGTCAGCGAAATCAGGCAAAGCAAACCGTAATGCAGAAGGCGGACCGGTAAACCGACCGCTCTGGCTTGTGCCGGATCGAAAGCGTGCAGCAGGAAGTCTCGCCATTTGACGACAAGAATGCCGGCGGTCAGTGCGGCGATAATGGCCGTTTCGATCAGGTCGCCGGATGTTATTCCGAGCATGTCCCCGAACAGGATATGATCGAGATGCACTGTCGAGCGGATCGCAACATAAAGAACCAGACCGAGGCCGAACATACCGGAGAATACGATGCCCATCACCGTATCCTGCTTAATACGGCTGTTTTCAGTGAGGTAGCCGGTTGCAAGGGCGCAGGCCATGCCCGCTACGAAGGCTCCGATCCCGAAAGGTATTCCAATGATATAGGCGACAACCACACCTGGAAGAACCGCGTGGCTGATCGCGTCACCCATCAATGACCAGCCCTTGAGGACCAGAAAGCACGACAGCAATGCTGTTGGTATCGCGATGAGCACGGAAATAGCCAGTGCATAGCGCATGAACTCGAACTGAAACGGCGAGGCCAGCATATCTAGAATGGTCATTGCTGGAACTCCCTGAGAGCAATTACAGCTTTGCGGCGTGCAGCCAGCAGTCCGTGTTTTGGAGCAAGCAAAAATACACTGAGGAAAACCAGCGTCTGGAGAACCACGATGATGCCTCCCGTCGCGCCATCCAGAAAATAGCTCACATAGGCACCTGTGAAGCTTGTGATGGCGCCGATAGCGACAGCAATCCATAGCAGTCGCGAAAATCGGTCGGTCAGCAGATACGCGGTTGCGCCGGGCGTCACTACCATGCAGATGACGAGAAAGGCGCCTACCGTCTGCATGGCGGCGACAGTCGATGCCGACAGCAATGTGAAGAACATGATCTTCAACAGATTGGGCTTGAGACCAATCGAACGTGCATGGTTTTCATCGAAGAACACCACCATCAGGTCTTTCCACTTCAAAAGAAGAAGCGACAGAGAAACGAAGCCGATGATTGCCAACTGCAGCGTGTCTTCTGGCGTGATGGCGAGGATATTACCAAGAACGATGGTTTGAATGCTGACAGCCGTTGGCTTCAGCGAGATCATGAAGAGGCCAAGCCCGAAGAACGACGAAAAGATCAGGCCGATGATCGCATCTTCCTTCAGCTTTGTCCGCTGGTTGAGAAAAAGCATTGCCGCTGCAGCGAGGCCACCTGAAAAGAAGGCTCCAATGGAGAAGGGCAGTCCGAGCATATAGGCGCCAGCGACGCCGGGAACGATGGAATGTGAAAGGGCGTCGCCGATGAGCGACCAACCTTTCAGCATGAGATAAGCTGAAAGAAAGGCGCAGACACCGCCAACCAATGCCGAAACCCACATCGCATTCAGCATGTAGCTATAACTGAATGGCTCAAGCAATAGGGTCATTGTTCCTGGCTCCGTTTACTGGTGGCGGAGTCCTCACCTTCATAAACAACGAACGGGCGTTCATCGTCTGTGATAACACTGACTGCAGCCCGACCTGAACGATCGGTCTCGCCGAGTACGAGATGGCGCAACACCCCGCCGAAAGCCTTTTCGAGATTTGCCTGTGTGAACACTTCAGCGGTCAGTCCGTAGTCAAGAACCGTTCGTTTCAACAATACCGTTCGGTCGCAGAATTCAGGAACACTGCCGAGATTGTGCGTCGAAACCAGCATCACGCGCCCCTCATCTCGCAAACTGCGAAGAAGCGTGATGATCGCTTCTTCGGTCTTTACATCCACACCAGTGAAGGGTTCGTCCAGAAGAATGACGCGCCCATCTTGTGCGAGTGCTCGTGCGAGAAACACCCGTTTCTTTTGTCCACCCGAAAGTTCCCCGATCTGCCGATGGCGAAACTCAAGCATATTCACGCGAGTAAGCGCTTGCTCTACTGCTTCCTTGTCAGAGCGGCGCGGGATGCGCATCATGCCCATATGGCCATAGCGGCCCATCATGACGACATCTTCGACGAGAACCGGAAAGTTCCAGTCGACGTCCTCACTTTGCGGGACGTAAGCCACTAGGTTCTTCTTGAGCGCAGCCCCAACCGGCATTCCGAGAATAGATATTTCGCCCTTGGCTAGTTTGACAAACCCCATAATCGCTTTGAACAGGGTCGACTTGCCGGATCCGTTGACGCCGACAAGCGCTGTAATCGTTCCGGTTGGGGTCGTAAAACTTGCATTGTGTAAAGCCGTATGGCCGTTTCGATACGTGACAGTTGCATTTCTCACATTGATACCGTCGACCGCGCTTTTATCCAGCATGGCGAAGGTATCTCCATGAAGGTCTATGGGTGCATTCATTGTTTGAGCCCTTGGGCAATCGCGCTGGAGGTGACTTTCAGGAGATCAATATATGTCGGCACGGGACCGTCGGGGTCCGAAAGTGAATCAACATAGAGAACACCGGCATATTTTGCGCTGGTCTCACGAGCGACCTGCTTGGCTGGGGCAGGAGAAACCGTGCTTTCGGAAAAGACAGCCGTAATGCCATTTTCACGCACTGCATCAATCACTTTTCGCACCTGCTGTGGAGTGCCCTGTTGGTCTGCATTGATTGGCCAGAGATAAAGCTCTTTCAAACCGAAGTCCCGAGCCAGATAGGAGAATGCGCCTTCACTTGAAACGAGCCAACGCTTGTCTTCAGGAATAGCTGCCAGCTCAGCCCGGATAGGATCGATCGTCGCTTTAATCTTCGCTTTGTAAATCTCTGCATTTGCCTTGTAGATGTCAGCGTTCGCCGGATCATTTTTGACAAACGCATCCCGAATATTGTCGACATAGATCAATGCGGCATTCGGTGACATCCAGGCATGCGGATTTGGCTTGCCGCTATAAGGTCCCTCGCTGATATCGATTGGCTCAACGCCATCGGAAACAACTGCGCTTGGAACATCCTTGAGACGTGAAAAGAATTTTTCGAACCATAGTTCCAGGCCAAGGCCATTCCAGAGGACCAGCTTGGCGTCCTGGGCTTTAATCAGGTCTCCCGGTGTTGGCTGATAATTGTGGATCTCGGCACCTGGCTTCGTGATTGACTCAACCGTCGCGGCATCGCCCGCAACATTCTGCGCAATATCGGCGATAACAGTAAATGTCGTCACGGCCTTGAATTTCTCCGCAAAAGCAACGCTTGCGCTTGTCCAGAGAAGAGCTCCGCTCACGAGACCGAGTGTCGTTGTTCGTAAAATACGACGCAGCATATCCAAATCCTTGTTGCCAATCAGTTGCAATTGCATAGCCGATCGCTGTTTTACGATCAAGTGCTATTGCGAACCATTTGCAAAAGAATAATCGATGTTTAGCGCTTGAGATTCCGATTGCAAATTTCAATTACACGTTTAAATTGTATTATTGTAAATACTGAAGTTTATTGGTTGTATTTTTGACAAGTGTACGACAGGGAGGCTGTGCGCGGTCTAGCAACAAACTGTGTGTTCTTATTCTCTGTTTTCAGATCGAATGATTAAGGTGAGGATGAGCTTAGTGATTGAATTTCAATCAATTATTACAGGTTAGAGAGCGGGGAAGGAGGCTGGTACAAAAGTGCAGACGAAAGCGAGCAAGAGCGGTTTAACGTGCGCGACTACCCAAATCGGGGTGGCGAGTTACCACAGAGATGTTACAACCATCATGGTTCTGCGAGAACAGGTCCACAATTTAAAATGGTATTCTTCTGTGCGGCAAGATGAGAAATCTAGTTACCCCGCTGGAACTGTTTTCATTATTCCGGCTTCTACGGATTTATCAATCGACTGGCCGAATCCCATCGAAATCATATCCATGCAGCCAGATGAGCAGCTTTTGCAGGACGGGCCCTTTCTGGCCTCTCTATTCGGGGAAATCAACGGCTCCAAGAACGTTGCGAGTTTCTCATGCAAAGATTGCATGCCGCTATCTCATATGATCTGGGATGAAATTTGCCGGCGAGGTGGGCAGGATGAAGCTTACCTGAATGCTCTCGGGTTGGTTCTAATGCGCACGGTCGCGCGCAGCTTGTTAAATGAGCGCGCTTCAATCGACAATAAGGTCGGACTCAGCAAAGCAGCGCGTCATCAGATAGAAGCCTATCTCAACCAAAACTTTCACAAGCCTCTTTC
>WPCJ01268020.1_pt1 | contig 17625 bp, 16 predicted proteins | sample 5399831 | NCBI WGS metagenome assembly WPCJ01 (sample SAMN12869470, study PRJNA574797) | sludge metagenome | isolation source: wastewater treatment of pH10 | place: China:Beijing | collected 2019-05-20 | reverse complement strand
CCCAGGCTATATGACCATCTAGATGGTCAGGAGAGCTCGATGAACCCGGTTAATCTCGCGGACGCCAAAGCCCACCTGAGCGAGTTGATCGATCGGGTCGAGGCCGGCGATTCCATCGACATCACCCGCCGCGGCAAACCGGTTGCGCGGCTTACGGCCGTGGACACACCGCGCAAGGTAATCGATGCGTCCCTCCTCCAGTCTCTGACGGCCAACATGCCGCGCCAGACGGAGACCGCGGCCGATCTCGTGCGATCGATGCGCGACGGCGACCGTTTCTGATGCTCTATCTGGACACGTCGCTCATCGTCGCTGCGCTTTCGAACGAGGCGATGACGTCGCGTGCACAGACCTGGCTGGCCGAGCAGGATCCCACGCAGCTTCTGATCAGCGACTGGACCATCACCGAGATGTCCTCGGCTTTTGCTTTGAAGTTGCGAAGTTCGCAGATCAATCCGGAGCAGCGTGCAGCGGCACTGGCGATGTTCAACAGACTGTTGGTCGATAGTCTTACGGTACTGTCTGTGACGGGCTCACACTTCCGAACGGCGGCGAAGTTTGTCGATCAATACACGCTCGGACTTCGTGCCGGCGATGCGCTGCATCTCGCCGTTGCCGCTGAGAATGGTGTCACTGTGCAGACGCTGGATCAGCGCTTGGCTAACGCCGGGCCAGTGCTGGGCGTGCCGACGATGTTGATGGTATGAGCCGCGGCGCAACAGAGGATAGTCAGCGTGTTTCCGGACCCGACAGTGAGATGGCAGGCGTACCCATCAATCATTGATGGGATTGCAAGCCCAATGTTTGTTTTCGATCGAGGTCTCTGGCGCGGTGCTCTACACCTCATCGTAGTGCCGCCCAATCCAGACGACAGAGCCTACGGGATCGAAGTGCCCTGCGAATGCTATGCGGGCTTCGAGGAGATGATTTATTCAGTAACTCCCCATGGAGATACGACGGCAAACTACAGGGGCGATACCTATATCAAAGAAGCCAAGCAGTCCGCCCTCATTACTGCATTCGTCGAAAACGATCCGTTTCAACGCAAGCCACGCCACTACCTTTTTGTCGGTGGGGACTATTGCTACGAGGTGCTCAGCCTTTCGGAGCCTGTCGTTCACGCGTTGGCCAATCGAGACGACGCTTACGAATGGCAACCTTGGAAGTAAGGAGCGGCCGCAATGCGGCTACTCATCTATCTCACTCCCACTCGATCGTCCCCGGCGGCTTGCTGGTGATGTCATACACCACCCTGTTCACGCCCTTCACCTCGTTGATGATGCGCGTCGCGGTCTCGCCCAGGAACTTCATGTCGAAGGCATAGAAGTCCGCGGTCATGCCGTCGGTGGAGGTCACCGCACGCAGGCCGACGACGTATTCGTAGGTGCGGCCGTCGCCCATGACGCCGACGGTCTTCACCGGCAGCAGCACGGCAAAGGCCTGCCAGATGGTGTCGTAGAGGCCAGCCTTGCGGATTTGGTCGATGTAAACCGCATCAGCCTCGCGAAGAATGTCGAGCTTTTCGCGGGTGATTTCGCCGGGGCAGCGGATCGCAAGACCCGGACCGGGGAACGGGTGGCGGCCGACAAAGATCTCCGGCAAGCCGAGTTCGCGGCCGAGCACGCGGACTTCGTCCTTGAAGAGTTCGCGCAGCGGCTCGACCAGCTTCATGTTCATGCGCGCGGGAAGCCCGCCGACATTGTGATGCGACTTGATGGTCACCGAGGGGCCACCGGTGAAGGAGACGCTCTCGATGACGTCGGGATACAGCGTGCCCTGGGCGAGGAAATCCGCGCCGCCGATCTTCTTCGCTTCAGCATCGAACACGTCGATGAAGAGACGGCCGATGGTCTTTCGCTTCACTTCGGGATCGGTGACGCCGTCGAGTTCGCCGAGGAACTGCTTGGACGCATCCACATGCACGAGCGGGATGTTGTAGTGGCCGCGGAACAGGTCGACGACGGTCTTGGCCTCGTCCTTGCGCAGCATGCCGTGATCGACGAAGACGCAAGTAAGCTGGTCGCCGATCGCTTCATGGATCAGTACGGCTGCAACAGCGCTGTCGACGCCGCCCGACAGGCCGCAGATCACCCTGCCCTTGCCGACCTGGGCACGGATTTTCTCGATCGCTTCCTCGCGGAACGCGCGCATGGTCCAGTCGCCGGTGAAGCCGGCAACCTTGCGCACGAAGTTGCGGATGATCTTGGCGCCATCCGGCGTATGCACGACTTCCGGATGGAACTGCATCGCGTAGAACTTGCGCTTGTCGTCGGCGATCACCGAGATCGGCGAGCCCGGCGCCTTGGCGACGCCGCGGAAACCTTCCGGGAGCTTGGTGACGCGGTCGCCATGGCTCATCCAGACGTCGTATTTGCCGCCCTTCTCCCACACGCCTTCGAACAGCGCGCAGTCGTCGGTGATCTCGATGGTGGCGCGGCCGAATTCGCGGTGATGGCCGCCCTCGACGGTGCCGCCGAGCTGCTGCGCCATGGTCTGCTCGCCGTAGCAGATGCCGAGCACCGGCACGCCGGCGGTGAGGATCGACAGCGGCACCGAGGGCGCGTCCTTGTTGAGCACCGAGGCCGGACCGCCGGACAGGATCACGGCTTTCGGCTTCATCTCGGCAAAGGCGGTTTCCGCCTTGTTGAACGGAACGATCTCGGAATAGACGCCGTCCTCGCGCACCCGGCGCGCGATCAGCTGCGTCACCTGGGAGCCGAAATCGACGATCAGAATCTTGTCATGTTCCGCGCCGACGTGGGGCGACGGATCGGTGGACGACGGAGAGGTTTTGCTGGGGGCTGTCATAGCGAGGAATTACGGCACAAGGGCCGGAGTCGCAAGGGCGAGCACAGGGAATCCAAAGCTCGGGTCGCGGGATGGGTAGAGCGGAGCGAAACCCATGCTGGCCGGCGCCTGCGGCAAGCTCGGCCGATGGGTTTCGCTCCTGCGCTGCGCGCCTGCGCTCTACCCCATCCTACGGCTGCGAGCGTTTGATAACACTGACAAAAAATCCATCCGTCCCGGTCTTTCGAGGGGTCATCAGCAGACCCTCGGGCGACTGGTACGCGGCTGCCGCGAAGTCCTCCGATTTGTCCCACAGCGCCGACATCACTTGCTCCGGCGGCACCACCGCGAAGCCGGATTGACGGGCCAGAAATCCCTTCACCTGTTCCCGGTTCTCCTGCGGCAGCACCGAACAGGTGACATAGGCGATCCGCCCGCCCGGCTTCACGAATTGCACGGCGCGGTCCAGCACCTCCTGCTGGTCCTTGATACGAACCTCCAGGGCGCCCAGCCGCATCCGCCACTTGGCGTCGGGGTTGCGGCGCCAGGTGCCGGTGCCGGTGCAAGGCGCGTCGATCAGGACGAGATCGGCGGAGGCGCGGATATCGGCGAGCGGATCCTCGTCGCCCTTGGGCGTGCGGATATCGGCATTGTGGACGCCCGCGCGCGACAGCCGCTCATGGATCGGTGCGAGCTGGCGCTTGTCGGCATCGGTCGCGATGAGCCGGCCCTTGCCCTGCATCATCGCGGCCAGCGCCAGCGTCTTGCCGCCGGCACCGGCGCAGAGATCGATCACCTGCTCGCCGGGCTTGGCGCCAGCGAACAGCGCCGCAAGCTGCGAGCCTTCATCCTGCACCTCGATGCCACCCTTGATGAAATCCTCTTCCGCATGGACGCCGGGATTGCGCGCATCGGCGCCGAGCTCGATGCGCAGGCCGAGCGGCGACCACGGCGTTGCCTTCGCGCCGAGATGTTTCAGCGAAGCGAGCGCCTTCTCGCGGTTGCTCTTGAGCGTGTTCACCCGCAGATCGAGCGGCGCCCGGCTGGCCATCGCCACCGCCTCGGCGACGCGGTCGTCGCCGAACACGTCGGCGAGCTGGCTGTCGAGCCATTCCGGATAATCGCCGGCAATGTGCGCCGGCGCACCGTCAGCGCTGCGCGAGGCAAGCGCCTTGCGCTCCGCATCGCTCAGCGGCGCCGGTGCGAAACGGCTGCCATCACACATGGCCTCAATATCGGCGACATCCATGCCACGTTCGAGCTTGAGCATGCCGAGCACGCGGGCGCGCGAGGTCTCCTCCTCCATCACCCAGGCGCTGGAGGCGCGGCGGCGCAGCACGTCCCAGACGAGACCGGCAATGCCCGCGCGGTCGCCGGAGCCCGCAAAGCGATGCGCGGTGCCCCACTCCTTCAGCGCCTTGGCGGCGGGAATGCGCTGGGTCTCGATGGCGTCGATGACCTCGATGGCGGCAGTCAGGCGGGCGGCGGGCGTCATGGCAAACTTTCAGTCCAGAGAATCGGCGCCGCCCCAGCCTTCCGGCACAAGCCTCACAGCAGGAGCAACATCCGCAGCGCGAAGTAGAACCACATGGCCAGCAATACAAGCGCGCTGGCGATCCAGGCCTGCGATCCCCGGTTGGCGGCAAAGAACCCGGCTCCGACAAAGCGGGCAACCACAAACACCCAGGACAGGCAGACGAGCGCCAGATCGATTTTTCGCAGCGGCAGGCCGAGGGCGATCAGGGAATAGAACAGCAGATCGAGCTGCGGGGCGGTATTCGGCAGCTCACGGGCGTCGTTGCGCCCCACGCCACCGCTCCGCAAGCCGGTGACAAAGAACATGCCCAGCGTAATCGCTACCAGCACGAAGACCGGCAACAGAACCATTTGAACCGACATCGAAATTCCCCTCAGCCCGCCCCGGCCAACACCGGCCGCGGCTTCCGGGGAACCCAACGACGCGCCGGGCAGGTAAGTTCCCGAAGCCATCTGGCTGACATCCGGCAGGACTAGGCTGCCGGCTCACGGAGTGCCCTGCATGACCGCATTTCGCCTGATCCAGATCACCGACTGCCATCTCAGCCCGCGCTTTCCGCGATTTGTCGAAAATTTCCAGCGCGTCAGCGACTATATCGACGCCGCCCGCCCCGACCTCGTCATCAATACCGGCGACCTCGCTTTCGACGGGCCGGGCCATCCCGACGAACTCGCCTTCGCCCGATCGCTGCACGATGCTCTGCCCGTCGCCTGCCGCTACCTGCCCGGCAACCACGATATCGGCGACAACCCCACCCTGGTTGCGCCACCGCCGCGTGAGATGATTACCGAAGCCGGAAGGCAAGCTTTCCTGTCTGCCTTCAGTCACGACCGCTGGCGTTTCAATGCGGCCGGCTGGAGCTTCATCGGGCTCAATTCGCTGATCATGAATAGCGGCCTCGCCTGCGAGGAAGAGCAGTTCGACTGGCTGACGGAGCAACTATCGAGCCTGGGCGGCCGACCACTGGCCTTGTTCATTCACAAGCCGCTGTACCAGAACGCGCCCGACGATCCGGAACTGGTCGCGACCTCAATCCGCTTCGTTCCCCAACCGGCGCGTGCGCGTCTCGTCGAGATGCTGAGCTGCGCCGATCTGCGGCTGGTTGCCTGCGGACATGTACATCAGCGACGCGACTACACATGGCGCGGCATCCGGCACATCTGGGCGCCATCGAGCAGCTTCGTGATCCGATCAAACGAACAGCAGTCGCTGGTCGGCATCAAGGAAGTCGGTCTGGTGGAATACAGTTTCCAGCCGGGTGGCTTCGAAGTGCGCCACAGCCGCGCACCGGGGCAAGTCGATATCGATCTGTTCGAGATGATCGATGAGCGAGGCGAGCCGCGGGCGCAGCAGACATAACAGTCGTCCCGGCGGATGCCGGGACGACGACTGATTACGCCTTGTCCGGCCCGACGCGCACCAGCTGCTTGCCGAAATTCTGGCCCTTCAGCAGGCCCATGAATGCCGTCGGCGCGCTGTCGAGGCCTTCGGTGACGTATTCCTTGTACTTCACCTTGCCCTCACGGACCCATTCCGACATGTCGCGCAGGAAGTCGCCATGCATGGAGGCGAAGTCGCGGACGATGAAGCCGCGGAAGTTGAGCCGCTTGGTGAGCACATTGCGCATCATCGCACCCGCCCATTTCGGCGCCGTCGAGGCCGTGTCGTTGTATTGCGCGATCAAGCCACAGACCGGGATACGGGCGAAGAAGTTCAGCAGCGGAAACACCGCCTCAAACACCTCACCACCGACATTCTCGAAATACACGTCGATGCCATCAGGGCAGGCTTTTTTCAGTTTCGCCGCAAAATTCGGATCGCGGTGATCGATGCAGGCATCGAAGCCGAGTTCTTCCACCACGTAGCGGCACTTGTCGGCGCCGCCGGCAATGCCGATGGCCTTGGCGCCCTTGATCTTCGCGATCTGGCCGACTGCCGAGCCCACCGCGCCCGAGGCCGCAGCGACCACCACCGTCTCGCCCGGCTGCGGATTGCCGATCGCCAGCAGGCCCGTGTAAGCCGTCATGCCGGGCATGCCGAGAATGCCGACAGCGGTCGAGATCGGCGCCAGTTTCGGATCAATCTTGCGCAGGCCCTTGCCGTCGGAAATCGCATGCGTCTGCCAACCCGAATGCGACAGCACGATATCGCCGACGGAGAAGCCTGGATTGTTGGAGGCGATCACCTCGCACACGGTGCCCCCTTCCATCACGCCATCGACCGGGACCGGCGCAGCATAGGACGGGCCATCATTCATGCGGCCGCGCATATAGGGATCGAGCGACAGCCAGATCGTGCGCAGCAGCACCTCGCCGTCGCCGGGCTTCGGCACGGCATAGTCTTCGATACGGAAATTCGACGGACCGGGTTCGCCGTGAGGGCGCGATGCGAGAACGACGCGTTTGGCCGATGCAGACATGGATGTTTCCTCTTGCTTCTTGTTGGGAGTGAGCCGGACGCAAAAACGCGGCTCGCGATGATCGCGCGCCGCGTCTCATTCGTAAACCCGAGATGTCAGGCCGCGATCTTCGCCAGCACTGCGTCAAATGCCGCAGCTGCGCTATCGAGATCCTTGAAGGCGAGCCCGCCATCGGCGGACTGCTTCTGCGCCGGCGTCGCGGTCGGGCGGATCTCCGCCACCGGCTTGCCGCCGTCGAGCATGGTCAGCGGCGCGATCACCTGAAACTCGTGGGTCTCGAGCGGCTGGTCCTTGAGCAGGAAGACGCTGAGCGACACGATGTCCTTGCCGCGGCGATAGGAGATGTAACGATCCACGGCCACCGAGCCATCGCGCTGCATGCCGCCGAGCTTGGCCGAGCCCTTGGAGTCGAGCAGCTTGTGAGCCTTGAAGCCCTTCACGCCTTCCGACTTCGCCTTGGCGGTGGCTTCCGACAGGTCGTATTTCTCGGCCAGGGTCTTGCCGACGGCGGCGATCTGATCGGCCATATCGTGCTCGAACTGCTTGGCCTCACTGCGCGGCTGACCGATCTTGCGCGGCTTGTCGGCGTTGCGCTTGGCGAGTTCGGCGGTGCAGAGATCGGCCAGAGCAGCGACATCGCGCTTCAAGGCGTTCTCGCGCAAATTCTTGATCTGCGGGGTCTCCAGCGCGGCAACGCGCTCTTCGGTCCATTCAATGGCCATGGGGGTCTCCAATGTGCTTGGCGAATTTGCAGGCGAGCGGTATCGCCTTACGCGAAACCGCAACAGGTCTCAACACGCGCAAGCCATGACATGCACGCGTATGAGGCGAATACGCGTGCTTTTTGGACCACTCATGCGGCCCAATTTAGGCGGGAATGCCTAACAGTTCCCGCTGGTTGCCTTACCGGCCGCCCGGATAATTCGGGCTCTCGCGGGTAATTGTCACGTCGTGGACGTGGCTTTCGCGCAGGCCGGCGCTGGTGATACGGACGAATTCGGCCTTTTCGGAGAATTCGGAGAGGTTCTTGGCGCCGACATAGCCCATGGCGGCACGCAGGCCACCGGCAAGCTGATGGACCACGTTGCCCACCGGACCCTTATAGGCCACCTGCCCCTCAATGCCTTCCGGCACCAACTTCAGCGTGTCCTTGATGTCCTGCTGGAAATAACGATCCGCCGAGCCTCGGGCCATCGCGCCAACCGAGCCCATGCCGCGATAGGCCTTGTAGGAGCGGCCCTGCCACAGGAAGACTTCGCCGGGAGTCTCATCGGTGCCCGCCAGCAGCGAGCCGACCATGGCGATATCGGCGCCGGCAGCGAGCGCCTTGGCGAGGTCGCCGGAGAACTTGATGCCGCCATCGGCGATGACGGGGATGTCGGCCTTCTTGGCGGCTTCCACCGCATCCATGATGGCGGTGAGCTGCGGCACGCCGACGCCGGCGACGATGCGCGTGGTGCAGATCGAGCCCGGACCGATACCGACCTTCACGGCATCAGCGCCGGCATCAATCAGCGCCTGCGTGGCTTCGGTGGTCGCGACATTGCCGGCGATGACCTGCACGGCGTTGGAAATGCGCTTGATGCGGTTCACCGCTTCCAGCACACGGGTCGAATGGCCATGGGCGGTATCGACCACCACAATGTCCACGCCGGCATCGATCAGACGCTCGGTGCGCTCGAAACCACCATCGCCGACCGTGGTCGCGGCGGCGACGCGCAGACGGCCCTGCGCATCCTTGCTGGCCAGCGGATGCGCGACGGCCTTGTCCATGTCCTTGACGGTGATCAGGCCGACGCAGCGATACTGCTCGTCGACCACCAGCAGCTTCTCGATACGATGCTTGTGCAGCATCCGCTTGGCTTCGTCCTGGCTGACATTCTCGCGCACGGTGACAAGGTTCTCATGCGTCATCAATTCCGAAATCTTCTGGTTCGGATTGGTGGCAAAGCGGACGTCGCGATTGGTCAGGATGCCGACCAGCTTGCCGGGAACGCCCGGCGATGCACCGGTGACCACGGGAATGCCGGAAAAGCCGTGCTCGTTCATCAGTGCGAGCGCTTCAGAGAGCTTCGCATCGGGGCCGATGGTGAGCGGGTTCACCACCATGCCGCTCTCATACTTCTTCACCTGACGGACCTGCGCGGCCTGCCCTTCCGGATCGAAATTGCGGTGGATGACGCCGAGACCGCCGGCCTGCGCCATGGCGATCGCCATCTTGGCTTCGGTGACGGTGTCCATGGCCGAGGCCATGATCGGAATGTTCAGCGGCACGCTGCGGGTGGCGCGGGAGCGGATGTCGGCGTCGGACGGCAGGATGTCGGACAGTCCGGGCTTCAGCAGCACGTCATCGAAGGTGAAAGCTTCGCGAATTTTGGGACCGACTGCCATGGCCAACTCCGTTCAGCGGCAAGGCGCCGCGCGTGATCGTGAGATACGCCGAATAGGCGGCGGTGCAACACCGTCGCCGACTCGGACCCTCAACATAGGATTGGCGGTGGTCGATAGCATGCTGCCCTGCGGAATCAAAGCGTTTGGCAGCCATGCACAGGGATTTTTGACCAGCCCGCCGATACCGGCGGGCTGGTTCGTCACAGCTCCGTCATGCATCCGCATCGCTGGCGAATGCGATTTCCTTCTGCGCATCGAGCGCATTCAGGCGGCTCACCAGCGCGGCGCGGACGCCGGTATAGGTGTCGCTGCCGAGTGCCAGCCGCAACGGTGGCGGGCTGCGTGTGGCGCAGTCGATCATCGCCTGCACCATTTTCGCGGCATCGCCGACGATAGGAAACGCGTTGGCGGCAAAGGCGCGGCGGATATCTCCCACCGGCGTTGCGTCATAGACCGGCATGGGCTGCGCAGCGACGAGGCTGTTACCGAACTGCGTCTGTGTCGCTCCGGGCTCGACGATCGTGAAGGTGATGTTAAACGGCGCGACCTCCTGCGCGACGGTTTCGACGAAACCTTCGATGCCCCATTTGCTGGCATGGTAGAGGCTCAGCGACGGAAAGGTGATCTGTCCGCCGGCCGACGATACCTGCAGGACACGTCCGCCGCCCTGCTCGCGCAGATGCGGCAATGCCGCACGGATCACCTGAATGGAGCCGATCAGGTTGGTGTCGAGCTGGTGCCGGATCTGATCGTCGCTGACCTCTTCGCCTGCACCGATCAGTCCGTAGCCGGCATTGTTGACAACCACGTCTACGCGGCCAAGTTCGGCAAAGGCGCGATTGACCACCGAACGCACGGCAGCGGTGTCGGTCACGTCCAGCGAGGCAACCCATAGCCGGTCGCCGTATCGCGCTTTCAAGTCATCCAGAGCATGAGGCTTGCGCAAGGTCGCAGCCACGCGGTCGCCGCGAGCGAGCAGCTTCTCAGTCAGTACACGGCCAAAGCCGGATGAGGTCCCGGTGATGAACCAGGTTGCGGAGGACGAAGTCATGGGAAGCTCCTTGGGTTTCCGGGACCGCTACGGCCCCGTCGCCATCAAGGTAGACGTCCCATCTCATGGGTATATACCATGAATTCTCCATAGCTTGATGAGATATATCCATGAATGCCCGCCCCTCGCTCAGCGACCTGACAGCCCTCGCTGCGATCGCGGCGCATCGCAGCTTTCGCAAAGCTGCCGACGAACTTGGCCTCAAGCCCTCGACGCTCAGCCATATGATGCGGGTGCTGGAGCAGAACCTTGGCGTCCGGCTGTTGAACCGCACCACGCGCAGCGTCGCTCCCACCGAGGCCGGCGAGCGGCTGGTATCCCGGCTGCAACCGGTGCTGCGCGACCTCGACCTGGCGCTGCAGGAGATCGACGACTTCCGTAAACAGCCGAGCGGCACCCTGCGTATCAACACCCACGAACCCGCCGCGCGCGAACTGATGCGGATGGTGGTGCCGACTTTCCTCACCCGTTATCCGGACATGGCGCTCGATCTCGTCACCGAAGGCCGCCTGATCGACATCGTCGCCGAAGGGTTCGACGCCGGCATCCGGCTCGGCGAGGCCATCCCGCAGGACATGATCGCCGTGCGTTTCGGCGGCGAAGCGCGGTTCATACCAGTGGCATCCCCCGCCTATCTGCGTGGGCGCCGGACGCCGCGCGTGCCCGACGATCTCAAGGACCATACTTGCATCCGGCTGCGCCTGCCGAGCGGCAAGGCCTATCGCTGGGAGTTCGAGCGGCACGGCCAGGAAATCGAGATCGATGTGCCCGGCGCGCTGACCCTCGACAATGTCGAACTGATGATCGACGCCGCACGTGCCGGCCTCGGCATCGCCTATGTCCCGCTGCATTCGGCGCAGCGCCGCATTGAAGACGGCAGCCTCGTCAGCGTGCTGGAGGACTGGTGCCCATCGTTCCCCGGCTTGTTTCTGTACTATCCCGGCCATCGCCTTGTCCCGCCCGGCCTGAGGGCTTTCATCGATGTGCTGAAGGAGGTCGCTTAGCTCGGCAGGATCGAGACGAGGCCAACGACATCACAGACGTTTTAGAAGCTCTCTTCATCTGCCCGATGGCCGCTCTCGCGACATGGTGTTAAAGCGCGGCTGCGCTCGCCTCCGAAGAGTCGCGACGATTTTCGCCCGCCGGAAAGATCGGGAACCCACCATTTGATGACCAAGGAACGTTTGATCCCGCTGATCGTCGCTGCGGCTCTGTTCATGGAAAACATGGACTCCACTGTCATCGCGACCTCGCTGCCGGCCATCGCTGCCGATATCGGCACCAGCCCGCTGACGCTGAAACTGGCGATCACGTCCTACCTGCTCTCCCTCGCCGTCTTCATCCCCGCATCAGGCTGGACTGCCGACCGGTTCGGCGCACGCACGGTTTTTTCGGTTGCCATCGGCGTATTCATGATCGGCTCGATCGGCTGCGCCATCTCCTCATCGGTGACGCATTTCGTCATCGCGCGCATCATTCAGGGCCTCGGCGGCGCGATGATGACGCCGGTGGGACGTCTCGTGCTGGTGCGCTCCATCGACAAGGCGGGCCTCGTCAATGCGATGGCCTGGATGTCGATCCCCGCACTGGTCGGCCCGGTGATCGGCCCGCCGCTCGGCGGCTTCATCACCACCTATGCGTCGTGGCACTGGATCTTCCTGATCAACATTCCGATCGGCTTTCTCGGCATCTATCTCGCCCAGCGCTATATCGACCCGATCAAGTCGGACAATCCCGAGCGCTTCGATCTGCTCGGCCTCGTGCTGGCCGGCGTCGGCCTCGCCGGCATCGCCTTCGGCCTTTCAGTCGCCGGCCTCAATCTGCTGCCATGGGAAGTCATCACGGCGCTGCTGGTGATCGGCACCGTGTCGATGACGCTGTATCTCATCCATGCCAAGCGGACCGCATCGCCCGTGCTCGACTTCTCGCTGATGCGCTACGCAACGCTGCGCGCGGCGATCATTGGCGGCTTCCTGTTTCGCCTCGGCATCGGCGCACTGCCGTTCCTGCTGCCTTTGATGATGCAGATCGGGTTTGGCCTGTCGCCATTCCAGTCCGGTCTCGTGACATTCGGCTCGGCAGTCGGCGCCATGGGCATGAAAACGCTGGCCACGCGCATCATCCGCGCCTTCGGCTTCCGCAATGTCATGACCGTGAATGCTGTCGTCAGTTCGGTCTTCCTTGCGGTCTGCGCATTGTTCACGATCTCGACACCGCTGACGCTGATCCTGCTGATCCTGATCGTCGGCGGCTTCTTCCGATCGCTTGAATTCACCGCCATCAACACAGTGGCATTCGCCGAAATCGAGCCAGCGCAACTCAGCCGCGCGACGACGCTCACAGCCGTTGCTCAGCAACTCTCGATTTCCGCGGGCGTCGCCATCGGCGCATTCAGCGTCGAGAGCACCATGGTCTGGCGCGGCATGACCGAACTGTCAGCCAGCGACTTCGCACCAGCCTTCCTCGTAGTGTCGCTCATCTCCGCGACGTCAGCCTGGTTCTTCTGGCAGATGCCGCCCGATGCCGGCGCTGAAATCTCAGGCCGCAAGGCGGTGGAGATCGCCAGCCGCAAGGGCGAGAAGAAAGGCGCGGAACACGCTGCAGCGAAGGCGGCGAGCGAGACGACGGAAGATACGCGGGACCAGCGGCTCTAGTCTTCCGTCTCTTCGCCGTGAACTCCGCCCGGCGTCCCGCGAAAACCCATCGCCAGCACATAACGCTCTGATGAATCCTTGCGGCTGGACGCCGGCTTCACGTGCTTGACCGTCGCGAAGTCGCGCTTGAGCTGGGCCATCAGCGCGGCATCGGCGCCGCTCTGGAACACTTTTGCGATGAAGGTGCCGCCCGGCTTCAACACATCGGCGGCGAAGGCGGCGGCGTCCTCGACGAGGCCGACAATGCGGAGCTGGTCGGTCTTGCGATGGCCGGTGGTGTTGGCCGCCATATCGGACATCACGACATCGGCGAGGCCGCCCATCATCTCCTTCAGCTTGTCCGGCGCGTTGGCGTCGAGAAAATCCATCTGCGTGAAGGTGACGCCGACGATCTCCGGCATTTCCAGAAGGTCGATGGCAATCACCTGCCCGCGGCCTTCCGCAGAGCCGACGCGTTTGGCGGCGATCTGGCTCCAGCCGCCCGGCGCGGCGCCGAGATCGACGACTGAAGCCCCCGGCTTCAGGAAGCGGTGCTTGTCGTCCATCTCGATGATCTTGTAGGCCGCGCGCGAGCGCAGGCCGTCCTTCTTGGCCTGCTGCACATAAGGATCGTTGAGCTGACGCTCGAGCCAGAGCTTTGACGACAGTTTCAGCCTGCCGGCACTCTTGACCTGAACGCGCATGCGGCCGGTGCTGTCTTTTGCCATCGGTATAATTGCTTGCCTTACGGTGTTCTCGCGTCTCTTACCACGATGTGATGAAGAAAACGAACCTACCACCCGTCATTGCGAGGAGCGTAGCGACGAAGCAATCCAGTTCTTGGCTTTCTGGATTGCTTCGTCGCCTTCGGCTCCTCGCAATGACGGCGTGTTACGACGTCCCGATCACGCCGTCCTCGCGCATCATTTCCACCAGCATGCCCTCGCGGAGCCCACGATCGGCGACGCGCAGGCGCGGCAGCGGGAATGCGGCGCGGATGGCATCGAGGATGGCGCAGCCGCACAGGACGAGATCGGCGCGGTCGGGGCCGATGCACTGGTTCGCCGCGCGCTCGCCATAGCTCATGCCCATCAGTTTCACGATGGTCGCGTCGAGTTCCGCATTGTCGAGCCAGATGCCGTCGATGCGGCGCCGGTCGTAGCGTGCGAGGCCCTGATGGATGCCGGCCAGCGTCGTCACCGTGCCGGAGGTGCCGAGCAGATGCATGCCATCCAGGTCAGCGCCATGCTCCGCCGCAAATGGCGCGACATGCTGGGCGACTTCGGCGATCATCAGGTCATAGGAATCGCGAGTGACGTTCTTGCCACCGAACTTTTCGGCCAGCGTGACGACGCCGAGCGGGATCGACATCCATGCCTTGATCAAAGGCCGTCCGTTCGGATCGGCCGCATCGCGCTCGATGCGGACCAGCTCGGACGAGCCGCCACCGATATCGAACAGGATGGCGCCACGGCCTTTCGGATCGATCAGCGGCGAGCAGCCGATCACGGCCAACCCCGCTTCGGTCTCGCGGTCGATGATCTCCAGCGTAATCCCGGTCGCGTCGGCAACGCGGTTGAGGAATTCATCGGAATTCGACGCGGCGCGGCACGCCTCGGTCGCAATCAAACGCAGGCGCGTCGCGTCGCGGGCGCGGATCTTGTCGCGGCAGATCGAGAGCGCCGAGACGGCGCGACCGATCGCAGCATCGGAGATCACACCCGATGTCGAGACGCCCTCGCCGAGGCGGATGATCCGCGAAAACGAATCGATCACGCGGAAGCTGTCGCCGGTGGGAGCGGCGATCAGCAGGCGGCAATTATTGGTGCCGAGATCGAGCGCGGCATAGACGGCCGGATTGACCGCATCGCGCGCGCGCGCAGCCACCACCGCCCCCTGCTCCGATCCTTGCCCTGATCCCTGCACGTCAATCGGCTCCGGCGAAGCATGGAGCCGCGTGGTGTCATCCATTAAATCGGTCTTTCCGCGGCTTCTGGCCGGCATGGAAACCATTCTCACGGAAACTTTAGCAGGGCACGGGAATCGCGCAACCTCCGCACCGGCGCCATGCCCAATCGGACGTTGTGAGGTTCGAACGGGCGTCCTATCTGAGGTGGCCGCCCGGGACCGCAAGTCCCGCAGGTCCCCGACAGTCAGATGGACGTCCCCATGCAGGATTTTACCGGCTCCCGTGACAACGCCATTGCGATGCAGAAATACGGGGTCGGCCAGCCCGTGCGGCGCAAGGAGGACGATACGCTGGTGCGCGGCAAGGGCCGCTACACCGACGATCTGCATCTCCCCGGCCAGCTCCATGCCTGGATCGTCCGCAGCCCGCATGCCCATGGCGTGATCCGCAAGATCGATACCGAGGCCGCAAAGGCGATGCCGGGCGTGCGCGGCATCTGGACCGGCGCCGATCTCACCAAGGCCGATTACAAGCCATTCGCCGTCGGCCTGCCGCTGAAGAGCCGCGATGGCTCGCCGCTGCTGCAGACCAATCGGCAGGCGCTGATGACCGACAAGGTACGCTATGTCGGCGATCCCCTCGCCTTCGTCGTCGCCGAGACACTGGCGCAGGCACGCGATGCAGCCGAAGCCGTCGAGCTCGACATCGAGCCCTTGCCCGCGGTGACATCCGCCGCGGACGCAACGAAGCCTGGCGCGCCCGTTCTCTACGACCACATCCCGAACAATGTCGCGCTCGACTATCATTATGGCGACACCGCCGGGATCGATGCGGCCTTCGCGTCCGCCGCGCATGTGACAAAACTCGACATCGAGAACACCCGCGTTGCCGTCGTCTCCATGGAGCCGCGCTGCGCGCTGGCAAGCTATGACAAGACGAGCGAGCGCTACATCCTGCAGGTGCCGACCCAGGGCGTCGCCGGCAATCGCGCGACGCTGGCGCGGCATCTGAACGTGCCCGCGGAGAAGGTGCGCATCCTTACCGGCAATGTCGGCGGCTCCTTCGGCATGAAGAATGTCAGCTACCCCGAATATATCTGCCTGCTGCATGCGGCAAAGGAACTGGGCAAGCCGGTGAAATGGCTGGACGAGCGCTCGTCCAGCTTCCTCTCCGACAGCCATGGCCGCGCACAGGACATTCATGCGGAGCTGGCGCTGGACAAGGACGGCAGGTTTCTGGCCGTGCGCATTTCCGGCTACGGCAATCTCGGCGCCTACATCACCGGCGTGTCGCCATCGCCGCTCTCGCTCAACACCGGCAAGAACCTGCCGAGCGTCTATCGCACGCCGCTCATTGGCGTGGATGTGAAATGCGTGGTCACCAACACCACATTGATGGGCGCCTATCGCGGCGCCGGACGACCCGAGGCGAACTATTTCATGGAGCGTCTGATCGACCGCGCGGCGGACGAGATGGGCATCGACCGCCTGACGCTGCGCAAGCGCAATTTCATCAAGCCGTCGCAGCTCCCCTTCGCTGCGGCGTCGGGCGTCACCTATGACAGCGGCGACTTCCAGGGCGTGTTCGACAAGGCGCTGGCGATCTCCGATCACGCCGGCTTCGCCAAGCGCAAGCGCGAGGCAAGGAAAACCGGCAAGCTGCGCGGCATCGCCGTCGGCTCCTATCTCGAAGTCACCGCGCCGCCCTCGCCCGAACTCGGCAAGATCACCTTCGAGCCGGACGGCATCGTGACCATCACCACGGGCACGCTGGATTACGGCCAGGGCCATGCGACGCCGTTCGCACAGGTGCTGTCGGACCGGCTCGGCGTGCCGTTCGATGCGATCCGCCTGCAGCAGAACGACAGCGATCTCGTCCGCATGGGCAACGGCACCGGCGGCTCGCGCTCGATCACCGCATCGGGCCAGGCGATCGTCGAGGCGTCCGATCTCGTCATCGCCAAAGGCAAGGCTGCTGCGGCGCATCTGATGGAGGCCAGCGAAGCCGATATCGAATTCGAGGATGGCCGCTTCACCATCGCCGGCACCGATCGCAGCATCGACATCATGGAGCTGTCGCAGCGGATTCGCGACGGCAAGCTGCCCGAGGGCGCGCCTGAGACGCTCGATGTGGATCACGCCGGCAGCGACGTGCAGTCCACTTTCCCGAACGGCTGCCATGTGGCGGAGGTCGAGATCGATCCCGACACCGGCGTGCTCACCATCGCGCGCTACAGCGCGGTCAACGATTTCGGCACCATCGTCAATCCGATGATCGTTGCCGGACAACTGCATGGCGGCGTTGTGCAGGGCATCGGCCAGGCGCTGATGGAGAAGGTCAGCTACGACGCATCGGGCCAGCCGATCACCGGCTCCTTCATGGACTACGCGATGCCGCGCGCCGGCGACGTCCCCCTCATGGAGATCGGCGATCATCCCTCGCCGGCCAAGACCAATCCGCTCGGCAGCAAGGGCTGCGGCGAAGCCGGCTGTGCCGGCAGCCTTGCCACCGTGGTGAATGCTGTGGTGGATGCGCTGAGCGACTATGGCGTAACGCATCTCGACATGCCGCTGACACCGGAAAAGATCTGGCGCGCGATCCAGGATGGGAAGACGAGCAAGGTGGCGTGAGTTGCTCCGAGCGTCGTGTCCCCTCTCCCGACAAGCGCAGCGCAGGCGGGGGAGGGTCAGGGAGGGGGTGCTTCCCCAAACGCCGACATCACGTGAGGCTCCCTCTCCCCGGCCCTCTCCCGCAAGCGGGAGAGGGAGCACGTCGGCCGGCGCGTCATTGCCCGATCAACATGTCAAACAGCCACGTCATTCCTGAAAACACGAAATCTCGTTCTCGCGGCGCCGGAGCGTCCGAGGTGTGAGCAGTTCTCCCCTCGAGACATGAGGG
>WPCJ01044323.1_pt1 | contig 17636 bp, 17 predicted proteins | sample 5399831 | NCBI WGS metagenome assembly WPCJ01 (sample SAMN12869470, study PRJNA574797) | sludge metagenome | isolation source: wastewater treatment of pH10 | place: China:Beijing | collected 2019-05-20 | reverse complement strand
TCACCGCTTCGCCGGGGATGGTTCGCGGCGGTAGGAGAGGGTGGTTTTGCCTTGATATTGACAAATTATCTTACGTTTACGTAAGAACCATTAATTCTAACCGATTGAAAACATTAGTCGCAAAATAATGAGTTGAGTTTATCGCCAAAGAGTCCTATCTCGCAGTTCCAACGCTTGAGCGTTTCCGGCGAGGATTCCGGATGGCTTGATGCGTTTCTGGATCAAAAGTGAGGAAAGAAACAATCATGGCACGCAACAAGATTGCCCTCATCGGCTCCGGCATGATCGGCGGCACGCTCGCCCATCTTGCTGGTCTGAAGGAACTCGGCGACGTCGTCCTTTTCGACATTGCGGAAGGCACCCCGCAGGGTAAGGGACTGGATATCGCTGAATCTTCTCCGGTTGACGGTTTTGATGCGAAATACACCGGCGCCAACGACTACGCAGCAATCGAAGGCGCAGACGTTGTCATCGTGACCGCAGGCGTGCCGCGCAAGCCGGGCATGAGCCGCGACGACCTTCTGGGCATCAACCTCAAGGTGATGGAACAGGTTGGCGCAGGTATCAAGAAATACGCCCCTGAAGCTTTCGTCATCTGCATCACCAACCCGCTGGACGCCATGGTCTGGGCGCTGCAGAAGTTCTCCGGTCTTCCGGCGCACAAGGTTGTCGGCATGGCTGGCGTTCTCGACAGCGCCCGCTTCCGTTATTTCCTCTCGGAAGAATTCAACGTTTCGGTTGAAGACGTCACGGCATTCGTGCTGGGCGGCCACGGCGACAGCATGGTTCCGCTGGCCCGTTACTCGACCGTTGCAGGCATCCCACTCCCTGACCTCGTCAAGATGGGCTGGACCAGTCAGGACAAGCTCGACAAGATCATCCAGCGCACCCGTGACGGCGGCGCGGAAATCGTCGGTCTGCTCAAGACCGGTTCGGCTTTCTACGCTCCGGCTGCATCGGCCATCCAGATGGCTGAATCCTACCTCAAGGACAAAAAGCGCGTCCTGCCGGTCGCTGCCCAGCTTTCTGGCCAGTACGGCGTCAAGGACATGTATGTCGGCGTGCCGACCGTCATCGGCGCCAATGGCGTCGAGCGCATCATTGAAATTGATCTCGACAAGAACGAAAAGGCCGAGTTCGACAAGTCGGTGGCATCTGTCGCCGGTCTTTGCGAAGCCTGCATCGGCATCGCTCCGTCGCTGAAGTAAAATTCCAGACAAGGCCGGATTGTCGCCTGCGGGCGGCTCCGGCCTTTTCCGGCTGTCAATCCGTACCGGTTCCGTTCAATCCCAATATGCAACGGACCGGGAATCCGCAGAGGACAACCAGATGAATATTCACGAATACCAGGCCAAGCGCCTGCTTCACACCTACGGCGCTCCGATCGCCAATGGTGTGGCTGTCTATTCCGTCGAACAGGCGGAAGAATGGGCAAAGACGCTTCCCGGACCGCTTTATGTCGTCAAGAGCCAGATTCATGCTGGCGGACGCGGCAAGGGCAAGTTCAAGGAACTGCCAGCCGATGCAAAGGGCGGCGTGCGCCTCGCCAAGTCTGTCGAGGAAGTGGTTGCCAATGCGAAGGAAATGCTCGGCAACACGCTCGTCACCAAGCAGACCGGCCCAGCCGGCAAGCAGGTCAACCGTCTCTACATCGAAGACGGCGCCGACATTGATCGCGAACTCTATCTCTCGATCCTGATCGACCGCACCGTTGGCCGTCCGGCTTTCGTCGTTTCGACCGAAGGCGGCATGGACCTCGAAGCCGTTGCCGAAGAAACTCCTGAAAAGATCGTCACCGTTGCCATCGATCCGGCCAAGGGCGTGACGGATGAAGACGCCAGCAAGCTCGCCGATGCGCTGAAGCTTGAAGGTCAGGCTCGTGAGGACGGCGTCAAGCTGTTCCCGATCCTCTACAAGGCGTTCACCGAAAAGGACATGAGCCTTCTCGAGATCAACCCGCTGATCGTCATGACCGACGGTCGCGTGCGCGTTCTCGATGCCAAGGTATCGTTCGACGGCAATGCGCTGTTCCGTCACCCCGACATTCAGGAACTGCGCGACCTGTCGGAAGAAGACGAAAAAGAGATCGAAGCTTCCAAGTACGACCTCGCTTACGTCGCTCTCGACGGCAATATCGGCTGCATGGTCAACGGCGCGGGCCTTGCCATGGCAACGATGGACATCATCAAGCTCTATGGCGCAGAACCTGCCAACTTCCTCGACGTTGGTGGCGGCGCTTCCAAGGAGAAGGTGACGGCTGCGTTCAAGATCATCACCGCTGACCCGGCTGTCCAGGGCATTCTGGTCAACATCTTCGGTGGCATCATGAAGTGCGACGTCATTGCCGAAGGCGTGATCGCCGCGGTCAAGGAAGTCGGCCTCAAGGTTCCTCTGGTTGTCCGTCTCGAAGGCACCAATGTCGAACTCGGCAAGAAGATCATCAACGAGAGCGGCCTGAACGTCATTTCGGCCGACGATCTCGACGATGCGGCGCAGAAGATCGTCGCTGCAGTGAAGGGGAATTAAGGCATGTCCATTCTCGTCAACAAGGACACCAAGGTTCTCGTACAGGGCCTGACCGGCAAGACCGGTACCTTCCACACCGAACAGGCGCTTGCTTACTACGGCACGCAGATGGTCGGCGGTATCCATCCGAAGAAGGGTGGCGAAACCTGGGAAGGCTCCAAGGGCGAAAAGCTTCCGATCTTCGCAACCGTTGCCGAAGGCAAGGAACGCACCGGTGCTGACGCATCCGTGATCTACGTTCCGCCAGCAGGCGCCGCCGATGCGATCATCGAAGCGATTGAAGCAGAAATCCCGTTCATCGTCTGCATCACCGAAGGCATTCCGGTCATGGACATGGTTCGCGTCAAGGAGCGTCTGGAACGCTCGAAGTCGCGCCTGCTCGGACCGAACTGCCCTGGCATCCTGACCCCTGAAGAGTGCAAGATCGGCATCATGCCGGGCAATATCTTTAAGAAGGGTTCGGTGGGTGTTGTTTCCCGCTCCGGCACGCTTACCTATGAAGCTGTGTTCCAGACCTCGAACGAGGGCCTCGGCCAGACCACCGCTGTCGGTATCGGCGGCGATCCGGTCAAGGGCACCGAGTTCATCGATGTCCTGGAAATGTTCCTGGCCGACGACGAAACCAAGTCGATCGTCATGATCGGTGAAATCGGCGGTTCGGCTGAAGAAGATGCGGCCCAGTTCCTCAAGGACGAAGCCAAGCGCGGTCGCAAGAAGCCGATGGTCGGCTTCATCGCTGGCCGTACGGCTCCTGCCGGACGCACCATGGGCCATGCTGGCGCCGTGATCTCCGGCGGCAAGGGCGGCGCGGAAGACAAGATTGCTGCCATGGAATCGGCCGGCATTCGCGTGTCGCCGTCGCCGGCGCAGCTCGGCAAGACGCTGGTCGAAGTCCTCAAGGGCTGAGATCGCGTATCGGTCTGAATATCCCGGCGGCGGCGAAAGCCGCTGCCGGGTTTAGCATAACGGCGGGTCATACGATCCGGTTTAGAGGGACGGATATCCGTTCCGACGCGTAGAGTTTAGTCATGCCGGGGTCTGTAGCGGTTCCTCCCCGGCGGCGTGAGGGATGAAGTTTCGAACTTCCGGCCCGCGCAAGATGAGCCACTGACAAGGAGACGGAGCACTGCTCCGGATAGGCTATGGCAAGGCAAGAACAAGCCAACGACGTTTTCGCCCTTACCTCATTCCTCTATGGCGGCAATGCCGACTATATCGAGGAGCTGTACGCCAAATATGAGGACGATCCGAATTCGGTCGATCCGCAGTGGCGCGATTTCTTCGCGAAGCTGGGCGATAATGCCGACGATGTGAAGAAGAACGCCGAAGGCGCGTCCTGGACCAGGAAGAACTGGCCGATTGCAGCCAATGGTGAACTGATTTCCGCGCTCGACGGCAACTGGGCTGAAGTCGAAAAGCATGTCACCGACAAGCTGAAAGGCAAGGCTGCAAAGGGCGAAGCGAAGGGTGCGACCGGCGCAGCCCTTACCAGCGAAGAGATCACGCAGGCTGCACGCGACAGCGTTCGCGCCATCATGATGATCCGCGCCTACCGCATGCGTGGCCATCTGCACGCCAATCTCGATCCGCTCGGTCTCTCCGAAAAGCCGAACGACTACAACGAGCTGGAGCCGGAAAATTACGGTTTCACGCCTGCCGACTACAACCGCAAGATCTTCATCGACAACGTGCTCGGCCTCGAATATGCGACCGTGCCGGAAATGCTCGATATTCTGAAGCGTACCTATTGCGGCACGATCGGCGTCGAGTTCATGCATATTTCCGATCCGGCCGAAAAGGCCTGGATTCAGGAACGCATCGAAGGTCCGGACAAGAAGGTTGCTTTCACGCCGGAAGGCAAGAAGGCCATCCTGTCGAAGCTCATCGAGGCCGAAGGCTTCGAGCAGTTCATCGACGTCAAGTACAAGGGCACCAAGCGTTTCGGCCTCGATGGCGGTGAATCGCTGATTCCGGCCCTTGAGCAGATCGTCAAGCGTGGCGGTGCCATGGGCGTCAAGGAAATCATCTTCGGCATGGCCCACCGTGGTCGTCTGAACGTGCTTAGCCAGGTCATGGGCAAGCCGCATCGCGCCATCTTCCACGAATTCAAGGGCGGCTCCTATGCGCCGGACGACGTGGAGGGCTCGGGCGACGTGAAGTATCATCTGGGCGCTTCGTCGGATCGTGAGTTCGACGGCAACAAGGTTCACCTGTCGCTGACCGCCAACCCGTCGCATCTGGAAATCGTCAACCCGGTCGTGATGGGCAAGGCCCGCGCCAAGCAGGATCTGCTGGCCGGTCGCACCCGCGACGACATGGTTCCGCTCGCAACGCGCGCCAAGGTTCTGCCGCTGCTCCTGCATGGCGATGCTGCCTTTGCCGGTCAGGGTGTCGTGGCCGAGTGTCTCGGTCTTTCGGGCCTGAAAGGCCATCGCGTTGCCGGTACGGTTCACTTCATCATCAACAACCAGATCGGTTTCACCACCAATCCAGCCTTCTCGCGTTCGTCGCCTTATCCATCGGATGTGGCAAAGATGATCGAAGCGCCGATCTTCCACGTCAATGGCGACGATCCGGAAGCCGTGGTGTTTGCCGCCAAGGTAGCAACCGAATTCCGCATGACCTTCCACAAGCCGGTGGTCATCGACATGTTCTGCTACCGCCGCTTCGGTCACAATGAAGGCGACGAGCCGTCCTTCACCCAGCCGCTGATGTACAAGGCGATCCGTGCGCACAAGACCACGGTTCAGCTTTACAGCGACAAGCTGATTGCTGAAGGCCTGATCAAGCAGGAAGAAATCGACCAGATGAAAGCGCAGTGGCGTGATAATCTGGAAACCGAATTCGACGCTGGACAGAGCTACAAGCCGAACAAGGCCGACTGGCTGGATGGCGCGTGGGCTGGCCTGCGCACCGCCGACAATGCCGACGAACAGCGTCGCGGCAAGACTGCCGTGCCGATGAAGACGCTCAAGGAAATCGGCAAGAAGCTGGTTGAAGTGCCGAAGGACTTCCAGGTCCATCGCACGATCCAGCGTTTCCTCGACAACCGTGCCAAGATGATCGAAACCGGCGAAGGCATTGACTGGGCGACAGCGGAAGCGCTTGCTTTCGGTTCGCTGGTCGCCGAAGGCAACCCGATCCGTTTCTCGGGTCAGGATGTCGAACGCGGTACCTTCTCGCAGCGTCATACGGTTCTCTACGATCAGGAAACCCAGAACCGCTACATCCCGCTCAACAATATCCAGAAGGGCCAGGCGATTTACGAGGTCATCAACTCGATGCTCTCGGAAGAAGCTGTTCTCGGCTACGAGTACGGCTATTCGCTGTCCGACCCGCGCGCTCTGGTTCTGTGGGAAGCCCAGTTCGGCGATTTCGCCAACGGTGCACAGGTTGTGTTTGACCAGTTCATCTCTTCGGGCGAACGCAAGTGGCTGCGCATGTCCGGTCTCGTCTGCCTTCTGCCACACGGCTATGAAGGTCAGGGCCCGGAACATTCGTCGGCTCGTCTGGAACGTTATCTCCAGCTCTGCGCGGAAGACAACATGCAGGTGGCGAACGTCACGACGCCGGCTAACTACTTCCATATTCTGCGCCGCCAGATGAAGCGCGACTTCCGCAAGCCGCTCATCATGATGACGCCGAAATCGCTTCTGCGTCACAAGCGTGCCATTTCGACCCTTAACGAAATGTCGGGCGAATCCTCGTTCCACCGTCTGCTGTGGGACGATGCGCAGTACAACAAGGACGAAGGCATCAAGCTCCAGAAGGATGCAAAGATCCGTCGCGTCGTGCTTTGCTCGGGCAAGGTCTATTACGACCTCTACGAAGAACGCGAAAAGCGCGGTATCGATGACGTCTACCTGCTGCGTGTCGAACAGCTTTACCCGTTCCCGGCCAAGGCGCTCATCAATGAGCTGTCACGCTTCCGCCATGCGGAAATGGTCTGGTGCCAGGAAGAGCCGAAGAACATGGGTGCATGGTCGTTCATCGACCCGTATCTGGAATGGGTGCTGGCTCATATCGACGCCAAGCATCAGCGCGTGCGCTATGCGGGCCGTCCGGCCGCAGCATCGCCTGCAACGGGTCTGATGTCGAAGCATCTTGCGCAGCTCGCCGCTTTCCTTGAGGATGCGCTCGGTAACTGATCCGGGTTAGAGTTTTGGAGCGGTTTTTCGGAACTGCTCCAACCTGAATTGAACACAGAATCTAAAGTTTGAAGATCAACGGAAGAAGAAACCATGGCCACCGAAATTCGCGTTCCCACGCTTGGGGAGTCCGTTACTGAGGCAACCATCGGAAAATGGTTCAAGAAGGTCGGCGATGTCATCGCTGTCGACGAACCGCTGGTGGAACTGGAAACCGACAAGGTGACAGTGGAAGTTCCGGCTGCTGCTGCTGGCGTTCTGGCTGAAATCACGGCCAAGGAAGGCGATACGGTCGAGGTCAATGCGCTTCTCGGCCAGATCTCCACCGATGGCTCTGCCATCGCTGCGGCCCCTGCTGCGAAGAAGGAAGAAGCCAAGCCTGCTGCCGCCGCACCGGCTGCAGCACCTGTCGCCTCGGCTTCGTCGGGCTCGGCTATGCAGCCTGCTCCTGCAGCCTCCAAGCTGCTGGCTGAAAACAACCTCTCCGCCGACCAGGTGGACGGTTCCGGCAAGCGTGGTCAGGTGCTGAAGGGTGACGTGCTCGACGCCATCGCCAAGGGTGTTTCTGGGGGTGTTTCTGCTACTCCGGCTGCCGCCGCACCGGCTGCTGCCCGTCCGGCATCGTCGGCTGACGACGCTTCTCGCGAAGAACGCGTGAAGATGACCCGTCTGCGCCAGACGATTGCCAAGCGTCTGAAGGATGCCCAGAACACCGCCGCCATGCTGACGACCTATAATGAAGTCGACATGTCTGCGGTCATGGAACTGCGCACCAAGTACAAGGACGTCTTCGAGAAGAAGCATGGCGTGAAGCTCGGCTTCATGGGCTTCTTCACCAAGGCCGTGACCCATGCGCTGAAGGAAATCCCGGCGGTCAACGCCGAGATCGACGGCACTGACATCATCTACAAGAACTTCGCCCATGTCGGCATGGCCGTCGGTACGGACAAGGGCCTTGTGGTTCCGGTCATCCGTGATGCCGACCAGCTTTCGATTGCTGGCGTTGAAAAGGAACTGGGACGTCTTGCCAAGGCAGCGCGTGACGGCACGCTTTCGGTTGCTGACATGCAGGGCGGCACGTTCACCATCACCAATGGCGGCGTGTACGGTTCGCTGATGTCGTCGCCAATCCTGAACGCTCCGCAGTCGGGTATCCTCGGCATGCACAAGATCCAGGAGCGTCCGGTTGTCGTCGGCGGTCAGATCGTGATCCGTCCGATGATGTATCTTGCCCTGTCCTACGATCACCGTATCGTGGATGGCAAGGAAGCCGTGACCTTCCTCGTGCGCGTCAAGGAAAGCCTGGAAGATCCGGAACGTCTGGTTCTCGATCTCTAAGGACGAACGATGGAGCCGGGCATCTTCTCCGCATCCCCGTTTCTGCCGCTGGTCGGCTTGAGCGTTGTCCTGCTGGTGGTTCATATCCTCCTGCAGGGCTTTGCGGCAACAAAGGAACTCGGCTCTCAATGGAATGCCGGTCCGCGCGACGAGGGTTTGAAACCCTCCGGCAAGTTTGCCGGTCGCGCGGAGCGGGCCTCCGCCAATTTCCGCGAGACCTATCCGGCTTTCATCGGTCTGGCTCTGGCGCTCGTGCTGAAGGGCGATCCGTCCGGATGGGGTATTCTCGGGGCGTGGCTCTGGTTTTTCGGCCGCATCGTCTATATCCCGCTTTATCTGGCGGGCATTCCCTATTTCCGTTCCTTCGTCTGGCTCATTAGTCTGGTGGGGCTCGGTATCATGCTTCTGGCTCTGGTTCTGTGATGACAGCCTGCGCGTGAAACACGCGCAATGAAGGAAACGCGATGCATCCCTATCTGTTCGAACTTGCATCCCTGATGGCGATTTTCGTCTTTGCCATCGTTTCCCCTGGCGCCGATCTCGCCATGGTTATCCGGCAATCGCTGCTGCATGGCCGTCGCGAGGCGATCATCACGAGCTTCGGCATCGGCGCCGCCCTGATGATGCATGTCACCTATACGGTTTTGGGTCTCGGGCTCATCATTTCCAAGTCGATCTATCTGTTCAATATCGTCAAATGGTGCGGTGTGGCCTATCTGGTCTATATCGGCATCAAGGCGTTGCGCGCTGGAGCGACGAAGATCGATGTGGAAATGGCATCGAAGGAACCGCGCAAGCCGCAGAGCTTCGCCAAGGCGTTCGGCCTCGGTTTTGCGGCCAATGCGCTCAATCCGAAAGCAGTGTTCTTCTTTCTGTCGATTTTTTCGACGGTCGTTCATGCTCATACGCCGACCGAGGTGAAGCTTGGCTATGGCGTTGTGATGGCGACCGCGCTGATCTCATGGTTCGTCGGCGTCAGCCTGTTCATGACGACGCCGAAGATGCGCGCCGCCTTCTCGCGCGCCTCGAAATGGATCGATCGGACCAGCGGTGTTGTCTTCATCGCGCTGGGACTTAAACTTGCCACCGAAAAGGCTATGTAAGAAGCAACGGGTTCAGTTTGGCTGAATCTCGATTCGCTGCCGGAAACACTCAACCGGAACATTCAGGGAGAACCGACAGATGCACGCTGCAAACAAGCTTTTCAGGACTGCCGCCGTTTCGGTGCTTGCGCTCACCGTGTTCTCGACCGCGGTTCAGGCGGCCTGCACCCAGAACCGGGCGATTTATCGTGATCGCGACGATGCCTATACGCTGACCTTTCGTCCGGAGCAGCCGAACGACCTGAAAATGTCACCGGCGCCGACGAATGAATTCACCATCACGGCCAATGACAAGCCCGACTTCAAGCTGAGCGGCATGGTGATCTGGCCGGAAGAAGGCGTGGCGCGTCCCTATGCGTTGCTGACCTTCAACTGCAAGGGCGACGGTTCCAATCCAGAAGATCTCGATGATTGCAGCATCTGGCAGAGTGTCATCTATGCGCTGAAGGAAGGCGCGGAAGCTGACGTTCTGCCCAAGGCGGACGAACCGGCAGCCCAGGCGATCCTGCTGCCCGATCTGGTGACGGCGCTGGATGGTTATGATTTTGGAGCGGCAAAACCCGAAAAGCCGCTTCAGTGGGAAGCATTCCGTTTTCAGGGATGCTCACCAGACGAGGAATGATCGGTAGCCCGCAGGCACTGATTATATGTGAATAATTTCGAATGAAGGAACGGGCCCGGATGGACGGGGCGTTCGAAAAACGTTCAGGACAGACTGAAGAAGGATAGTTCAATGTCATACGATGTGGTTGTCATCGGCACGGGCCCCGGCGGTTATGTCGCCGCGATCAAGGCTGCACAGCTTGGTCTTTCCGTTGCTGTTGTGGAGAAGCGCAAGACCTTCGGTGGCACCTGCCTGAATATCGGCTGCATTCCTTCCAAGGCGCTTCTGCATGCGTCGGAAGTTTTCGCCGAAGCCGGTCATTCCTTCGATACGCTGGGCGTGGAAGTGACACCGAAGCTCAATCTGGGAAAGATGCTGGCGCATAAGGACACGACCGTGAAGGCCAACGTCACGGGCGTCGAATTCCTGTTCAAGAAGAACAAGATCACGGCCTTCATCGGCACCGGCAAGATCGTCGGCAAGGGCAAGGTTTCCGTGACTGCCGAAGACGGCAAGGTCGAGGAGATCGAGGCAAAGAACATCATCATTGCCACCGGTTCCGATGTCGCGGGCATTCCGGGCGTGAAGGTCGATATTGACGAGAAGGTCATCGTTTCCTCAACCGGCGCGCTTTCCTTCGACAAGGTTCCAGGCAGCCTGATCGTTGTCGGCGGCGGCGTGATCGGTCTGGAACTTGGTTCCGTCTGGGCGCGTCTTGGTGCGAAGGTCACGGTCGTCGAATATCTCGACAAGGTGCTTGGACCCATGGATGGCGAAGTGTCGAAGCAGTTCCAGCGCCTGCTCGAAAAGCAGGGTATTGCCTTCAAACTCGGCGCAAAGGTGACCGGCGTGGATAAGGCAGGCAAGGGCGCGAAGGTGACGTTCGAACCGGTGAAGGGTGGCGCGGCTGAAACGCTTGAAGCCGATGCGGTTCTGATCGCGACCGGTCGGCGCCCTTATACCGATGGTCTCGGCCTTCAGGAAGCGGGTGTCGCTGTCGATGATCGCGGCCGCGTTGCGATCGACGACCATTGGCGCACCAATGTCGAAGGCATCTATGCCATCGGCGACGTGGTTCAGGGCCCGATGCTGGCGCACAAGGCTGAAGACGAAGGCATTGCTGTTGCCGAAATCATCGCCGGCCAAGCCGGTCACGTGAATTTCGACGTTATCCCGAGCGTCGTCTACACGCAGCCGGAAGTCGCTTCCGTCGGCAAGACCGAGGAAGAACTGAAGGCCGCCGGTATCGAATACAAGGTTGGCAAGTTCCCGTTCACGGCCAATGGTCGTGCACGTGCCATGCTGCACACCGATGGTTTCGTGAAGATCCTTGCCGACAAGGCGACTGACCGCGTTCTGGGCGCGCATATCCTCGGCTACAATGCCGGCGAAATGATCCACGAACTGGCTGTTCTGATGGAGTTCGGCGGCTCGTCCGAAGATCTGGCCCGCACCTGCCACGCCCATCCGACCATGTCGGAAGCCGTGCGTGAATCCGCTCTGGCGACCTTTGCCAAGCCGATCCATATGTAATCGGTTGCAACCATGTGACTATAAAAAGCCCCGCAAAAGCGGGGCTTTTTTTGATGTTTAATTCTGCGCTGGCGGCTTAGCAGGAGCTGGAGCCGGTGTTGCAGGCTCGCTCTGCGTCGCCGGTGGCGGGGGAGGCGGAGCCGCAGTATCCGTTCCACTGCCATTCCGGTAGAAGAAGTAAGCGAGGATAATGATCGCTGCCAAAAGCACTGCGCCGAGCAGATAGCCGCTTCCGCCGCGTTGGGGTGGAGGCGTCGGCATTCCCGACTGGCCAGACGGGTCCGACAGGCGCGGATCAGTCGTCGTGCGGGGATCACTGTTTCGCGGATCAAGGGGATCAACCATAACGGGTTCCTCCAGAGGTCCCTTCCATCATCAAGGTGATAGTTGGGAAGCGATAGTTGCCGGGTATCAGCGGTCATTTATGAGCCAATTCGTGCTCCGACCACTTCTGATGCGCTTTGTCCTGCGTTGCGATAACAAACCCGGTGTATATTAATGCGAGAAAGTCCCAGTAGTTCCAAAAACTCTAATATAAGAAGGAAAAGGGATTAGTAGCTGGGCAGAGGTGTTCCGCGAAGGTGTCGTTAACCCGAGCGAAACTGCATATCGATATGTATATTCAATCATGGAAGTGGTCTGCTGATCGGATTTGTGATCGATCAACTGGCTATCCAGGCTTTATCACTGTAAAGCACTGATAAAGCTTATTGTTGCAAGCGGTCAGAAACGACGCTGAAATTTGAGGAACGACTTAATGCCGTCGAAAGAAAATCTGAAAACCATCGAGCGCTTCGAAAAGCTCTCATCGCTTTTGCGCGATGAACAGTTCAAGCTTCTGGATGAAGCGGCCAGGGAAGAAGCGCTGCCGGGAAAATCCATACTGAGACAGATTGCCGAACTCGAACTCAATATTACCGCAATTGAAAACAGCATCACCGATTTGAAAGCCGGTTAGAAATATTCAGGCATATACTTCTATAGCGGGGTCACCCGATAGCCTTTTGCACGTAGCAATTCGATTATACCGTCCTTGCCCGGCAGATGCAGTGCACCGACAGCAATAAAGGTATTTCCCTTGTCGATGATCGGGACGGCACGATCCGCCATGACCTGATTGCGGTCAGAAATGAGATATTTCAGAAATAGCTCGTAGTCCTCTTCGGAAAGGCTGTCTGGAACGATTTTCCGGAGCGACGGCATGATTAGACCAATCTCGCCCTTGAGGTAGAGCGCAGTCGTGGTTTCCATGGCATCCTCGACCTTATCACCATAGTCGACGGTAGCCACGAGATTGCGGAGATGGAAGTCAAGCGGCATCCGGTTCATCGCCACCAGTTGCTCTGCAGCGCTTTCCAGCCCCAATACATTGCGACCCTCGGCCTGCGCATCGAGAGCCAGCCGTTCATCAAGCGATTTCTCGCCCTCGCTTTTGCGCTCCCTCTCGCACTTTGGAAGTGCGAGCAGGCTGGTCAGCACCCACGGCTTCATTTTCGCAACTGCATCGAGAACGATACCGCGTTCTGCCAGCTTCTGTTCGATCTCCTCGCGACGCTCGGGTGGAATATGCGACTTCAGGGTGCTACCGTCAGTGAAGTGCAGCAGGTCGGGCTGCTCGAGCTTGAGACGCAGGAAAGCCTTCGGGTCCAGAATATCCGTCGTTTCGATGACGACGGTGTTCGCTGAACGATAGGCTTCGTCGGCAGCTTTTGGCAATGTCAGGACGCGCGGATCAGAAAGATGGATCGTGCCGAAGAGGTAGGACGGGGCGACGCCGTCTTTGTCGATCTTCCAGAGAAGCCCTCTGCGATTGGGCACAGCGTCAGCTTCGCGCTGCAATTCCTTCCAGCTTGCCGGGTCCTTGGTCTCCAGCCCGTCGATGAGATTGACGCCGTGCACGGCGCATGCAGTGGGCGCATCGTCGGCGCGGGCGAAAGTTGCGCCTGCCAGGCAGGCATAGAGAAGAACGAGAAGCAGCTTTTTCATGAGAGTAATATAGGGGTGGTTTTTGCCGATGCCAGCGACTTCTCAAGCCGGTTAAGCCCGGGGGTGAGCTTTGTCATAGACTTCCAAGAGCCGCTCGGTGTCCACGCCGGTATAGACCTGTGTGGTCGAGAGGCTTGCATGGCCAAGCAACTCCTGGATCGTTCTGAGATCGCCGCCCCGCCCCAGAAGGTGGGTGGCGAAGGAATGGCGCAGCGCATGCGGCGTCGCGCTGTCCGGCAGGCCGAGACCAGCACGTAGTTTCTGCATTTCGCGCTGGATGATCGCAGCATGCAGCACACCACCCTTGGCGCCTCGAAAAAGCGGTTTGTCGGCGGAAAGGTCGAACGGACAAAGCGTTCGATATTGTGCAACGGCGCGATGCACGATGGGCAGAAGCGGGACGAGACGCGCTTTGTTGCCCTTGCCCGTAATGGTGATCGAACGGGCAGTGCTGTCGGACAGCGCATCACCCATCAGGCCGAGCGCTTCCGAAATGCGCAGGCCGCAACCGTAGAGCAAGGTCAGGACGGCTGCGTTGCGCGCGGCAATCCATGGCTCCTCCGCCATTTGCCCATCGGCTGCAACCACGCGCCGGGCGTCTTCGGCGGTCAATGGTTTCGGCAGTGATTTCGGCTGGCGTGGCGCACGCATGGCGCTTGCGCCTGCCGCATTGGCCAGGCCGCGTTTTTCCAGATGGCGTAAAAGCGAGCGCACGCCAGCAAGCCCGCGGCCCAGCGTGCGGGCACCGACGCCTTCATTGCGACGGCTGGCCAGAAACGAACGCAGGTCGGCGATCCGTAGATTGCCAACATCTTTCAGCGATGGCGGTTCGCCCAGATGCCCAGTCAGAAAATTGAGGAACTGACGTGTGTCGCGCTCATAGGCTTCGAGTGTGTTTTCCGACAGGCGGCGCGCATCCTTCAGCGTCTTCAACCATTCTTCACGCGCCGCTGCGAGGTCGGCGCGGGCAGGGATCAGAAATTCGCTGTTCGTTGTCATAATCAAGCCGGTCGTTCATTCTGGATGGACGGACAGTCTGCCAGCGATAGGTTACCGGCTGGTTGTTCGCGGGACGAAAAGCACTATTCTTACGAATTGAGGTGAATTGCGCTGACGAAAGGGTTATTGAACGAAAAATAGTTCTATTCGAGCAGCAGAAACAAGGTTGGCAATGCCACGTCCAGAAAACCCGATCCAGCTTGCCGTCATTGGTGCCGCCCATGGCACGCGTGGCGAAGTGAGAGTAAAGACCTTCACCGGCGATCCGCTGGCAATTGCCGAATACGGCCTGCTCTATGACGAACAGGGCAAGAGTTACGAGGTTCTGGAAGCTCGTCCAGCAAAGACGGTCGTGGTCGTGCGCTTCAAGGGCATCAATGACCGTAATGCCGCCGAAGCGCTGAACGGGACCGAACTTTTCATTGATCGTTCGCAGCTGCCGGACGACGAACTGGACGAAGACGAGTTCTTCCAGACCGACCTGATCGGCTTGCTGGCGGTGGATGCCGAAGGCAAGACCTATGGCGTGGTGAGCGCCCTGTTCGATTTCGGTGGCGGCGACCTCATCGAGCTCAGCGAAAAGGGCAAGCGCCCGATGCTTATTCCTTTCACGGAGGCAGCCGTACCGGAAATCGATCTGGATAAGGGCACTTTGCTGGTCGAGCCCTATGCCGCTGGACTGATCGCCGACGATGAGGATGAACGCCCGCAGAACGAAAAGAAAAAGCCGAAGAAGTCATGACCGACGTTTCAAGGGTCGATGATGAGCCCGGCTTCTTTCATGCATCGGTGCTGACGCTTTATCCGGAAATGTTTCCCGGTCCCCTTGGCACTTCGCTTGCAGGTAAGGCACTCAGCGAGACCAAATGGCAGCTCGATGCGGTGCAGATTCGCGATTTTGCGGAAGGCAAGCATCGTATGGTCGATGACACGCCATCCGGTGGTGGCGCTGGCATGGTGATGAAGCCGGATGTGATCGCCCGCGCGCTGGATTCGGTTGCCGACGGTCGCCGTCCGACGCTGCTGATGAGCCCGCGCGGAAAGCCGCTAACGCAGAAGCGCGTGCGCGAACTGGCCGACGGACCGGGCGCGATCATTCTTTGTGGCCGCTTCGAGGGTGTGGACGAGCGCGTCATCGAGGCGCGCAATCTCGAGGAAGTATCGATCGGCGATTACATCCTGTCGGGTGGAGAAACCGCGGCAATCGTTTTGCTTGATGCAATCGTGCGGCTTTTGCCGGGTGTGATGGGCAATCGCGAATCCGGAGAGACCGAAAGTTTTGAGACCGGGCTGCTCGAACATCCGCATTATACCCGTCCGCAGGTTTGGGAAGATAGGCCCATCCCCGAAATCCTGACCTCCGGCAATCATGGCGCAATCGATAAATGGCGGCATGAGCAGGCCGAACGGATCACGAAGGAACGGCGTCCCGATCTTTGGGAAGCCTATAGCGAGGGCAAACGCAAATGAATCTGATCCAGCGGCTCGAAAGTCTTTCCCTCGCGCTGCTGGCGCTGGGAGCCTATTGGGTCAGCGGTGCAAGCTGGTGGCGTTTCGCCCTGCTCATTCTGGCGCCCGATCTGTCTTTCTTCGGCTATATGAAGGGGCCGCGCACCGGCGCGGTGGTCTATAATATCGCCCATAGCTGGATCGGCGTTGTGCTTCTCGCAGTTCTGGGCTGGGCGATGAACTGGCAGATCTGCATCGCTATGGCACTGATCTGGGCCGTGCATATCGGCGTCGACCGCGCGCTTGGCTTCGGTCTCAAATATGGAACCGGTTTCAAGGACACGCATCTGGGTCGTATCTGAGGCGATTTTCTTGTCCTGATATTGATTCATTGGCGGCAATGGTGTATTGCCGCGCGAGTTCGGGCTAGTACCGACATTGTAATATCTCGTTCGGGCAAAGCCCGAAACGTCCTAAACCAATAAATGGTGTACCGCTCCTGCCTGAAATTGAGGGCATAGTCGCAGGGCCAAGGATTGCTTGGCGGCAAGTGCAGAGCGCTCTGACTGTTTGAGAAGAATTCAAGAAGGAGAGAGACGATGACCGATATCATTCGTCAGCTTGAAGCCGAACAGGCAGCAAAGATCGAAGAAAAGCGCAAGCTTCCAGATTTCCAGCCGGGCGACACGGTTCGCGTTCAGGTTCGCGTTACCGAAGGTACGCGTACCCGCGTGCAGGCCTATGAAGGCGTCTGCATTGCCCGTTCCGGCGCTGGCCTCAACGAAAACTTCACCGTTCGCAAGATTTCGTACGGCGAAGGCGTAGAGCGCGTATTCCCGGTTTACTCGCCGATCGTCGAAGGCGTTGAACTCGTTCGCCGCGGCAAGGTTCGTCGCGCGAAGCTTTACTACCTGCGTGGCCTTACCGGTAAGGCTGCCCGTATTGCTGAAAAGAAAGACAACCGTACCAAGGCCGAGCGCGAAGCCGACAAGGCTGCCGCTGCCAAGGCCGAAGCCGCCAAGGCTGCTGCTGAATAAGCTTCACAGCAATCTGTTTGAAAAAGGCGGCCTCGGGTCGCCTTTTTTATTTGCCAAATGCGACGGGCTGCGTAACATATTGCATAATTCCGCCCATATCTCGCAAGATTGTTACTGCGACACCCTGTTGCGGTTTCAGTTTCTTGACGAACCGTGATGGCGGGTGCATATGACAGCCAAAGTTAAGAACTATTCAAAGGACCTCTCGCAATGAGCGCGCCGCGTACACTTTACGACAAGATCTGGGACGACCATGTAGTGGATCAGCAGGAAGACGGAACCTGCCTCCTTTATATTGATCGCCATCTTGTGCACGAAGTGACGAGTCCGCAGGCTTTTGAAGGCCTGCGCATGGCTGGCCGCAAGGTGCGTCATCCTGAAAAGACGCTGGCCGTGGTCGATCACAATGTTCCGACCTCACCGGACCGCATCAACGGTATCAAGAACGAGGAAAGCCGCATTCAGGTCGAAGCTCTGGCCAAGAATGCTGCGGATTTCAACGTTGAATATTATTCCGAGCGTGATCGCCGTCAGGGTGTCGTGCACATCGTCGGACCGGAACAGGGCTTCACCCTGCCGGGCATGACCATCGTCTGCGGCGATAGCCACACCTCCACGCATGGCGCTTTCGGTTCGCTGGCGCATGGTATTGGCACCTCCGAGGTGGAACACGTTCTGGCTACCCAGACGCTGATCCAGAAGAAAGCCAAGAACATGCTCGTGCGAGTTGAGGGCGAACTGGCTCCCGGCGTCACCGCCAAGGACATCACGCTTGCCATCATCGGCGAAATCGGCACTGCGGGCGGCACCGGTTATGTGATCGAATATGCCGGTAGCGCTATTCGCTCGTTGTCGATGGAAGGCCGCATGACGGTCTGCAACATGTCGATTGAAGGCGGTGCGCGCGCTGGTC